>Ga0114931_10010583_pt1 | contig 10979 bp, 9 predicted proteins | sample 2SBtaG_FD_89579 | JGI IMG/M metagenome (GOLD analysis project Ga0114931, IMG submission 89579) | Deep subsurface microbial communities from Kolumbo volcano to uncover new lineages of life (NeLLi) - 2SBTROV14_V59a metaG | ecosystem: Environmental > Aquatic > Marine > Volcanic | place: Kolumbo...
AAGCGTTCCAGGCTGCCGACCGTCCAATCTTTTCAGCTTACGCCTGGGCGAGTTCTGGCGCGCAAATACGAAATTGTTTCCTTGCTGGGCGTTGGTTGGGAGGCTGAAGTCTATAAACTTCGCGAACTCGACACGGGGATTGAACGTGCGGGTAAGTTCTTTTTTCCCCATCGCAATATCGGCGGTCGTACGTCGCGCATTTATGCACGCAAGCTCAACAAACTGCGGGATCTACCAATCCTCATTCAATACCACACGAGTGAGTCGTTTATTTTTCAAGGGCAGCAGGTAACTTTTCTGGTATCGGAGCTTGTCGAAGGCGAACTCTTAAGCCGCTTTCTGGCCCGCCAGCGTGGCAAGCGACTGCCAGTCTTTGAGGCGGTTCACCTGTTGCATGCGCTCGCCAAGGGTCTCGAAGGCGTTCACAACGCACGCGAGTATCATGGCGACCTCCATGCCGACAACATTATTGTACGCCGGCACGGTATTTCCTTTGACTTGAAATTACTGGATCTCTACGACTATGGGCCTGCAAAAGCGGTCGACATTCACGACGATGTTTGTGATCTCGTGAGGATTTTCTATGATGCGGTCGGAGGCAAAGCCCGATATGCAAAACAACCTCCCGAGGTAAAGGCCATCTGTCGCGGATTGAAACGCTCCTTGATTTTGCGTCAGTTCCGCAACGCAGGTCAACTGCGGCAATATTTGGATACGATGACCTGGTCATGAAACGCCCGCGAGGCAGGGATTGTGGAAAATGGACAGCCCCTTCCAAGGTTCAACGAATCAAGCGTATCGCACGTTTCGTGCCGATATGCAGCAAGTGGAAAGTCGACCCCTGGCCGGCGGCGTCGTAGCGCTGCTTTCTCGACCGGCGCCGGGAAAAAACACGCCTAACGAAGATGTGGCCGCGGTCCTCCCCTTAAGCGCCGACCAGGGGGTCTTGATCGTGGCCGACGGTGTGGGAGGGCATGCGTCGGGCGAAATGGCCGCGCTGCTTGCCGTCGAGCATGTCGAGCAATCGTTGGCACAACTTACAGGCGTCCAGGATGATCCGCTCGATGGGGATCAAATGCGGTTTGCCATTCTCAATGGGTTTGAAAGCGCCAATCAAGCGATCCTCGAACTTGGCACCGGGGCGGCAACGACGCTCTGCGTCGTCGAGATCCAAGCCAGCGTGATCCGCGCCTATCATGTCGGGGACTCGGCCATTTGTTTGATCGGCCAGCGCGGCAAGATCAAGCTGCAAACCATTGCCCATTCTCCCGTGGGCTATGCCATCGAAGCGGGAGTCATCGACGAAGCGGACGCGATGCATCACGAGCATCGTCACGTTATTTCCAACGTGCTCGGTTCGGAAGAAATGCGCATCGATATCGGCCCGCCGATTCGGATGAGCGCGCGGGACACGCTGCTGTTGGCCACCGACGGCTTGTTCGACAACCTTTTGATGGACGAGATCGTCCAGCGCATCCGCAAGGGACCGCTCGTCGAGGCGGTCGAGCGTCTGACGACCGACGCCTGGCGCCGCATGCAATCGGAATCGACCGGCGCATCGCCAAGCAAACCTGACGACCTGACCGTCTTGGCCTTTCGGCGGCATTAGCGTCAACATGGGCGCACGAAAAAAGGCCGCGGTCTGTCCTAGACAAAGCCACGACCCTTTTTCTTTGTCGGCTTCCGAAACGGAGAAATCAGCGTCTTGACAAAGCAAGACGCCTCGACATCCGTGGTGTACAGAAGCCTATCAAACAAACTTCCGGTCGCATTGCGACGGTGTGGAGTCGCTGGAAGAAAGGCGCGCGTCGGACAGTGCTGCGCACTGCCATGGGATCGACTCGGGCCAATCCAAAAATTTGGTCCTCCCGACGGAAATTTGACCAGGAAGTTTGATTCGTGATTCCGCTGTCACCAACAGTTTGCCGATGGGAGCGGGGCATTGCAGCCGTGGTGAACTATAAGATCGGAACGTTGCTGCGCCGCGCTTCAGTCATAATTCCCCTCCCCACCAAAGGGAGCGAGACATTACCTGGTAATTATACTTCGTGGAAGAGGGAGTGAGACGATTTTTTCGGGTGTGCAAAATGTGTGCCGAAGATGCTTTCGCCGTGGACGGGGACGTCACGGCTCGCCATTTTTGGACGTCACGGCTCGCTATTTTTGGACGCACGGCTCACTATTTGTTGGATGAGATGGTTAGTTGTTTGTTGGGGTCGTGGGAGTTGGCAGTCTGGGATGTTTCCGGCGACTGGGCCACGGGCGGTCGCGGCCCAGCCGGTCTCACCGGTCTTGGTGGTCCTTTGCCGATTTGATACAACGCCCACTCGCTTCGCTTCTGTATGTATGCTGCTGGCAATGCTATCGAGTGTTCCGTTTCGCAGGCGTTAGCGACCGCGTTTGAAGGATCAAACGCAACGGTTGGTCAAGGATGATTCATGAGCAATTTCACCCGCGTCATTCGCCTCGCGCTGCGGTACCGGTTGACGGTCGCCGCGTCGATACTCTGCTCCTTCGGAGTTGCGCTACTATGGTTCGGCAATATCACGGCTATCGTGCCGATTGTCGATGTGGTCATGGCCGGCAAATCGATTCCTGGATGGTTGGACGAAAAAATTGCGTCCACCGAAATCAAGATTGACCGGCTCGACGAGGAATTGGGCGCGGTACGTCAACAGCTTGCCACGGCCGCGTCTGATCGTAAGCAAAGCCTGAACACCACGCTGCATGCCTTATCGGGTCAAAAGACAAGCGTTCACAACCATTTGGCCCTCTACCAATGGTTTCGCCCTGCCGTGCAACGCTGGTTACCGAGAACCGCGTTTGAGACGCTGGTCCTTGTTTGCTTAGGGCTGTTTTTTAGCACCGCGTTGAAAAGCGTCTTTCGCATCTCCGGCACCTTTTTCATGGCGCGGTTGGGACATCTGACCGCTTTTGACTTGCGCAAGGAATTCTATCGCCGCACGTTGCGGCTGGATCTGGGAACTTTTCGCGAGATCAGTCCCGGCGATCTGATGAATCGGTTCACCAGCGAGGTGGGGGCGATTGCTCTGGGAGCGCAAACTCTGTTCGGCCTGGCGATCCGCGAGCCCTTGAAAATGGTTGCTTGCCTGGCCGGGGCGGCCTGGGTCAGTTGGCAATTGCTGCTGTTGACGGTGATTTCCGCCCCCCTGGCAGGCTATGCCATCCACTGGTTGGCGAAAGCCCTGAAGCGGGCCAACCGTCGGGCGATGGAAGAGCTTTCGGCCGTCTACGATCATTTGGAAGAAACCTTCAGCGGCATCAAGGTGATCAAGGCGTTTACGATGGAATCGCGCGAGCGGAGTCGATTCCATCAGGCGTCCAAACAGTTCTATCGCCGCTCGATGAAGATCGCTCTTTACGATTCCATTACCAGTCCGGTGACCGAAACGATGGGCGTCGGCATGATTGTCGCGGCCATGATGGCCGGCGGCTATTTGGTGCTCAACCAGCAAACGCATCTGTTCGGAATTCGGATTAGCGAAGAACCCCTCACGCACGGCTTGCTCGGGATGTTCTACGGATGCCTGGCTGGGGCGAGTGATCCCGTGCGACGATTCTCTAGCGTGTTTAATTGTTTGCAGCGCGCCGCCGCGGCCAGCGACCGCGTGTTCTCCTTGCTCGATCGGGCTCCCCGGATTGCCGATCCTCCGGTTCCTGTATCGCTGCCTGCTCGCCTGGGACGTATTCAATTCCGCGATGTTTCTTTTTACTACAACTGCGATGAGTTGGTGCTCGATCACGTGGATCTACACGTCGATTGCGGCGAGACCATTGCGATTGTCGGCCCGAACGGTTGTGGTAAATCGACGCTGATGAACCTGCTACCTCGTTTTTACGAGCCGGTCCATGGCGCCGTGACGATTGGCGGAACGGATCTACGGAATATCCGTATCCGTGATTTGCGCAGCCGCATCGGCTTGGTGACACAGGAAACGCTGCTGTTTGACGACACCGTGGCCAACAACATCCGCTACGGCTCGCCGGGAGCCACCGACCAACAGGTGGAGGAGGCGGCTCGACAGGCGCACGCGCATCGATTCATTACCGAGAAGCTGGCCGAGGGTTATCAGACGGTTTGCGGCATCTGCGGCCAGCGGCTCTCGGGCGGACAGGGACAACGGTTGGCCTTGGCCCGAGCGATCCTTCGCGACCCGGAACTCCTGATTCTGGACGAAGCCACCAACCAGATCGACGTTGAAAGCGAACGTCTGATCCATGAGGTGCTGCAAAAGTTTATCCGAGGACGCACCGTGTTCATGATCACCCACCGCCCCAGTACGCTGGAACTGGCCGATCGGATTGTGGTCATGGATCATGGCCGGATTATCGACACCGGAAGTTTTAAGGAATTAACCGGTCGCTGCAAATTTTTCCGTCGGCTGACGCATCTGAATCTGCGTGAGAGTGCGTGAGAGGAACGGTCGATTGCAAAATCTTTTTTTGAACCGCCAAGAGGCCAAGTTCGCCAAGAGGCACTCTGGAAGGTCTGAAAAAATAGCGGTATTTGAAGGTGTTCGGGAATTCTGATCTATCCGAATACCAGCCGCAGGCGGCAACTGCCGGTGCATGGCCCGTTAACCGCCGGCTGCCGCCTGCGGCTGGTACAGTTTTTTGTGATTCTCACTTTTCGGACATTCTCGGGTATTTCCCAGGAAACGCTCTGGCGTTCTTGTCGTCTTGGCGGTTTTTTCTGACTTGGCAATCGTCCTGAGGGATCGGAGCGGGGCGTTGGCCATTTATGCCCTCGTCATCTAAGATTACACAAGCCTCGCTCCAACCTCTGATCCTCTGACCATGCCCCATCCGCTTCACACCACGCACGAACGCTCGTTTGACGCGTACCGCTTCGTCTATCCGGTACTTAGTCGCCGGTCGAGGGGCTTGTCGGTCGGGGTGAATCTCAATCCTGATAAAGTGTGCAATTTCGACTGCATTTACTGCCAGGTGGACCGCTCCACGCAAAGCGAAACGGAATTCGTCGAAATCGACGCGCTGCTGAAAGAGCTGGGCGAGATGCTGGCCGTGGTTCGCTCGGGCAAGATCTACGCCACGGAAAAATTTTGCTCGACTCCGCCTGCGCTGCGCCGTCTGAACGATATTGCGTTTTCCGGCGACGGCGAGCCGACGACCTACCAAAACTTCGACGCGATTATCGAAGCCTGTGCCGGAGCAAAGCGCGCCGCTGGCTTGGACGACGTAAAGATGGTGTTGATCACCAACGCCAGCATGTTGCATCGGCCGCATGTGCAGCGCGGTTTGGAAATTCTGGACGCGAACCAAGGCGAAATCTGGGCGAAGCTGGACGCCGGCACCGAGGCCTATTACCGGCGCATTGATCGCACGCCGATTCCGTTGAGGCAGATTCTGGAGAACATCACCGCAGCCGCGCGCGTACGGCCGGTGGTAATTCAATCGCTCTGGATGCGCGTAGGCGGCGAGGCGCCCTCACAAGAGGAACTTGACGCCTACTGCGATCGCCTGAACGCAATCGTTGCCGCGAGAGGCGCGTTGCGTCTGGTCCAGATTTACACGGTCGCCCGACGCCCGGCGGAAAGCTGCGTCACGCCGCTGTCCGACGCGGAAGTGGACGCCATCTCCCGGTTAGTTCGCCGCCGCGTGGGCGTGCCTGCCGAGGCTTTCTACGGAGTGATTTCCTAGGGATTGCGGCGGCCGTGTGTTTGCTTTTGCGTGATAACCAATTAAGCTATTGAGTTGACGCTTCTATCGTATTGTGTGTCAGCGAATCCTTTTATCGGTTTTGTGGTCTCTTCATGAGGTAAACAGGGTATCCGTTTATGAAAATTGCAATCGTTGGAACCGGTTACGTGGGGTTGGTGACAGGCACCTGTTTTGCCGACAGCGGCAACGAAGTGACTTGCGTCGACATCGACGCGGAGAAGGTTGCCGCGCTCAGCCGCGGCGTGGTTCCCATCTATGAGCCCGGCCTGGAAGAAATGGTCGCGTACAATCTGTCGGCCCAACGGTTGGTGTTCAGCACCGATTTAGCTGAGGCGGTGAAGCCCGCTGAAATTGTTTATTTGGCCGTGGGCACTCCCCAAGGCGAAGATGGCTCGGCGGACTTGAGCGCGCTCTGGTCCGTGGTGGAAGAACTGGCTCCCTATCTGCGTGAGGACGCGATCGTCGTCACCAAGAGCACGGTCCCCGTGGGCACCAACGCCCGGATTTTCTCCCAACTGAAGGAGTTGACTGGTCGCGATTGCGACGTGGCCAGCAATCCCGAGTTCCTCAAGGAGGGGGCCGCGATCGACGACTTCGAGAAACCCGACCGCGTGGTGGTGGGGGTGCGCAGTCAGCGGGCGGCCGACGTTTTGCGTCAACTCTATGAACCGTTTCTCCGTACGGAACGTCCCTTTTTGGTGATGACGCCGGAAAGCGCCGAGATGACCAAGTACGTGGCCAATGCGTTGCTCTCGACCAAAATCAGCTTTATCAATGAGATGGCCAATTTGTGTGAACGCATGGGCAGCGACATCAACGACGTCCGTCGCGGCATCGGACACGACAAACGCATCGGTTTCGCTTTCTTGTTCCCGGGTGTCGGCTACGGGGGCAGTTGCTTTCCCAAAGACGTGCGCGCATTGGTCGCAATGGCAGAAGAGCACGGCGTGGAGCCGCGGATGTTGCGCGCGGTCGACGAAGTGAACGAGCGTCAAAAGGACGTGATGTCCGACAAGGTGAAGAAGCATTTTGGCGGCGACTTGGCGGGGAAAACCATTGCCATTTGGGGATTGGCGTTCAAGCCGCGTACCGACGACATTCGCGAGGCCCCGGCTTTGGTGCTGATCGACTACTTGCTCCGGCAGGGAGTTCAGGTGCAAGTGCATGACCCCGAGGCGATGCCCAACGTGCGCGCCTTGTATGGGGACAAGATCCAATACTGCGACCGACGGATGCAGGCGCTGCGGGATGCCGACGCGCTGGTGATCATGTCCGAGTGGAAGGACTACCACCGGCCGAACTGGGAAGAAATGCGGCAATTGATGCGGTCGCCCACCGTGTTCGACGGGCGCAATCTTTACGACCTCCGACGGATGCTCGACCGTGGATTTCGCTACTACAGCATCGGCCGTCCGGCGGTGTAGAACAGCGGTGAGTCGATTGTCGAGAGCGGAGCGTCAGAGGGAAGGACTGGACCCTCTGACCGGCTTGCAACGGCCGTTTCGTTGACTTTCGACGGGGTCTGCCGTACTCTGAGGGTGGACAGAGAAGGTAGCGCCATGGCTTTTCCAGTTGTAATTCTCAGGTATCTCCTTGCCGCCAAGAGGGGGGGCGTTCGAGGCGGCATCGGTCTCGCAGCGCTCTTGCTGTGCGCCACGTGGGTTCATGCGAGACAATTCGTGGACATGGGCGCCAAGGACGATGCGGCAACCTATCAACCCACGGTCTCTTTCGAGGTGCTCACCAACGATGTAAATGAAACCTCGTTGGGCCCTGGCGTTGAAATCGATGGTTTGGGAATCTTTGGCAACTCGTTGCTGCTAGATACGGGTGCATCGAGCATCATCGCGATGAACGATGCCGAAACGACCCTGAAGCAAAACGGCTATGTCACCGAAGGCCAAGTTTTTGAACAGGGCGTGGCGGGATTCAGCATCTTGGATGTCTCGACCCCCTACAAAATAAAGATCGCCGGCACCGACGGTGTCCAGCACAAGCTTTCGGATACGCGCATCATGTCGGGGCAATTTCCCGACTTAGCGCTGATCAACGGGCTGGTCGGCATGCCGGGCATGGTGGGCCGTACCGTCAGCATGGAAATCCTGCCCGGTACGGGCGGCGGCGATATTTTCGACCTGTTGCCGACGGTGGATATGCGGATCTCCGACGTCTTGCCCGCCAGCGGCGGGCATCGGTACACGGTCCCGTTGACCGCCAAGTCTTTCAATCTCACCAGCGAGAACACGGTCCACGGCGACGATCCGTTGTCAACGCAATCGCCGCTGCCGATGCTTTCTCCCACAGTCGGGTTCAACGGCCGACACGCTTCGGGGAATTTTGTCCTCGACACGGGAGCCGCGATCAGCTTCATTTCCACGAAGATCGCGGCCAGCTTGGGACTCGATTCCAACGGCGACGGCCAGTTCAACAATCTCGACGCCCAATCGTTTGGCACGCTGCCGATCGGCGGCATCGGCGGCACCGTCGAAGCGCCTGTTTTCAACATCGACACCTTTCGCCTGGCCACGGAACAGGGAACCGATCTAGTTTGGAACTCGGTGCAAGTGTTGGTGTTGGACATCGACCCGGAAATCGACGGCGTACTCGGCTCGGATGTATTGACCAGCGGTTGGGTCGATTTGCTGGGCACTTCGACGGATACGGGCCCTATCCAGAAAGTTCTGTTTGACTTTACCCAACTCTTTGCCGAGGGCGACCCGGGCTCGTTGGCGTTGGATCTCGACCCGACCTACGACATTGTCCAGCAAGCAGGACTGCAGGGCGATTTTGATGGCGACAACGATGTCGACCTCGACGACCTGGCTCTGTGGACGACGGGTTTTGGAATTAGTTTGGGCGCGCGGTTGATCGACGGCGACGACAATCTGGACGGCGATGTCGACGGGGCCGATTTTTTGGCCTGGCAGCGCAACTTCGGTGCGAGCGCCACACTGCCGGCTGCCACCGGCGTGCCCGAGCCGAGCGCCGGGATTCTTGCTCTGGTCGGCGTGGGTGTGTTCGGCGTTCTTGCGACGGCGAGAAGACGGTCTGGCAACCGACCCTAACCCCCCTTGCCGCAGCCAGGGGGCTTTTTTACTGGCCTGCGCGTTCGGTCTTCATCGTGGAGGAGGAACGTATCGTCATCGCGCCTGTGAAATAGGGCGCAATCCATCCATTTTGACTCATCGGCACGTCGATCGTGACGGTGACTTGCTGGACCTTGGGTCCCAACACGGGTGGAATGACGGTTACGTTGGCCCCGCGCGTGCCGACGATGTTCAGCAGGGCGTTGGCTTTGGCGATCGCTTCGGCGGCGGTCGCGCCGGGCACCATAGCATGGCGTGCCGCTTCGTAAGCCGCGTTGTCGGCCGTATGACGGATCACGTTCAACCGACCGAACTCAATGGCCGAGAGGATCAGCAGAAAGAAAACCGGCGCCACGAGAGCGAACTCCACCGTCACCGAACCACAACGGCGGCGATTCCGCCCACGGCGACTCAATTTCAACAGGATACCCGTCACAACAACTGCTCCCACACAGAATTTCGTAATCCGCAATCCGAATTCCACAATCCGAATTTCCCTCTACTCGGTCAGCATCACCGGCAACGTGGAGGCGATTTCACGGAAAATTCGTTCCAGCTCCGCTGCATTCGGGGCATGGAAATGTTTGCCACCGGTGGCGGCAGCCACGGCTTGCATCCGCGCGATGTCTGCTTCATTGCTAAAGGTGACTGTGTTGATGACGATTCCTTGCTGAGCTGCGTCGCGGGCTGCAAGAACCGGTTCGCGTCCGGTGTTGTGCCGACCGTCGGTCATCAATACCATCGTTCGCAGCGCGAACGGACGAGCGCTACCGCTGGTAAGCACACGAATGCCGTTGTCGATGCCAGCGGAAATGGCTGTCCGGCCACGCACGGGATTTTGGCTCAAGCGGTTCATCTCGTTACGGATAGGTTGATAGTTCAACGAAAGGCCCGCATTGATATCCGAGGTGGTGTAGGTCAATCCACAGAGCCTTGCGGCGCTGGAGTAACTGACCAGACCGCATTGTTCTTGTTGGCGTGTCTTTTCCAGTTCATTGAGGAATCCAGCGACGGCCATGGTTAACGCTCCCCAGCGGCTGCGTGTTGGGTGCGGTGGTCGGCAAACCCCGCCGCCGGGGATCGATCGACCCACGAGTCCCAGCATCATCGAGCCGGAGCGATCGACGACCAAGCAGATGTCGCGATCCAATTGGGTGGAAGTAGCCATGTACGAGGGTTGGAATTGTGTGACTCCCATCACCTGGCCCAAAAAGAGCGACACGGGCCCGCCGGCCGACGACGCGGTGCGGCTGCCGGTTACACGCACCGCATTGAGCAGAGGTCCGCCTGGTGTGAAAACGAATCGCGAGGTGCTACTGGACTGTCGGCCCAGGCCGAGCTCGATTTCGGGGTCGGTCACCACCAGCGGCGCGCCGGCGACCAAATTGCGCCCGGCGGCGTCTTTGGCTGCTGCGCGGGCGGCGGCTTCGGTCTGTCGAAGGCTGAGCGTCTTGGCCCCGGCCCGCGACGCCGCGTCGGTGGCCGTACGCAGTTCGGTGCGTACCAACTGCATCCACGCCACGTCCACGGCAAAAGCTGCCATGAGAATCACCAGTGGCAACGTAATCGCGATGAGCACCAGCATCGCCCCGCGACGATTGGCGATGGGGCGGGATATCCGTTTTGACATGAGCTACCTCGTGTTGCGGTATTAAAACTCTTTCATCATCGTGGCGGTGGCCGAGAACGTCTTGCCGCGGAAAAAGTTTCCCGGTATCACCGTGTTGGCATCGGTCGGCGCGGACACGGTTACCGCGATGAATTGGCCAGGCGCCAACGTCTCGAAGTTATTGGGTTGAATGGACACGGTACCGCCGTTGACTCGTCTTTCGGTCAGAACACGCTGACTCGTCTGCTGGACATCGGCCGCGACGGCTTGGTCTTTCAGCGCCGTCCGCACGCCTTCGTACGCCGACACAGTGAGCGATTGCTTAATAAAAATCATCGTGCAGGACTCAATCATGGCGAGCACGAACAGCACGATCACCGGCAAACAGACGGCAAATTCGGTGGCCGCCACCGCGCGTCGATTCGGTTTGAGGGGCCGCTTGCCGTAATGCTTTCTTGAAATGCATACGTTCATGGTTCATCTCGCGCGATGATCGGGGGCTTGGGGATTGGACGTGTTTACTTCGCTTCGACCGGCTGCGTGAAATCGATCGCATCGTTATAGTCGACTGCTTGTTCTTC
>Ga0114931_10010584_pt1 | contig 10978 bp, 15 predicted proteins | sample 2SBtaG_FD_89579 | JGI IMG/M metagenome (GOLD analysis project Ga0114931, IMG submission 89579) | Deep subsurface microbial communities from Kolumbo volcano to uncover new lineages of life (NeLLi) - 2SBTROV14_V59a metaG | ecosystem: Environmental > Aquatic > Marine > Volcanic | place: Kolumbo...
CACAAACCGGACAACCGGGGCCATGAATAAGATCGATGTTCTCCGGCAAAACATCTTCGATACCATGCTTAAAAATGGTGTGCGTATGGCCGCCGCAAACCTCCATGAGCTTTAGGTTGCGCCCTGCGCTCAATTGCGTAATTTCTTGCGCCAGCCGTCTGGTGAGATCGGCATCGCGGTATTCATCTATGTATTTCATTTTGTTCTGATCTTAGTCTCTTTAGAGTTCCGCTCAAAGTTTCTTTTTCAGTATTCGCCTAATCCAGTAGTTTGGCTCTCTATGCGTGTGGGCAATAGCAATTAGATAAATGTAGTTCTTCTCAATAGAATCCAATATTTTGTAGGAAAACTTATGTAATAGGTGTCTTCTTATATCTCCTTCCTCAACGACCCCGATCTCAGGATAGTTTTTAATCGTTCTAATCGTGCGCTTAATTTCATCTTTGAATCTCCTAACTAATCCTTGTATTTGCAATTCATAATATTCCACCGCATCATTAAGTTCTTCCCCGGCAAGCTCATCAAAAAGAACATTCATAAAGGTTCCCCAAGAACATCCCCCTCAGGTACACCCTTGGTTCTACCTCTTCTATGAGAGTTCAATCTATCCTGAGCTTCTTTTAGCCATGTTTCCTGGATGTGGCTATCCGGTTTGTCCAAACTTTGTACCAAGGCCTCAATAAGCAATATCTTGTCTTGTGGTTTTAGCTCTAAGGCTTCCTCAATAAGTTCTATTTTAACATTAATCATTTTTATCTCCTTAATAGTCAGCTTTTCCGCTTCAATATAAATCGGGATTGGCTATGACAGCTTGGACAACATGCAAAACCGTATGATAAACCGTTGCCTGCGCTTCTTGCAGTCTCGGAACATAATCACTGGGAGTAATCAAACAGAAATCGACAAACTCCGACCGTGCCATTTCTCCGCCGTCATAGCCGGCAATGGACACGGTCAGCATATCTTGCTTTTTAGCTTGCTTCAAGGCAGCAATGACATTCTTTGAATTCCCACTTGTAGAGATACCCAATGCAATATCCTCTTTTCGACCGAGCGCGATGATCTGCCTGGCAAACACATTTTCAAAGCCGACATCGTTGCCAACCGCCGTAATGACCGAGACATCGTTGGTGAGCGCAACCGCTGGTAGCTGTTTCCAGTTATGGTAAAGTGGATTGAACAGATCGACCACGATATCTTGCGCATCGCTGGTACTTCCCCCGTTACCAAAAGCAAATAACGTCGCACCCTTTGAAAAGGCCGCCGCCATCGCTATCCCCGTGCTGATAATAAGTTGAGAATTGTTTTCCATTGTCGCCTTGCGAATAGCGATCACTTCCTGACACTTTTGGATGGTGGACTGCTGTACCTGCCGAAGTACCTCTTTGACATCAACTTTCCCTCCCTCAAATAAGAAGGGATAAAACAGTTTGTCGTATTTCGAGCCGTTTGAATTATTCATTTGGTACATTTCCCTGCACTTGTTTTCTCTCAGCGCGATATTATGCGTCCAACCCTTTCTCATTCCAATAAGCCTTCATGTTCAAAAAAGACATGTACCAGTTCCCACAGAACATGATAAAGCGTCTCGTGCGTTTCCTGGATCACGAACGGATCGTCATCCGGGACCGTGAAACAGAAATCCAGCCCAGCGTTTGCCAGGACGCCACCCCCTTTGCCAGCGAACCCCAAAGTGAGCAATCCGCGCCCCCGAGCTTCCTTCATTGCCTCCAATACATTTTCGCACTTCCCGTCCGGAGAAAAGCCCAAAGCCATATCCACGGGTCGAGCCAGGATTTTGAGTTGCTCCCGAAATTCCGATTCTGCATTCTTTCCATGAACCCGATATGCCGTAAGCGTGGCGCTATCGTTGGTTAATGCCAGTGCCGGCAACGCTCGTTTGCCCACAATTACCGGATGCACAAACTCTACCGCAACATGATGTGCATCGGTGGCACAGGCGCCGTTGCCGAAAGCCAGGATGCGGCCGCCTTGATGAAAACGTTTTGCCATGGCCCAACAAACCTGTGATATTTTTGCCGCTTCGGAGACAAAGAATATCTCTGGCACTGAAACACTTTTGTCAAAACGCTGGGCAACGATTTCTTGCAATTTCCGTTGCGGCTTGTCTACATGGGTAATCATCATTTGCCGCTAATCGATATCACTTTTGTAAAGCATGTCAATTTCTTCCTTGTAGGTTTTGCCCAACTTTTTCAGAAAGCTCAAGGTTTCTTCCGCCTCCTGTTCATCGAGCTTGCTCATGGCGAAACCCACATGCACCAAAACCCAACTTCCAATTTCAATGCCATCTTCTTTAACCAGCGCGACATTGACATTGCGCCTGACGCTTGAGACCTCCACCTTGGCGATGTTTTTTTCGTCGTCAACAAATTCGACTATTTGTCCGGGAATACCCAAGCACATAAGCGACTCCTTTGTCGTCAAACTTTTCGAATTCAAGATCCGGTCTGTAGCCGTGCGGCGGCAACCGCCGCCTGACCAAGGCTCAACCCACCATCATTTGGCGGTGCTTCATGATTGGTGAATACTTCAAAATCAAATAAGTGAAGACGATCCAATAACTGTTTCAACAGAAGCTGGTTTTGAAAAACGCCCCCACTGAGCGCTACCTTATTTATTTTTACCCGGGCGCGAACACTCCGGCAAGACCGTGCCAAAAGCTCGGCAATTGTCCGGTGAAACTTTCCGGAAATCTGCACGGCGGGGAGCCGATTCTGGATATCGCCCACAATTGCCCGAATCATAGCGCTTACATCCAAAGTAGCTGGTTCTCCCGCCCGTATTTCAAACGGATACCAACTCTCCGATTCAACAGCCAGGGTCTCAAGCTCGATTGCGGCCTGCCCCTCGTATTGAACTTCATCTCGAATACACAACAGTGCCGAGACCGCATCAAACAGGCGCCCAAGGCTGGAAGTATTCAGACAATTCACATTCTTGTCAAGCATTTGCGCCAAAGTGCGCCATTCGCGTTTAAGTAATGCGCGCGTGAAGGGAATGTCCAGATCCACGAAAGCATCTCCAAACGTCTGTCGCAAATATACCGCGGCCATGCGCCATGGCTGACGAATTGCCTGTGCGCCGCCCGGCATGGGAAGGTAATCGAGGTGTGCGACGCGCGTGAAATCCGCCAACCCGGCCACGAAAATTTCACATCCCCAGATGGCGCCATCTGTCCCATAACCGGTGCCATCCGCGGCAACCCCAATAACCGGACCCGTCAGCCGATGTTCGGCAAGGACGCTGGCAATGTGGGCATGATGGTGCTGAACCCCTATTTGCCGCGGTATGCCGCTTTCGAGCGCGTATTTGCTAGCGAGATATTCCGGGTGCAGATCAAAGGCGACGGCCTCTGGTTTGACATCAAATAGTTTCTTAAAATGCTCGACCCCCTCTTTAAAAGAGCTTAGCGTCTCAAGATTTTCCAGATCTCCGATATGCTGGCTTACAAAAGCCTGATTGTCCTTTGCCAGACAAAATGTATTTTTCAGATGGCCTCCGGTTGCCAGGATGGGTACCGGAAAGTGAAACCCGGTCTTGATTGGTTCCGGAACGTAGCCCCGTGACCGGCGGAGAATTTGTAACCCGGCGGCAGTCACCTGAACAACCGAATCATCGCAGCGTGTCTGGATTTCACGGTTATGATTGAGGGAAGCATCGACAATCAGATCTAATCGCTCACGGGCATCCTCGTCACAATAAGCAATAGGCTCTTCACTCAGGTTGCCACTCGTCATTACCAGAGAAGACGGGCCATTCGCATCCGACGCCTCTATAAATTTATTCATCAAGACAATGTGCAATGGCGTGTACGGCAACATTAAACCGAGTTTTTGATAGTTCGAGGCAACTTCTGAAGCAACCGGACAACTGCCTTTTTTCTTTAGTAGCACAATGGGGCGTTGCCGTGACTCCAACAAACGTGCTTCTTCTTCGTTGACGTCGCAAAGCATTCTTGCGGTATGAAGATTGGGAACCATCAGAGCAAACGGTTTGGCATAACGCCGCTTCCGTTTTCGCAGTAATTCGACGGCTCGTTCATTCAAGCCATCGCAGGCCAAATGGTAGCCGCCCAGCCCCTTAACCGCCAGAATGTGCCCGTTTGCGAGGAGCCTGGCGGCAACGGTGATGGCTTCTATAGCGATTGCTTCTCCTTGCGTGTCAGAAATCAAACGAACGGTCGGGCCGCAGGCTGGACAGGCATTCGGTTGGGCATGGTAACGACGGTCAAGCGGGTCCGTGTATTCAGCCTTGCACGCCGGACACATGGCAAAGCCACGCATCGTCGTCTTCTTACGGTCATAGGGGATATCCGCAACGATGGTGAATCTGGGCCCACAATTTGTGCAATTGATAAAAGGATAAAGATACCTCCGATCCCCAGGGTCAAGCAATTCCGTCAAACATTCCGGGCAGATGGTAGAGTCGGGAGCGACCGGCACGTTGCGACCGGGCACAACTTGACTCGCTTGAATCTCAAATTCGAAATCGTGTTTGACAACCGCCGTTGCACATTGAATCCCTTCTACCCGAGCCAGGGGCGGACTACTTTGACGCAGAGCAAGAATCAAAGCGTCAAGTTGACCGAACGGTCCCTCAGCCTCGAGCACCACGCCGGCACTGTTATTCAAAACCCATCCAGTGAGTCCCAGGCTTCTGGCTGTTCGATAGACAAAAGGTCTGAAACCCACGCCCTGTACGAGGCCGCGAACCTCGATCCTGCGGCGTTCGATGGGGTCAAGCATCAACGGTTCAATTGGTAGTGGTCGAACAGACATTTTCTTTGTAAAAGTTGATACTCCAGTTTTCTATTTGACTGACGGCCTTGGGAATCGCCTCTTGCACCACTTTGCTCAAACTCATTTCAAACCCGCCTATCACGGCAGGCTCACATCCCAAAATGTAAACCTGCTTCGGTAAAATGTTTAAAGCCCTTGCCAGCATCAGAGCGCGATTGGGATTGGCAAAGTGGATGTCCGCCAGGAAGTCGCTCTTTTGTTCAAACGGGAGTTCGTTAATGTCGCCAACTTCCGCTTCCAGCCAATAAATATGACCCGGTTTGCCGCCTCGAGAAACGGTGTCTATCAGGAGGAGGGCTTCATAGCCGTCGTACAACTCCTGAACAAAACTGATGCCACCGATGCCGGTTTCAATTAGATCGACGTAGTCTGGCAGCTTCGTGCCTGCCTGCAATTGCTGAACAACTTCAACGCCGAAGCCGTCGTCCTGGTGCAACACATTGCCAACACCCACGATGAGAATGCGCTTTTTTGCACCAACCTCTGACTTGGTAATTGTTTCGTTAGAATCTATTGCCGCTTTCATTGCATAGATCTTACACGTTTTTTGCCTTAATTCTGCACGCAAGACACGATCCAACACGGTCTCTGACCGTGTTGGATCGTGTCTTGCGGTATTATTTATTTCAACTTCGGACATTGGTAATCAAGTCCCTTCCTAAACAGAAACATTTAACCCCACACTAATCCTTCCCTTATCCGAGACTCGAACCGGATAGGTCTCAAGTTTCAGTCCCGATCCGTTTTGGATTTCCCCGGTTCGTACGTCGTACTTGCAGCCGTGCCACGGACATAATATGTAAGAACCTTGCAACTTGCCTTTGGCAAGAGGTAAAATCGAATCGAGACATTCGTTTTTCAAAGCGTAAACTTCTTCTTCGATTTGGCATAGAAGTACGTTAATATCCTCGGTTCTCCTGGACGTCAAACCCGTTGATTCGAGATCCGCCAGCGTAGCGACCGGCATCCAAATGGGCATCTTTGGTGGTTCATATGCGGAAACCTTGCTGGCATCGATCTGGTCGAGAGGAATAAAGGAACCGTTATTAACGACCGGTTTGGGCGCTTCCCGCGGTTCAGCGAATTCATACAACATGAGCAGCGTTTGAATGACGAAATCTTTCTGCATCTCCGCGGCAAGACCGGGGTCCTTGGTCTCGATGAGACTCAAAATACGAAATAGGCCTTCGCGGTGCAGGAGGTCCAGCTTCTTGAGCAGTTCGAAAAAATCGTGCTTACCTTCCGACTCCGGGAGGTTATCCAGTTTTGTGATGAACTCATTTATTTTCAGTACAAGTTGATCGTATTCGAAATCATCCATCAGGGCGTACACTCTTGGTTTGTTCGTCTATGTTGTCGCCTCGCATTTCGACCAACCCGTCTAAACTGCTCACATCATTGGCAGCCAGGGATTCTACCATTCTTAGAACCTCCGGGATGGCGGCTTCAACTTCAGGTGTAAACGCCTCCCCCATTTCCTCTCTGCCCGGTTCAACATCAACTAAGAATACTTCTCTTGGCCAAACCTTAAAATGTTCCCCGACAATCAACAGGTTATCGATGCTGATAACGCCGGTGACGGCTTCAGAAATCCGGTCTTGCAGGTCTTTGTCGGGTGGAAGCCCTCCAACCCAGCGGCGCAGTGTTATACTTCCAGCTAGACGGCCGCAAGCTCTGGAAGAGACAAAAATAATGCGGTCATAGGGTTCTGGCAATGATTCCAAATTTTGCACAATCGCAATTGGCCCCCAGTTCATCTCCTCAATAACAACTGAAGGGGGCCAATCCATGGCCGTTAGCTTTGGCAGCAGCTTCGGCCCGAGGGAATAATCACGCAGATTGTGATACCCAACGGTTCCGATCAACACACGAGACATGCACTACTCAACACCACAGGCGCAGGTGGTGACTTCACGTGTAATGACCGTGTCGTTTCCTTCCATCATGATGTGGGTCGTACAAGGCATGCATGGGTCGAAACTACGAATAGCCCGTAGAATATCGATACCCTTATAGTCATCCTCGGACTTGAAATCTTCGAGCAGTGGCGTATTCAGAACTGCCTCTTCATACGGTCCCGGGTCACCCCAGGGCGTTCGCGGCGCTGCATTGAACGTTGAGGGCGTCCCAATTTGGTAGTTCGCAATAGCGCCATTCTCAATGACTAAATGGTGACTCAGAAAACCCCGGCCTGCTCCCCAAAACCCGACGCCCAATTGCCTGCCCTTTTTTGGAATTTCAAACTTGGTGCTGACCTTGGTTTCGCCCTGCCGCAGCAATTCCATCGCCATCATCCAGTTTTCCATGGCAACCATCGCTGAGTAAGGGATGCAGTAAGCACGGCCCCGGTTTCTTTCAAATGCGTTCCAGACTTTCGGAACTTTCCACTCCAGAGTGCAGCCCGGCAGGGCCGCCTTTGGAACATGGATTTCCAGACTATTTCCTGTAGCACGAATAAATTTGGAGTCGGGCATTTCCTGGGCTTTCGCCGTCATATACAGTCTGGCGTAAGCGCCGGCTTCCATGGGCATTCTGTCCCAGGTTGGGGTTGTGTCCCACGTATACCGATCGCGCCAGCTTTGTTTGCCCGGCTTTGGAATGGTTTCTTTATTCCAGGGGTGATTTGGACTCAAGGGGTTTCCAGCCGGATCCGTCCTAAATTGATGTCCGTTCCATTCTTCGTAAAAAGAATGCGCTACAAACTCTTCATATCCCGCATTTAGTAGTTGTAAATTGGTCGTAACAACTTCGCCATCGACCAGAATGCCCGGCGTTGCCCAGCGCGCTTTACCCCACTTATCCATATTCTCGTAACTGGCGTCGTAAACGTCCGGACGATCCCAGACGCCGGTGTCTGCCATGGTTGCCGGCCGGGAACCGCATTTGGCGTAGTCAGGGTTCGCTTCCAGGAAGAAATCGAAAATGTCATCCCATATGCCCACTACTTTTTTGGAATAGTCGAAGAATTGTTGCAAGCGCATATACATTTCATTCATCACCGAGAGAGTCACTGTCGCGGCAATCCCACCCGGTACCACCGATTGCGGGTGCGGATATTTACCGCCGATCAAGACGTAGGCCTCGCGTGCAACCCGCGTCATATGTAGCCCTTCGACATAGAGTTTGCCGGTGAGCGGGTTCAAATCATGCATGATATCGCCGATGGTCTTGTAACCATGGAAAGGCTCAAATTTCGTTGCCGTCTTTTTGGCTTTTTCAAGTAATCGAGGGTTTGTCTCACCGACCAACTGCTCAGAATAATCCGGCCCTCCCAACAAGAAGAGAATCAACGGATGGTCATAGAGATATTCGAGTGACAAGAGCAAGTTTCGAATGATGATCCCCAGTGGCGGCGGCTTGATACCTAAAGCCATTTCCATAGCCAACGCGGAAACAGTCGCGTGCACACCACCGCAAACCCCACAAGCCCGGCTGCTGATATAAGCGGCATCACGCGGATCTCGACCCTTGAGAATAATCTCATACCCACTAAAAAGGGTTGCCATGGAATTGGTCGATAACACTTTTTTCTTTTTCAGATCAACGACACTGTGAAAAGCAAGTGCACCCGCTACACGAGTAACCGGATCAAAGTCAACGTTTTTTATGAAACCGTTGCGCGCCAGCAACTCTTTCAGCTTGTCTTGTTCTTCACCAAGCGAAGTCGTTTTATAGCCATAAGGATCGGCGACTCCTTCTTTGAGGGTAGCGTTTCCTTGCGTGTCGAATTCTATCGGAAGGTTCTTGAAGCACATAATTGCCCTCTATCTTTTTTTATGGAATTCAAACTAACTTAAAGACTTTCGCGATTCCTACCAGATGGTTGTCCACGGAACCCAATCCATCAGCAAGCTGACCCAGAGCGCCGTTAATTGTGCCTAGATGTCCCTCCAAAGGCTCGGTATCGTCCACGATTTGCTGCAGCCCCCCGGCCAATTGAGCCAGATGAGTGCCGGCGCGCCGTAAAGCGACGATGATTGCCAACAGATAGACAACCAACACCAGCACAACCAACAGCACGATTGCCAGAGTGGCATAAAACAGAATATCCGGAAGCATCATAATTCCCTCCTACTCGTGCTAATTTCGGCGACTCGCGCCATCCAATTTGTCGGCCCGCGCGGCAAGCGTCGTTTTAATGGTGTTGGCATGTCCGTCTATGTTCCCAGCTACACCAAGAATGGTAGTGGCTGTTGCAATCGTATCCTCAAGCGCCTTGATGTTGCCCGTGTTGCCGGCAATGCCTAACCCTGCTATTTTCATTTGTTCAAAATAATTCCGTATACCGCTGGCAGCCCGCCAAGTTCTATGCAGCAACATTACAACAAATGGTAAAGCCAAAACCACCACGATTAAAAGGATTGCCCAAATTGTATAAACTACTTGTGGCATCTTGTCAACTCCCTTCTTGTTTCAATACCGCGTCGATAGTTTTGGTAAGATGTCCGTCCACACCTTGAAGTCCTTCCGCTATCGTCCCCAAATTACCATTCAGCTTGGTTACCTGCACCGGCAGGTGTCCTGTCTCCGTTTCAATCGCACGCAGACCGAGACGCAGCTTTGACAGGAAGCTATCTGCATTGCCACCTATTTTTCCCAGAGTGTCAATAATTTTTGTTAGGTTTACCACGAGTATAACAAGAAGTACAACCGTGGCGATAACGGTAGCGAGCATTAAAATGATAAACATAATTTTATCCTCCGGCCAGGACACATTCTGGACAACCGGGGCAACCGGTGGCGTGCTGCTCAATTGCATTCGCGGCACCGAGAATTTCCACGGCCTCCGATTTTATTTGTTCGACCACATCGTTAGTCGTGAACAAAAACAACGGAATCTGAATTGTGTTGTTAGCAACGAGCTTCCCTTGTGTCCAAATCTGGCTGGCGCCGTCAAGAATTTGGAGAGCTGTCCTTCGAATCATGTTAAGAAGCACCGCCACAACGACCAGTACGACCGCTCCAATTCCTAACGAAATCCACCAGATGAAAACCTTTGCGCTTTCACTTGCACCAGTTTCCATAGCATATTTCTCCCGTCTTTAAACCTTCTCTTTTTTGGCTTCTTCGTGCAGGGCTTGTGCAACCAATGCACCATGATTTTTTATTTCCGTTGCAGTGGTGAGAATCTTGGTGGCTGTCGCGTTCGTGTCACGTAAATCCCAAATGCTTTGAGTATTCGCCTTGATTTGCTGAACCAGACCCAACGCCGCAATAGCGAGTCTTAAGATTCTCCTGGCCGCCAACCAAACCGCGATGAGCAGACATGCAGCGATTAGAACCACAACCGTAGCAATCCCCAATGCTATATACCACTGAGTGAACAGTTCGGCGTCGTTCATTACTTTCTCCGATTTAAGGGAAATTCAGTTTTTGGATCCAGGACGTTTAGCGCCCATGAACTGGAGTTTCTGATAAAAGTAGTGGCTTATTTTATCGAAAACCATGGGTTCACGTGTGTGACCCCAACCGCTGGGAACGTGACCGTCTTTTTCCCATCTGCGGGACCGATTTTGAAAGAATTTTGTTTGCTCACGCAACCTCCGAATGATAAAACCGTGTGTCTTCGACATTGTAGATGACACAATCGTGCCAGGAGGCCTTTGATAAAAGGGTGAAAAACCGTCAGGAAAACTGGGCATGGTACAACCGATACAAGGGGCACCGACGTTCATACAGCCGCCAAGGTGATTGATCGCGCCGCGTTTGTTGATGTTGCACTCGACCACCGGTCCCCAGCAGCCGATTTCAACGAGACACTGTTTGTCGCCATACTCTTCGGCAAACGTGCCTTCTTCGTAAAAACCGGCTCGGGTGCACCCTCTGTGCACGGTTTCATCAAACAGCCAGGCTGGCCGGCCGAGTTCATCGAATTCCGGCAGCGGCCCTATTCCTTGCAGAAAAAGCAACACGGCTGCAACCGTTTCGGTAAAATTATCGCCGACGGGTGAGCAGCCGGGAATGTTTACGACCGGCAAACCCAGGGTACTGCGATAATCTTCGCCCAGAAAATCGGTCACGCCCATCGCATTGGTCGGATTTCCGATTGCCGCGGGAATGCCACCCCAGGTCGCGCAAGTACCAATTGCGATCACCGCTGCCGCACCCGGCGCCATTCGTTTGAGCCACGTTGTCGTGGCGACAGGCTGGTGATC
>Ga0114931_10010585_pt1 | contig 10977 bp, 13 predicted proteins | sample 2SBtaG_FD_89579 | JGI IMG/M metagenome (GOLD analysis project Ga0114931, IMG submission 89579) | Deep subsurface microbial communities from Kolumbo volcano to uncover new lineages of life (NeLLi) - 2SBTROV14_V59a metaG | ecosystem: Environmental > Aquatic > Marine > Volcanic | place: Kolumbo...
CGTGCACTGGGCGGGGTGGCCAACGGCACCTTCATCTTCTGCCTGCCGGGCAGCCCTTTTAAGGTGCTTGCTCACTTCCCAGATCTTGATTTCTTGCTTCCGCGCATAGCGAGAAGCCTGGCAGTCGAGACGTGAGGCGGATCGGAGTTTTTCTTGCTGGGCAACGGGGTCAGGTCTTGCAATCAAGTAAAACCCTCTTCATGTTTTTGTAGGCCCGAAATGTAAGTTACACCTTGCAAGGCGTCCCTGGCAGCATTTTCTAGCTCGACACTATAGTCATGGCGCAAGTATGCCAATGAAGACACGACCCTATCTGCCTGCGTACCGGCCCGCCTGGTTCAATGTGGCCATAGTCGTGAATCGATATTTCTCGAGGAAGATGATTGTGCCGCCTATCTGGGTTGAATGGAGGAGGCGGCACTGCGTTCCGACTGGGAGGTTCATGTCCATTGTCCTGGCAACGCCGGCGAAGCAACGAATTGTCAGCCGAATGATGCAATATGTCGGCAGACGTTACCTACCTTGGCAACACGACCTATGGCAGGTAAACAGGAGGTAAAAACGGCGCTGGCCCTCAAAAAAGTATACCTTTCTATCGCTAAGGTTAATGCGCGTTGTATCTGTCGTTTTCCCGACTAGGATGGTTAGTAATCTTCCAGGTTTTTAGGGAAGAGACCGAACCAATACCAAAGGAGATATACGAATGATCACATTTGATGCCAATGTCGTGGTGCATATCGATGAATCCCTGTCGGATGGGGAGATGCATGACCTGGAGAAACGGCTTGCGGGTATGGAAGGGGTGGTCAGCACCTGCGCCCACGAACGGGCCCCCCACCTGCTGCTGGTGGACTATGATCCGCAGGATCTGGAGACCGGCGCCCTGCTTCGGTATTTGCGCCGCGACGGCCTGCATCCCCGCCTGGTGGGGGGGATCTGAGCAGGGCCGTCCCGATGAATCAGACAGCGGACCCACAGCCACGGGAGGAGGCGGCCGAGAAGGGCGCCTCTTCATCCGCTCCTCGTTCCTCGAGGCGTCAGGGAAAGAGTCTGAGCATGCACGAGGGGGTCGCTGTCTGGTGTGACTGCTGCAGCTGCGAGGCCGAACCCTACTGGGCGGAACTGGCCGAGGAGATGGGTATAGACCTCGATCCGGGGCACTCCTGAGGCCCTGCTCGGCCGGGGCGATCATCGATGGCCCCACACTGAACCGTGGGATCGGGCGATCCACTCATCCTTCACCATGCGGGCCCTAACGGGTCACCTCCAGGAAGACCCGGCTCAGCCGCCGCCGAGCAGGGCCAGGGAGAGGGCTGGCCAGTAGGTGATCAGTAGCACCGCGCCGAACAGGATGAAGAACCAGGGGAGGGTGGCCCGGTAGATCTGGGTCACCGGCCGGTTGAAGCGGTAACTGGCGATGAACAGGTTCATGCCGACCGGTGGGGTGAAGTAGCCGATCTGCATGTTGGCGAGGAAGATGACACCCAGGTGGACCGGGTGGATGCCGTACTCAATCGCTACCGGCAGCAGCAGCGGCACGATCAGCACCAGGGCGGAGAAGATATCGAGCATGGTACCCAGTACCAGCAGGAACAGGTTGAGCAGGATCAGAAAGGTGAGCGGGTCCGCCACCCGTGCATGCACCCAGCGGAACAGCCGGGTCGGGACCTCGGCATCGATCAGGTAGTTGGTGGAGGCCAGGGAGAGACCGAGGATGATGAGGATGCCACCCACCAGCAACATCGCCTCGCGCATCACCGCAGGCAGTCGGCGCAGCGGAATCTCGCGGTGGATGAAGACCTCCACGACCAGCACATAGAAGGCGGTGACCGCCGCCGCCTCGGAGATGGCGAAGTAGCCGCTGTAGACCCCGCCCAGGATGATCACCGGCAGGGGCAGTTCCCATTTGGCATCTCGAAGCGCCTGCCAGGACTCCCCGGCGGAGAAGGGGGAGAGTTCCACCTTGCGGCTCGACCAGTAGCTCCAGGCCACCAGGATCAGCAACATCAGCAGGCCCGGCAGGATGCCGGCGACGAACATGTCGTCGACACTGATGCCGCCACCTATCCCCAACTGCTGGGCCACCACCGCATAGAGGATCAACGGCAGCGCCGGGGCGAACAGCAGCCCCAGGCTGCCGGAAGTGGTGACCAGTCCGAGGCTGAAATTGCGCTCGTAACCGGCCTCCCGCAGAGCCGGGTAGAGCAGCGCGCCGAGGGCCACGATGGTCACCCCGGAGGCGCCGGTGAAGACGGTGAAGATGGCGCAGGCGACCAGCGAGACGAAGGCCAGGCCACCGGGCATCCAGCCCAGCAGGGCGCGGGTCAGGCCGACCAGCCGATGGGGGGCGTTGCTCTCGCTGAGCAGGTAGCCGGCGAAGGTGAACAACGGAATGGCCAGCAGCACCGGCATCTCGGCGATACGGAAAAACTCGATGGCCACCACCGACAGGTCGACATCCGAGCTGTAGAAACCCCACAGGGCGCTGGCGCCAATGATGGCGAACAGGGGGGCGCCGAACAGGGCCAGCAGGAGCAGGCCGGCGGCGATCAGCATCGATCCCCCCGCTCGTCGAGGAGGCGCAAGGGGATGTTGAACAGGAAGCGCAGGGTCAGTACGGCGAAGCCGATGGGTATGATGACCTCCCCCAACCAGGCCGGCAGGAGGTTGAACAACTGGGTGCCATCCTGCCACTCGAAGTAGACGAAACGCGCGGCGTGCCAGCTGATCAGGCCGCAGATCAGGGCGGTGAAGAGATCGGTCACCGCCTGGGCCAGGATCTTGAGTCGGGGGCCGAGAAAGCGCGACAGGAGGTCGATGCGTATATGCCGCTGTTCCCGGCTGGCGGCGATGGCCCCCAGCAGGGTGACCCACAGCACCATCAGGCGCAGCGTGGGGTCGGCCCAGATGATCCCTGAGTCGAACAGGTTGCGCAGCAGGATCTGGGTGGTGGCGAGCAGGATCATGGCGCTGAGCATGAGCGCCATGATGGCGTCTTCCAGCAGCAGGATCAGGCGGCGCAGACGTTGCAGGCGGGCGAGTATCATCGCGTCATTATCCCGGATTCCCTGGTTGACCGCTCCATTTTACTCAATGAATATGCACCGCCAGCCAGATGCAGGGCGTGGCCGTGCTGGTCTCCAGGACCCGATGGAGGGTATGGGCGGGGATGAAGAGCGGCTCGCCCGCCTGCAGGCGTAGCCGTTGTCCGGCCAGTTCGAGGGTGGCGCTGCCCTGCAGCAGACAGACCCATTCGTCCTGGGGCTGATCGAATTCCCGGGTGCGCGTCCTCGGCGGACTGACGATCCTTTCGATGGTGACGTTGCGACAGTTCAGCAGGGTCTCGATCGATTCACCGGCCAGCTCGCTCGCCGGGATGCTGAACAGGCCTCTCCTGGTCATGTGATCGGCCTCGGGCAGTCGCTCTCAGGGGTGTGGTTGGGTCCGGTAGTCCTGGATCAGCCCCTCGATCTGTTTCAGCAGGGCGTGGGAGAAGCGCCTGCCGTCGTCCATCTCGGCGATGGTGTGGGCGGCGTGCCGTTCCCAGCCCGCCAGCTCTTGGGGACTGGGCTTGATGAAGGTGATGCCCTCTTGGGCAAGTGCCGCCAGGGCCCCCTTTTCGTCCTTCCGGTTCTGGCGGTTGAGGCGGGTGAAGGCGTCCTGCATGGCCTGGCGCAGGACGGCGCGATCCGCGGCGGAGACCCGTTTCAAGGCACTCTCCTTGATTATCAGGCTGGCGTAGAGGTAGGCGAGGGGCACCTGGGTGAGGTATTTCACCCGAGTATGCCACTGCAGGGCGATGGCCCCGATGGGGGAAGTGGCGACGGTATCGATCAGCCCGGTCTGCAGCCCGGTCAGTACGTCGGTGACGGGTAGGGGGATGGGTGTGATGCCGAGGGTGTTGAAGGCCCGGGCATTGGTCTGATCGCCTTCGGGGATCCAGATCTTGAGGCCGTGCAGGTCCTCGGTGCGGCGTACTGGCCGGTTGGACATCAGGTAGGCGAAGCCCCCCTCGCTGATGCCGTAGCTGATGAAGCCCTTGGCCTTGAGGCCAGCGATGAATTTCTCGTCCATCACCTGGCGCACATGGTCCACCTCACCCAGATCACGAAACAGGAACGGCAGACTGTAGAGTTCCGCGTCCGGGTAGAGGCGCATGAGGCCGCCACCGGTGATCGCGCCCCCGTGCAGCTGGCCGACCCGGATCTTGCGCAGCACACTCTGGTCGCTGCCCATCACCCCGCCAGGGTAATAGCGGATCTTCAAGCGCCCGTCCGTTCCCTGATCGACCTGTTTGGCGGCGGCCCGCAGCTGTTTCATCCAGGTGGTGCCGTCGGGGACGATGGTGGCGATCTTCAGGGTAGTGGCCTGGAGGGGGGCAAGCAGGCAGAACGAGATCAACAGTGTAAACAGTAGGCGGGGCATGGGGGTTCCTCGACAGATTAGAAATAGTCCTCGGCGAGCAGCTTCCGGGCCTGTTGCTGGGCGATGACATTGCTCAGGGTCAGGCCGGGCGCCACCGGGTCGGCGGCGATGACCTGGTGCAGCAGCCGGTCGTGCAGCTCCTGGTCGAACACCAGCCGGGCGTAGCGGCGGGCATACTCCACCTGGATGATCAGGTCCTTGCCACCGGAGTACTCGAGGGCCTTCTCGAAGTGTTGACGGCCGATTTCGGGCCTGCCGCCCAGGGCCGGGGGGACCAGGCTGCGGATCACCCCCAGATAGAGCTGGGCGCGCCCCCGCTGGTAGTCGGGTTGAAGATCCACCACCTTTTGCAGCACCGCCTCGGCCTTCGACAACTGGGCGACCGCGCCCCAGTCGTCCCGGTTGGCCTGAATCCAGCCCAACCAACTGGTGCCGAAGACATAGAGCCCCTCCAGGTCCGACTTGCCCAGTGGTTCCAGGGCCTCTACGAACTGGCCATGGGGCTTGCTCCTGGCGGCGCAGAGTACCGGCCGGCCGACACAGATCCCCCGGCTGGCATAATCCATGGCCTTCTCGGCCAGCCCCTTGCGACGCCGCGGATCGGTGACCAGGCCACCACCGTAGGCGTCATAGAGCCGGGCGCCGGCGAACAGCAGTTTGGGATTGTCGGGGGCATCCTCGATGAGCGAGTCGATCAACAGCAGATAGGCCGGGGCGCCGGCCCGCACGATCTCCGGGTCGCTCTGGTTGAGCATGGCGCTGGAGAGGTTTCCGGCCAGCCGATCGGTGGCCATGGAGACGCAGCCGGCCAGCAACAGTAGCAGCAGCGCGCCCGCAAGGCGCAGGTCGGGGTTGATCCGGTACATCGGGGATCCAGGGATTCGGCCGGTGGATGAATGTGGTTTCAGCGGTGCTTTCTGCCCACATGCTCCATGTGGTGCAGCCAGCTGTTGAACATCATGCCCAGGGAACCGGTGCCGGCGCGACGACCCCGGAAGGTATGGAAACAGCCAACTTCTTCTTCATCAGAGTGGACGGCGCCGATGTTGAGGAAAAACAGCATCAGCATCAGGTCGAGCACCAGTAGGCCCAAGGCGATGGGGATGTGCAGCAATGGCTCCTGCCCGATCCAGGCGATGAGTTGAGCATGATAGCTGACTATCAGATAGAGGGTGGCGAACAGCAGGACCACCGAGAGCAGGGCGAAGAAGTCCGCCAACCATTCGTGATGACGGGTAAAACCCCGGATGCTTTTGCATACAGACATGGCGTCTCCCTGAGGTTGAGCCGGGTAAATCTGTAAACTGCCTTGGATTTACCTGTTTGGCCCGTTACCGGACCCACCGTCAGAGCGCCATGGCTGGAGAAGGGCTCGCGGGGGAGCTTGGTACGGGGCGGACAGGTAGGGAAACTTCCCTAATTCTGCTAAAAAAGTCAAGGTATTTTTGACTGATTGTTAGCCCAAAGCAGTAATATAATGCCTCAGAGAGTTGACCCGACTGGGGGGAGTGGGTAGAATCCCCGCTCTTTGGTTCGCCGTTGCCGGCGTGTCCGGGTTTTCACCAGCAGGGGCGGAAACCGACTCATCACAGTTTTGTTTGGGATTTAGGCTTATGTATGCGGTAGTTCAAACCGGCGGTAAGCAGTATCGCGTGGCCGAAGGCGACACCATCAGGGTGGAAAAGCTGGCTGCCGACGAGGGCGCTTCGATCGAACTGGACAAGGTCCTGATGGTCGCCGATGGCGAGCAGGTCAGTGTGGGCACACCCTATGTCGACGGTGGCAGGGTCACCGCCACGGTGAAGTCCCACGGACGTGGCAAGAAGGTCAAGATAATCAAGTTCCGGCGCCGCAAACACCACCTGAAACGGCAGGGCCATCGCCAGTGGTTCACCGAACTGCAGGTGACTGGCATCAGCGCTGGCTGAGGAGAGAGACAGATGGCACATAAAAAGGCAGGCGGCAGTACCCGTAATGGCCGCGATTCAGAGTCCAAACGCCTGGGCGTGAAGATCTTCGGTGGGCAGGCCGCCAAGGCCGGCAATATCATAGTGCGCCAGCGGGGCACCCACTTTCATCAGGGCGTCAATGTGGGCCTGGGTAAGGACCACACCTTGTTCGCCAAGGCGGATGGCAAGGTGGTGTTCGAGGTGAAGGGGCCGCGTAACCGTAAGTTTGTCAGCGTGATCGCTGATTGAACCATCAACATCAGGATGCCGTTTGAAGGCCTCGTCACGCGACGGGGCTTTTTACGTTCGGGACCATGAAATTCGTCGATGAAGCTACCATCAAGGTCGAGGCCGGAGACGGCGGTAACGGCTGTGTGAGCTTTCGCCGTGAGAAGTACATTCCCAAGGGGGGGCCGGACGGGGGGGATGGCGGCCGTGGTGGCAGTGTCTATCTGGTGGCCGACAGCGGTCTCAACACCCTGGTGGATTTCCGTAGCCAACGGCGCTATCGCGCCGAACCTGGCCAGAACGGCATGGGGCGCGAGTGCAGCGGATCTAGCGGTAAGGACCTCTATGTACGGGTGCCGGTCGGTACCCGGGTGAGCGAGGCGGATACCGGTGAGTCCATGGGGGAGCTGCTGGAGCCCGGTCAGCAACTGCTGGTGGCCCGGGGGGGCGAGCGGGGCATCGGCAACGTCCACTTCAAGAGCAGCACCAACCGCACCCCCCGACAGTCCACCCAGGGCACCCCGGGTGAGCGGCACCTGCTGCAACTGGAGCTGATCCTGCTCGCCGACGTGGGGCTGCTGGGTATGCCCAATGCCGGCAAGTCGAGCCTCATCCGCAGGCTCTCCAGCGCCCGTCCCAGGGTCGCCGATTATCCCTTCACCACCCTTTATCCCAACCTGGGGGTGGTCCGCCTCGGGCAGGATCACAGCTTCGTGCTGGCGGACATCCCTGGTGTGATCGAGGGTGCGGCGGAGGGGGCTGGACTGGGCCTGCGCTTCCTCAAACACCTGGCGCGCACCCGCCTGCTGCTGCACTTGGTGGATATCGCGCCCCTGGACCCCGCGGCCGAGCCGGCGGCGGACGTGCGGCGCATCGAGGCCGAGCTGGCCCGTTACTCCAGCGAACTGGCCGGGCGCGAGCGCTGGCTGGTGCTCAACAAGAAGGACCTGCTGAGTGAGGAGGCGTTCGTCACGCGCCAGCGGGACCTGGTGCGGGAGCTGGGCTGGGAGGGCCCGGTGTATGGCATCTCCGCGGTCACCGGGGAGGGCACCCAGGCCTTGGCCGCCGCCCTGATGCGGCGTCTGGAGGAACTCTGGGCAGCACAAAGGGAGCATCGGGAGCGGGCGACGGAGGCCCCCTGGGATCCCCTGGGAGGAGAGTGACCATGCTCTCCCGAGGGCAGCTCAAGACCACCAGGCGCTGGGTGATCAAGATCGGCAGCGCCCTGCTGACCGCCGACGGCCAAGGGCTCTCCCGGGAGATCCTGGCCCCCTGGGTAGAGCAGATGGCGGCCCTGAGCAAGGCCGGGCACCAGTTGGTGCTGGTCTCCTCCGGGGCGGTGGCCGAGGGCATGAGTCGCATGGGCTGGCCGCGGCGGCCACACAATCTCAACGAACTGCAGGCCGCCGCGGCGATCGGCCAGATGGGGCTGATCCACGCCTATGAGGCATGCTTCCAACGGCGCGGCCTGCATACCGCCCAGGTGCTGTTGACCCAGCACGACTTGGCGGATCGCTCCCGCTACCTGAATGCCCGCTCCACTCTGCGCACCCTGCTGGGTCTGGGGGTGGTACCGGTGGTCAACGAGAACGACACGGTGGCCACCGAAGAGCTGCGGTTTGGCGACAACGATACCCTGGCGGCCCTGGTGGCCAATCTGATCGAGGCCGAACTGCTGGTGCTGATGACCGATCAGGAGGGCCTGTTCGAGGCCGACCCGCGTTTCCATGCGGAGGCGGAGCTGATCCATGAGGCCCGGGTCGACGACCCGCGGCTGGACGAGATGGCGGGTGGCAGCGCCAGTGGCCTGGGCCTGGGCGGCATGATCACCAAGGTGCGCGCGGCGCGCCTGGCGGCCCGCTCGGGAACGGGTACGGTGATCGCCTCCGGTAAACGTTCGCGGGTCCTGGAGGCCATAGTGGGCGGGGAGCGGGTGGGGACCCTGCTGGTGCCGGCCCAAGAGCCGCAGGCGGCGCGCAAACGCTGGCTGGCCGGACAGTTGCAGGTCAGGGGCAGCCTGATCCTCGACGACGGGGCGGTACAGGTGCTGCGGGAGCGCGGCAGCAGCCTGTTGGCGGTGGGGGTCTGTGGAGTGAGTGGCTAGTTCGCCCGGGGCGAGGCGGTGGTCTGCCTCGACCGGGCCGGTTGTGAGGTGGCGCGGGGGCTGGTCAACTACAGCGCCCATGAGGCGCGGCGTATCATGGGCCAGCCGAGCAGCCAGATCGAGTCGATACTGGGTTATGTGGACGAGGTGGAGATGATCCACCGCGACAACCTGGTCCTGCTTTGAGCCGGCGGGCGACTCCGCGATTATCGCTTGGGAGGGGTGCCCTGTCCGCGGCTGAAGCTGCTCCGCTCCTGCCGGTGAGGCAAAACGGCGGTATTCAGCTACTCACCGAATAATGGCGTCGTTCCCTGTTTTACCTCTCCCCCCCTGAGGAGGGTGTCGCTAAAGCCCTTGTGTAGGTTGGGTTAGCGCAGCGTAAGCCAACAAATTCAATGCCCTTGCCGGGTTAAGCTATCGCTAACCCGACCTACAAATCGAACTTGACTACACCCTATTGAGAGAGAAGGAAGAAAACAGCGGTGCGTGGATCTCCGGGTATTTCCAGTAGCTGGCATTCTAGGCGCCTGTCGAATAGGCCAGCTCTTCTTGGCCCGGATGTTTCATAAATTCGCCTGATGATCGCGCAGGATTTTGTTTCGTAGGGGGATTTCGTGAAGGAGTGGAGTGGCGTAGTTGCCGGCTGTTTGATCGCCAAGTGGGAGATCTCCTTGGGATCACCACTGAAACGTCCTCAGAAGGGGCTGATCAAGGCGAAGGATTCGTACCCGGCTGATAACGAGAACAGACACCGATGTCCAAACTGACCCTGCCCCAGCTCGAACGCCACCTCTTCGCCGCCGCCGATATCCTGCGCGGCAAGATGGATGCCTCCGAGTTCAAGGAATACATCTTCGGCATGCTCTTCCTCAAGCGCTGCTCCGATGTCTTCGAGGCGCGCCGCCAGCAGATCATCGACGAGAACCTGGCCAAGGGCCGCACCCGGGAGGAGGCAGAGCAGCGTGCCGAGAAGCCCTCTCGCTACACCGACTCCTTCTATGTACCACCCAACGCCCGCTGGGCCTGGATTCGTGACGAGTTGCACCGCGACGTCGGCGAGGGCCTGAACAAGGCCCTGGGGGCGCTGGAAACCTAGAACCCTTCGCTGGACGGGGTGCTCGGCCACATCGACTTCAACCGCCGGGTCGGCCAGACCAAACTGCCGGACAAGAAGCTGCGCGAGCTGATCCTGCACTTCAACCAGTACCGCCTGCTCAACGAAGACTTCGAATTCCCCGACCTGCTCGGCGCCGCCTACGAATACCTCATCGGCGAGTTTGCCGACTCCGCCGGCAAGAAGGGTGGCGAGTTCTACACCCCGCGCGACGTGGTCCGGCTGATGGTGCGCCTGCTCAAGCCCCAGGAGGGCAAGCGCGTCTACGACCCCTGCTGCGGCTCCGGCGGCATGCTCATCCAGTCGCGCCACTATGTCGAGGAGTACGGCGGCAACCCACGCAACCTGGCCCTGTTTGGCCAGGAGAACGCCGGCAACGTCTGGTCCATCTGCAAGATGAACATGATCCTCCACGGCATCCCCGAGGCCGACATCCGCAACGAAGACACCCTGGCCAGCCCCCAGCACGCCGAGGGCGGCGAGCTGATGCGCTTCGACTACGTGCTCACCAATCCGCCCTTCAGCCAGAACTACACCCGGGAGGGGATGCGCTTCCCCGAGCGCTTCAAATACGGCTGGTGCCCGGAGACCGGCAAGAAGGCCGACCTGATGTTCGCCCAGCATATGCTGGCGGTCACCCGCCCCGGCGGCATCGTCGCCACCGTCATGCCCCACGGTGTGCTGTTCCGCGGCGGGGCGGAGAAGGCGATCCGCCAGGCCTTCATCGAGCACGACCACCTGGAAGCGGTCATCGGCCTGCCGCCCAACCTCTTCTACGGCACCGGCATCCCCGCCTGCATCCTCATCCTGCGCCACGCAGGCGCCAAGCCCGCCGAGCGCCGGGGCAAGGTGCTGTTCATCAACGCCGATGCCGAGTACCACGCCGGCCGTGCCCAGAACTACCTGCGCCCCGAGCACATCGAGAAGATCGTCCGCACCTTTGACGACTTCCAGGACGTCCCGGGTACGACCGCCATGGAGGGCGGAAGTACTGGCAACGCAGGAGCAGTTGCCATGTGCGCCGCCATGGAGGGCGGAAGTACTGGCAACGCAGGAGCAGTTGCCAAGTACGCAACCGTGGTGGATCAAGCCACCCTGGCCGCGAACGACTACAACCTCAACATCCGCCGCTACGCCGACAACAGCCCGCCCCCCGA
>Ga0114931_10010586_pt1 | contig 10976 bp, 11 predicted proteins | sample 2SBtaG_FD_89579 | JGI IMG/M metagenome (GOLD analysis project Ga0114931, IMG submission 89579) | Deep subsurface microbial communities from Kolumbo volcano to uncover new lineages of life (NeLLi) - 2SBTROV14_V59a metaG | ecosystem: Environmental > Aquatic > Marine > Volcanic | place: Kolumbo...
TATTAAAAGTTTGGATTTAATTTATGTTAAATTAGGTTTAACCTTAGGAGGAACTACATGGACATTTTGTTTACCATTCTTTACGCTATTTGTTGATAATATCATATTTATTCAACAATCATCAGATCCTGTTAAGTCTTGTGTATCCTATAATTTTAATGGTAATGTTGTTGCAACACCAATTCCAGTTGTAGGTCAGTTTGTTCCTATTCAAGGAAGTAACTATGTATTAGATTCATTATCAACTACGGACTTTACAATTATTGGAACCACACCAACACAATCTCTACAATATACAGGAACTAAAATAAAAAAATTTAATTTATCTATTGGATCTGAAGTTCTTACAGCAGCTGGTTTTATTATTAGGATAGATTTTAGATTATTACTTAATGGTATTCCAATTTCATCATTTAATTTTGGTTTTGCATCGAGTATCATAGGACAGATGGGTTCTATGTGTGGTCTAATTCAATTAACAAATGGTGATATATTGTCTATAGATTTTACTAATAATACAAACACAACCGGACTAATCGCAAGATCGGTAGCATTATGTTTAGTTGAGATTTAATTTAAAGTAAAGTTTAATTTTAAATTAAATTTATATATTGTAAATATTGCTTTACCTATTGAATTTTATAACATATTATTAGAACAAAATAACAGTCAATATTCAAAATTATCTATTTCCCCTATTTTTTTTAAAATATCATTGGATAAATTAAGATTGTTATTTTTTAAAACATGTATCAATTCATTAATCATTCGTTTTAATTTATCATATTTTATTTTATCTCTCTCTACTATTACACTTTCTAAGCCGTCATACTCATGTATACTCCAGTATCCTTTAGGAACAGTTTTTATTTTTAATTTTGTAGCATTATTTGCATTTACTTTTTCTCCCATTTCCTTGACAATAGAAATTAAATGAGGATCACTTCGATTATAATAAACATCCAAATAATATTGGGCCATATCATACAGATATACCATAATCTTTTTTTTGAGTAAATATGGAAGTTTACATTTTTCTAATATTGGCTCAAATTTTCTTCTAATTATTTCTTTTTCTGCATCCTCACTTAATTTAAATCCACCATAACAGTCATTATATACAACTTCTTCCATCTCCATCTGTCTCTGCATCGGTATTAGGTATTGCCGGTACTTTGCATACCGGTGCTTTACACGCTGGCGCTTTGCACGCTATCTATATTATATCTTACTTAGTTTTACAATCAATTTTTAAATGTACTTTGAAAAAACCATTAAAAAAATGAAAAATTAAGTATTTAAGATTAAGTATTTAAAAGATTATATTAACTGTTATAATGTCTAAAATTATAATTAATAATGGAATTTATGATATAATCAACTTGGATTTACTTAAAAATAGATCAAAATATTTTAATGCTCTATTTACAAATGGTTGTAAAGAAACTACTGAAGTATGTCCAAAAATAACTATTCCAACAAAGGCTACTAAACTCCACTTCGATATTATTCTTAATAAACTCCAAGATCAACCTTCTCCAAATTTAGATAAATTTTTCGGAGATTCAGTCAATTACTTTATTATAATTGATTTATTAGATTTTATTGACTCTGAATATATTACTAAATGGATTAGTAGCGAAGGATTAAATAAATTTATCAAAAATGCCTCTTATCTTTGGCAATTATTACTTTATTATTATTATTGGTTATCTTTAGAGGAAAAAAACACAGAAAAAAATATAGAATTTTTCCAAAATACACTCTTGAAATATACTGCTCTCAAAAAAAAAGATATAGTGGAAATAGTTTTAAAGATTACAAAAGATATCAATAAAGTATGTAAATTTGGCCAACCAATTGACGAAGATATATGTTTTAGTTTTGATAATCTTATAATTGATCTTTACTCAATCTCTGATCAAATTACATATATATCATATCCAAAATTATCCCTTTCCAGTTCTCACTCTAAAAGTTTAAAGCCTGGAACCAAGTTAATTACTGATTATACCGAATTTAAACATAGATATGATCACATCACTCATAATATATTCCCAAGTAAAAGTCAAGAAGATTGGTCATGGGAAAATGTTATACTGAGTGGGGGAATTATGCACTATTTAGTTAGTAATGTAGTATCTCTTGATGATATAAGTAGATCTTCAGATTTAGATTTATTTATGTATGGATCTGACAAACAACAAAGAAAAAAATCAGAATCAATTTATAATTATTTAAAAAAGAAATTTAATGATAATATATTTTTTGTAAGACGAGGATTTGTAATTACAGCTATTATTCGTGACCCAGCTAATATAACATCAAATCCTATTAGAAACATACAAATCATTTATACTAAATTTATGTCTCTATATGAAATTTTAAATAACTTTGATAACACTTATGTACAAATTTGTTATCAAAATGGATATGTTTTAACAACAAGAAAATTTATTAAATATTACAGATATTTTTCATCAAAAATTTGTAAATCTACAAATATATGTCGACATTATAAAATCTTCCGAGGTAAATTAAATATTATTCCACAATTAAATTTGACAATGTGTATTGATCATGTAAGTACTAAAAAAAGATATTATCAACATGTTAACCATGAAGAAGTGTTCTTAGATCTCAAGGAAAATGATAATATTAAAAAACAACTACATAAATATTATTATCCATTGCCTTATGAAGATAATGACCGAGTCAGGTATTTAATTAAAAATCTATTTAATTGTAACATACAATCATCATGGTATTTACCTCAATGGAATAACAAAAATTGTTTCTATATACATCGCCCCAATGATATTTTAAAAAGAAAAACTTCCAATTCTAGTGAAAAAATCATCAAATTACTCAATAATTATTCATTTAAAATATTAGGGGGGAAAGGTTCAGAAAGTATGTCAGTAAGATGGTTTAATATTAATATTAATGATAAAAAAGGATTTTCCGAAACAAAGAAAATATTTGTAACAACTCCTCTATTAAAATTCTTAGATATTCAGATTATAATAAATGATAGTCTACCTAAGAGATTATTTATTCAAAAATTTGACTTTACACAACCTGGTGATATAGAAAAAAAATTACTAGTTAATATCCAAGAATCAATTACAAACCACCGTAAAATCAGATTTTGGTTTGAATTTGATGAAAGCGCACAGTTACTTTATAATTTCCTAAACGAATTAGATGACAATATTTATTCAAAAATAATAGAAGATTATCTTTATAAGAGATTAAATTTTGCTCAGACATTAATCCCAAATATTAAAATATATCAGGGAAAATATTTAATTATTGGCTTGAATATTATAAATTATAAACATTATGAATTACCAACTGATATTGATTATACACTTGAACTTATTAAATTTTTAACCACATCTTCTCATATTAGTTTTAACTTTATGTATAAATCTCTTTGTGTTATACAACACCATTTAATTCCAGCGTATTTCTTGCAGAGTATGTATAACAACAAAGGTGATTATTTTATGTCCAATAATAATGAACGTGATATGAATAGGAATGGAAAACAATTCTTACATTCAAACATAATTAGTAATATGGATAATGATAATCCTCTTGCTAAATTGGCAGATACTGCTGAATTAATAAGTGATAATGAAACAGAAAAAATATAAGCGGTCACTTTCCGTCTAATACTTTAGAATATAATAATATTGACCAACACCACATTCGTAATTACTTTAAAATATAATCATATTGACCAACACCACATTCATAATCACCAGTACCTTTAAAGCAATTGGAAGGGAATTTTTTATTTACTAAGTCCATTTTGTTTGGACTTGCATTTTGCCGTTTACAGAATGCACTTGCTAGACCTTTATCATAGAACTCTTTCACAATATATGCTCCCGGACAACCTTGTTCTAGGTAGAACATATTGAAACAGAATCTCGCACCATAGCCAGTATTACCCCCAAAATGGAAAGTATCGCCTTTTTTACATTTTCGTCCTTTCATCATAAATACCTGATAACGTTCATCACCATCATTCCATTCAGTTTTTGATTCTTCCTTGTTGATTTCATTGTGTTCAAAACCGGAATGTTTATAACATTCTTTTTTACTTTCATTAAGTTGTTCACATTTTTTTTCAGCATCTGCACGTTTATCATATTGATCAATGAAATAGGTTCTACCGGCACTATCAATGTAACGTACATCAAAAAACTTGCAATCAATCCATTCACTTGACATCTTTGTTAAACTTTTAGTTGAGATCTTCGTTAGAATGAAGTTTAAATATAAAGTACATCAAGACCGTTTTTTTTCAATTTTTTTCGAAAATTGAAAGAATTATTATTTAATTATTTATTATTTACATCTTATTGCAAATGAATACTTTACCAACCCATTTGGCTTTTAAGGTGTTTCGATATCTTCCACTTTCTATCTTAAACGAAATTTCCACATTTGAAAATGAATATGCTGATTTAGTGAACAGTAATTTATTTTGGAAAAAGAGAGCATTGATGCACTTAAACATTCCAGAGAGAATTTGTAAAAAAATTAAAAATTGGCGAGATGTGTATGAAGGTATTTGTAAATTAATTAACAGAAAATTTCCAGATTACTTATGGGGTGAATTTAAATACAAATTTGGTAAATGTCCTTTTATAGATTGTAAGTGTGAAAAACAAGGACATTTTAAATTAGTTTTCGATTCGTTTTCAAAAACTAAAGGAATTCGCTATTATTTAATACGCCTAAATTGTGGAGAAATAATATACTTTAATGTTTGCCAATATTGTCAAAAAGGATCACCAGTATCATTTCGCACCCGATGTGGAAATAATGTCTGTTATGGATGTGTTCAAATTTGTCAAGTTTGTAGTGAAATTACTAGTAAATGTTGCAAAAGTATATGGACATTTAATGATTGCCAAATTAGATCATTTGGTGATATTTGTGATTATTGTATGAAGATATGCTACACATGTATTAAAGGATTTCATCCGGACAAAATAAAAAAATGTACCAAATGCGAAGGATATGTTTGTAATACTTGTTTATGTATTTGCTACACACTCAATCAAAAGAAAAATTGAAATATTCTAAATTCAATTACTTTGAATTAACATATGGTTTCGTGGAGCGATGAAATGAATGCTTTACCAATCCCATTAATTTACAAAATCTTTAAATATCCATCATTATATGTTTTAGACGAATATCAAGATATTCTTGATGAATTATTTTGGAAAGAAAAAACTTTGATACATTTACAACTACCCAAAGATGGAAATAAGATTACCCAAGGGAGAATCGGAGATTGGAAATCTGTTTATTATTACTGTGTTAATATCCTTCCAAAATATTTATCAACGATAGTTCCGGTCGGGTGGACCAATCATAAGGCTATAAACTGTCCTATACCAGTGTGAAGAAAAGACACAACAATTTAAAATAGAAATAATACCTTCAAATCCAAAAAAAGTTCTTATCGTCGGAGGTGAGCTCAACTTTAAATTGTAGAGGAACTATAACAGTATTTATGTGTGATCTATGTAAAAAAACTGTTCTTAATATTATAACTACAGACTATAATGAGATTATGTGCTCTGTGTGTTTTCAAGAATATAATCATTTTGTGATAAAACCACACACCACTCCACATCAACCAAATATTACATTTAGATGTTTTATATGTGGATGATTGTCTTTACAGGCATTTAGTGCACTAATTCCCGGAAAAGGTGATATGTGTATGTAGAAAATGTAAATCGATAAAAGATGAAAAACAAATAATGCCATGGGTGGAATGATCTAGATGATTTAAGTATTGAATCTATTAGTGATAATGAACTTTCGGATTATAAACAAAATCTTTTCTAAATATATACTTTGCATTTAGAGTTTGCATCTAAAATGAGATGGATATCTAAAATTCCTTCATCGGTTTACCTGACAATAATTTTACTTATTATAATTGTTATTGTTGGATGGGTTTCATACACACAACCAACTTATACATGGCATCTTTTCTTTACAGCTACAGCTGCATCACTAGCGGCTAGTATTCTTTATGAGATATGGATTAAAAATTTAATTAATACCTAAAAATTGATTTTTATTATTCCCTCTTTTTTCATTTAGTAAAATTAACAATGCAACATAGATTTATTAAAAAACTCCTTATTGGATCCCCGGTAACAGTGAAGGGGTATGGTTCACGGGCTAAATCTTTGATTTTCCCACGCTCAACGCGTAGCTTTGAGCTAAGGAGAGGGACGCTTAATTGTCGGTCCACTATTACGACAGTGTCTCGATCATATTGTCCTCGGACGAAAATTATATCTGGAAACTCATTTGTTCGACCCAAAAGGAATTTAAATATTAAAACAGGAATTGATCAGACATGTAGTGTAATTGGCTTGATTTATGGGGTATTTAATCTAATTTGTTGGATTAATTTTTATGACAACGTTGACATAGAACTGATGTTGAGAGAGATGGAGGAGTATGACGAATATTTATATATGGAAGAACATAGTATTCCTAACTATATTTACACGGGTTGGGATCGATATCCTGATCCGGCATATTATCATTCAGGGCCGAAGTAGAATCTATATATATCCGTAAACCACAGTATTTACTCTATAAGTTAGTAGATGAGAATGATGATAATTAAAAATTGAAAATTAATTAAGCCAATTATTTTTTGTTATTATATAATAACACAGTTATATAAGAAAAATGTCAGAAATCGTCAAAACTATTATTCAATCTGGCGCTTTAACTATTCGGGATGTTGACAATGGAGATGAACCATTTGTTTATTCATCTGGTAATAGAGGTCCAGGATATATTATGATCAAAGGTCTTGTTGGACAACCAACAGTTTTAAAATTTCTAGCAAAGAAATTAGCTAAAAAGCTTTATCAAGAACTCCCAAATCCTCCAGACTTTATCAATGGTAATGTAACAGGTGGTATGGTCATAGGATGGGAATTGCGTAATCAATTGTCGAAATTATATAAAAAAAAATTACCATATTGTTATTTACGAGTTGCTCGAAAAGCTGGTGGACATAATGAATTAATAACGGGCAATCTTAATAATCCACTTATCAAACCCGGAATGGAAGTTTTAATTGTTGAAGAATTAGTAAATTATGGACAAACCACTATTAATGCTACACGAAATTATCGGGAAGCTGGTTATAAAGTTAAATATACAACATGTATATTATCTTATGGAAACCCTGAAGCAAAGATAGGAATGACAAAAAATAACATTGAAATGATTCCACTCATTACTTTACAAGAAATACTTAAAATTGCAAAAGATGAAAAATTATTAGATGACCGATTGGTTGACCAGTATAAAGATTTCTTAAAGGATCCTGTGGGATGGCAACTAAAAAGAGAATTAGTAATACCTAAAGAAAGCGCAAAAATTGCTGAACTGAATGGAATAAGCATGATAGAATTGTTAGATGAAGATGCATTAAAGAAAGGGGCTCCAAAATCAAAAATAGACGGAGGATTTGTGTATTATAAAAAATACAATAATCATCCAAAAGTGTGGATTGCATTGGATCTAAAGAATAGTGATGCTAATATACTGTTTGCAAAAAATTTGTGTGAAAAAACTAAAGATATTGATTTATCGTTTGGATTCAAAGTTAATTTAGATTCAGTTCTAGAAACTGGAATAAGTTGGGAAATATCAATTATTAAATCTTTAGGTAAACCTTTATTTGTTGACCTAAAAATGTGGAATGGTGCAAGAACTATGACAAATATTGTTCGTCAATTGTGTAAAATGAGAGTTGATTATATTAATGTATATTCCCATGCAGGTCCATTATTTATTCAAAAATTAGTTGATGAATGTAAAGGTACTAGCACAAATATATTAGTATTAACTGTTTTAACTCATTATAATAATGAATATACCAATCAAATATATGGTTGTAGTGTAGAAGAAACTATTACTAGATTATTAAAATCTTTGAATGGTGTGGATTATCATGGAGTTATTTTGCCGGCAAAATATGCTAAATTAGCTAGTGATAAATTTACGGTTTCTCCAGGAATTCGACTGGATAAAACAAAAAAAAATATAAACTACCAGTCCATGGTATGTACGCCAAAAGAAGCAGTTGAGTTTGGTGTTAAAAGTCTGGTTATAGGTTCCACTATAACAAAGTCAGAAGATCCGGTTAAAGTATTAAATACTATTTTATCGCAAATTTAACAAATGGATATTCATAATATTTGTATCTATTGCATTAGGCAATATCGCATGGAGACCATTTTTTATTTTATTATAATTTCCACTATTACCAGATAAATACCATTCTAATACATATTTAATTGCATTATTGTGCGGAGATCTATAACTAATAAAGTAAATGGTTAGTTCAATTAATTCACCATCAAACAATCGTCTAATTAAGTATTGCTTATTACTTCTAAGTACCGTTCTCTCCATCTTGTCACCTCTTTCTCTAGAAAATTTCTTAATTTGTTCAATTACTCCAATAAAAGGATCAATTTCTACATATCCAATTATATTAGGTGATAACCTGTTTAAAAGTTTACAATAATGATCGTTGTCATTCACAATTTGATAATCTTTTGGATTGATTATATTAAGTTTATTATCCGAAAATCCTAAGGTCTGGGTTACAAATTCATAAATATTTAATTGTTTTTTCTCTGGAAAATATTTATTGAAATAATCTAATACCATTTGCTTGTTGTAATTAACACTCGAAATATTCCAAAATAGATATCTAATACCACGACATTCTACGAAATTAAGACGAAATGTAACTATTTGATTGTTTTCAGTAAGCGTAATTATCTTACCTAAACTCCAATCATTCAACCGATTTTCATCCCTAACTTTACGTCCCAGAATAGTATATAAACTACTATCATGTACCCCACATTCCACTAAAGCAACTGCGTTTAGTACTTTTGGTATTTGGAGTTCTTTAAGGAATTTCGATTGCATCATTAATATTACAAATATTTACAATATTAATAAATAGAACAAAAATATTTCAATTTTTACTTTTACACAAAAATTGAATTATATATTTATTAATATTGTAAATATTCGTAATATTAAAAATGGCAACAAAGAAATTACAGGAAGCCATTGATTATATCAATGAAGTACTTAAAGATATCACTACTATGAATCAACTCTTAGAAGAACAAGTTGATAAATTAGAAAGTTTAGTTCCAGTTTATAAGTTAGATTGTAATGTAGGAATAGAAGATCCTGAAAGTCTCCACTATTTGAATGTACTGGATAATGTTTCCAAGGAGGATCGACAAAAATGTATTAAATATCTATCAATGGTTGAAAAAGGATGTTTGCCATTAGATATGCCTACTGAATTTATGGGATGGTTCACTAATCTAAATAATGAAAATAAATGTCGTTTCATTAACAAAATAAAGGATTTAGACTAATATTTTTTTCTTTTTCGTGAAAATGAATGAGTTAAAATTTTAATTATATATTTTTTTTTTGCAAATTTAACAAATGAACATTTTAATTTTAACTTTCCCAATTGATGTGACTGTTGTTTAACTTGTACTGGAGTGTATTCAATATATTCTTCAACAATGAGATCTTTTTTTATACTGTGAATACATGGTTTTGCCTCTCCTGAAGGGATAGAAACTGAAGGAGATTTTCTTTTACTGGTGCTTTGTACACTGGTACTTTGTACTGGGGGGTATCGTCCCCCCTTCGACCTCTGTCTCCGACAACGGAGGAGATTGAGGGAAGAACTAAATTTATCATCCCATTCAGGCCCCCATACTTTGTCCTTTATCGAGTTATCATCAAAACAATTATCACTATAATCACTTCCTGTATAACTTTCAGTATCTGATTCATCATCATTTTCGTAATAATCACTTCCTGTATAACTTTCAGTATCTGATTCATCATCATTTTCGTAATAAGCATGAACTACATCCCAATATGATTTTTCTAGGGGTAGACCCATGGATTTTTTTCTAATAATCACACTTCTGGCACTTTTTGTTAGTTTATCCATTTTATCTCAAAAAGATCATTAAAAAGAAAAATATTGAAAACTAGAACTTTTAAAATCAATTTTTAGGCAAAAATATATACGATAACCAATATATAAAGGAAGTTACAAAAATTGAACTAGGGATTGACAGTCCTATTTGTACTCCATTTTTAGTATTGTGAACCCAAAGGAATTTTGATTTTTTGAAATTATGCTGATCTGATGTGATCCACTCTCTATAAGTATAATACCCTGATATACTAACAATAGAGGTTAATACCCCAAATCGAATTACTGGTTCTATGATCGATGATAGGTCATCCATAATATACTTGATAACAGATCAAACTTCAAACCTATATAAGAAAAAAATCAATTTTTAATGATACCCAATCAACTCTCTCAAAATAATATCCATTTGTATACAAGGAGCACTAAAATTTAATGTTTTCATAGAAGAACTCTTAGCTTCCAAAGAAATTAGTATATCTTCTGGATAAAATTGATTTGATTTTATCTTTTTTATCACAACTTTTTTGGAAGAATGAAATCGTGACCTATAATATAATTTTAATTGCAATGCTAGCTTTTTGGGATCTTGAAGATTATATTTAATAATAGCTTTAGCCAAAGCTCTTCGAGCGTTGGTTCTCTTTCAGAGACTCACAAGACTGCGTCCATTCCTTCTGAATTCCCACCCGACTCAAATGAGTCGGTAAGGATAGCAATACTCAAAGATTTAGCCGGTGGAGAAAATCAAAGATTTAGGGGACCTCACGCCTAACCCTTTAGGGTTTCTTACGCTCAACGCCACGCTCAACGCGTAGCTTTGAGCTAAGGATGGGGATGAGCTAAAGATGGGATAACCGTCTCTAAAGTTGAGCTGTGATGATATTTTTTAATCCTCAGAGAAACA
>Ga0114931_10010587_pt1 | contig 10975 bp, 8 predicted proteins | sample 2SBtaG_FD_89579 | JGI IMG/M metagenome (GOLD analysis project Ga0114931, IMG submission 89579) | Deep subsurface microbial communities from Kolumbo volcano to uncover new lineages of life (NeLLi) - 2SBTROV14_V59a metaG | ecosystem: Environmental > Aquatic > Marine > Volcanic | place: Kolumbo...
ACCCATGACCGGGAACGGTAGCGGATTCCGTAAGAACTCGAGCCGGTGGTTGTGCGGCCCCTGGATGATTGTGTATAGTGGCACGCGTACCGACACGATCATCCCCAGCCGAGGTGGTGTCCAGCGTCGATTCCCCGTTTGGAGTTCTTTGGATATGACTTCCTGTTTCTATGCGGCAAGCCGAGCGGTTCGGTTTTCACGCACTTCACCTGACTTGCACGGCTTGTTCCTCGGTTTTCTCAAGGCCGTGCAGCTGGCAGCCTCATGACGAGATTGCCGGGACAGTTGACGCTGGAGGAGCTGTCCGCGAGGGCCAGCAAGGGCGAGATCGAGACCGTCATCGTGGCCTTCACCGATCACTACGGTCGCCTGGTGGGCAAGCGTTTCGACGCCGAGTTCTTCCTGGAGGGAGTGGCCGAGGAGGGTACCCACGGCTGCGATTACCTGCTCACCACCGATATGGAGATGGAGCCGGTGCCGGGTTACCGCTTCGCCAACTGGGAGCTGGGTTACGGCGACGTTCACCTGCACCCCGATCTCGATACCCTCAGGCTGGCCAGCTGGCTCGAGCGTACCGCGCTGGTGCTGTGCGACGTGAAGAACGTCAGGACTCACCAGCTGGTGGCGGAAGCCCCCCGTTCCATCCTCAGGCGCCAGCTGGAGCGGGCGCGCGAGCTGGGCTTCACGGCGCTCGCCTCTTCGGAGCTGGAGTACTACCTCTTCGAGACCTCCTACCGGGAGGCGGCCCGGCAGGGATACGGGGAACTGCAGCCGGCGGGTTGGTACCTGGAGGATTATCACATCCTGCAGGGAACCCGCGAGGAGGCCTTCACGGCGGCGGCCCGCCGTCACCTCAAGCGTTCGGGCGTGCCGGTCGAGAGTTCCAAGGGGGAGTGGGGTTTGGGGCAGCACGAACTCAACGTTCGCTACGCCGAGGTGCTCGCCATGGCCGACCGCCACTGCCTCTACAAGCAGTGCCTCAAGGAGGTGGCGGAGCAATTGGGGTTGAGCGTGACCTTCATGGCCAAGTTCGCCAGCGGCCGGGCGGGCTCGAGCTGCCATCTGCACCTGAGCCTGTGGCGGGAGGGGGAGAACGCCTTTGCCGGAGAGACCCCGTTGGGTCCGGTGCAGGCTTCCGATGTCTTCCGTTGGTTCCTGGGCGGCTGGATTCATCATGCCCCCGCTTTCATGGTCTGCTACGCGCCCACCGTGAACTCCTACAAGCGTTTCGAGGACGGCTCGTGGGCGCCCACGCGGTTGGCCTGGAGTTACGACAACCGCACGGCCGGCTTCCGGGTGGTCGGCAGGGGGAATAGCTTGCGGATCGAGTGCCGCATTCCCGGAGCGGACTGCAATCCCTACCTGGCGTTCGCGGCGGCCTTGGCTTCGGGTCTGGACGGCGTCGCCCGCCAGCTCGAGCCGCCGCCGGTGTTCGAGGGGGATGTCTACGCCGCCGCTCACCTGCCGCGCGTGCCTTACACCCTGGCGGAGGCCATTCGCCTGTTCGAGGACAGCGCCTTTGCGCGTGAGGTGCTGGGCGAGGAGGTGGTGGCGCACTACCTGCACTTCTTCCGCTCGGAGCAGGCGGCCTTCGATAGCGCGGTGACCGACTGGGAACGCCGTCGCTACTTCGAAAGGATCTAGAAAGGATCTAGGGAACATGCGTCTTGCTGACAAGGTGGCCCTCATAACCGGAGCGAGCAGCGGTATCGGTCGTCAGACCGCCCTGCTCTTCGCCGCCGAGGGCGCGGCGGTGGTAGCGGTCGATGTCGACGAGGAGGGCGGTCGTGAGACGGTTGCCCTGGTAACCGCGCGGGGTGGGCGGGCCGAGTTCGAGCGCGCCGATGTGTCGCGGGCGGCGGATTGCCGGGGGATGATCCACTTCGCCGAGACCTCTTTCGGCAGGCTCGACATACTCTTCAACAACGCCGGCATCATGCACGGTCGTGATGACGATGCCGTCGCCACCGAGGAGGAAATCTGGGATCTTACCATGGCGGTGAACGCCAAGGGGGTGTTCCTGGGTTGCAAGTACGGTATTCCCGCCCTGCGGCGGGCGGGCGGCGGGTCGATCATCAACACCGCTTCGTTCGTGGCTCTGGTGGGGGCCGCCATCCCGCAGATCGCCTACACCGCCAGCAAGGGGGCGGTGCTGGCGTTGACCCGCGAGCTGGCGGTGGTGCACGCCCGCGAGAATATCCGCGTTAACGCCCTCTGTCCTGGGCCGCTCAGGACCGAACTGCTCATGAAGTTCCTGGACACAGAGGCCAAGAAGCAGCGGCGGCTGGTGCACATCCCCATGGGGCGCTTCGGGGAGGCCGAGGAGATGGCCCGGGCGGCCCTCTATCTGGCCTCGGACGAGTCTTCCTTCGTGACCGGCAGCGAGTTCGTGGTGGACGGCGGACTTACCGCCGCCTACGTCACTCCCGAGTAGCGAGGAGCCCGGCGATGTCATCCTCACCACGCCTGCAGATCACCATCACCCCGGTAGACGGTTCACGTTACCTGGAGCGGGAGCTGGCTTCGCCCGAGCAGATAGAGGCGGTACTGGCGCGGGCCGCGGCCGCGCAGCGCGATTGGCGGGAGGTGCCGCTTGGCGAGCGTGCCGAATTGTGCCGGCGGATGGTGGGGGAGATGACCGCCAGGGTGGCGGAGCTGGCGCCGGAGCTGAGCTGGCAGATGGGGCGGCCCCTTCGCTTCGCTCCCGCCGAGATCAGCGGCGGTTTCGCCGAGCGGGCGGAGTACATGATCTCGGTGGCGGAGCGGGCGCTCGCCGATCGGGAGGTGGAGTCCCGGGAGGGTTTTCGTCGCTTCATCCGCCGCGAGCCGCTGGGGGTGGTGCTGGTGCTGGCCCCCTGGAACTACCCTTACCTCACCTCGGTGAACACGGTGGTGCCGGCGGTGATGGCGGGGAATACCGTGATCCTCAAGCACGCCTCGCAGACCCCGCTGTGCGCCGAGCGTTACGCCGAGGCGTTCGCCGCCGCCGGTTTTCCCGCAGGGGTGTTCCAGTACCTGCACCTGTCGCACGAAGACGTCGCCGGCATCATCGCCGATGAACGCGTCGATTTCGTGGCCTTCACCGGTTCGGTGGCGGGGGGGCACGCGGTGCAGCGCGCCGCCGCTGGTCGTTTCCTGGGGACGGGGCTCGAGCTTGGCGGCAAGGACCCGGCTTACGTGCGACCCGACGCCGATCTGGATTATACCGTCGAGCAGGTGGTGGACGGCGCTTTCTTCAATTCGGGGCAGTCGTGTTGCGGGATCGAGCGCCTCTACCTCCACAGCGAGATCTATGACGACTTCCTGGAGGGGGCGGTGGAGCTGGTGCGCCGTTACCGCCTGGGCAACCCGCTGGATCCGGAGACCACCCTGGGGCCGATGGTGCGGGCCGGCGCCGCGGAGTTCGTGCGCAGTCAGATCGTCGAGGCGCTTGCTCAGGGCGCCCGAGCGCTGGTCTCTCCTGCGGAGTTCCCGGCCGCCCGCCAGGGGACGGCCTACCTGGCGCCGCAGCTACTGGTGGACGTCGATAACGGTATGAGGGTGATGCAGGAGGAGACCTTCGGCCCGCTGCTGGGCGTGGCGCGGGTGGAGAGCGATGAGGAGGCGGTGCGGCTCATGAACGACAGCCGTTTTGGGCTGACGGCTTCGCTGTGGACGCGTGACCTGGAGGCGGCGGCGGCGATCGGTGATCGCCTGCAGACCGGCACCGTCTTCATGAACCGCTGCGATTACCTCGATCCCGCCCTGGCCTGGACGGGCGTGAAGGATTCGGGACGCGGCTGCACGCTGTCGCTCCTGGGCTACGACAGTCTGACCCGCCCCAAGTCCTTCCACCTGCGGATGGTGGAGTAGCGGTGCGCCTGGGCCTGCTGCAGTGCGATCACGTGAATCCCGAGCTGCTGGATATAGCCGGTGATTACGACGCCATGTTCTCACGGCTCTTCGAGGACTACGCCGACGAGGTGTCTCTGCGAGTGTACGACGTTGGTGAAGGGATTTTCCCCGCCTCGCTCGCGGAGTGCGACGCCTACCTCATCAGCGGTTCGCGCCGCTCGGTCTTCGAAGACGAGCCCTGGATCGCGCGCTTGGAGGCCCTGGTGCGGGAACTTCAGGAGGCGCGCCGTCCGCTCGTCGGCGTCTGCTTCGGCCACCAGCTGATAGCGCAGGCCCTGGGCGGCAGGGTCGAGCGCTCGCTGCGCGGTTGGGGGGTGGGCGTGAAGGCGATGAAGGTTCGTGAGATCCGCCCCTGGATGCGGCCGCCCCTGGGCAGCTACCAGCTGCTGGTCAGCCACCAGGATCAGGTGGTGACGCTGCCCGCGGGAACCAGGGTGCTGGCCGGCAACGACCACTGCCCTTACGGCATGATGCTCGTAGTGGATCACTTCCTGGGGATTCAGGCGCATCCCGAGTTCACCCCGGCTTTTGCGGGGGCCCTGCTCGCGGCTCGAGCTTCCCGGCTCGGCGACGGGCTGGTGGCGGCGGCCAGGGTGAGCCTGACGCTGCCGCTTCACCGGCGGGAAGTGACTTCCTGGATGGTGCGGTTCCTGCGAGAGGGTGTAGGGTAGGTTTTCCTACTCGCCGCCGTCCAGCCCCAGCGCCCTCCGCAGCTCGAGCACCTTGCCGGCGTCCAGGTCGCGCCCGCGGGCGGCCGTCACCTCGTCCGGCAGGATCGGGGTGACGCCGTCGGGAAGCCTGTCGACATTCCCCCAGGCGTACAGTCCGAAGTTGATGACCGCCGCGATCTCCGCATCCGACAACGTCCCACCCCAAGCGGGCATGACGCCCTCATAACGGTCGCCCAGCACCCGGATCTCACCCTCCAGGCCGTAGAGCAGCACCTCGATGAGGTACGAGCGTCCCCCCGGGCGGGCGATCACCCTGGGCAGGTGATCGGCCAGCGGCGGGAAGCTCCCGGCGATCCCCCGGCCATCCGTCTGGTGGCACGAGGTGCAGTTGCCGTACCAGGTGTTTACCCCCAGCTCCTCCCAGGCGAAACCGCTATCCTGCGCGGCGGCGTTGCCGAGAAGAGCGGCGATGGTCAGCAGCATAGCCATTAAAGCGGATTTCATAGAACTTGTCACGCCGACTGGCCACATCGACTTTTGCTCGCTCTGCTCGGGTTGTCTTGGTCGTGCCAAGACAACCGAAAGCGGCTTTGGCACCTGCTTCAAGCTCGTTTCACTGTTATCGGCATGTGCCAATAACAGGCGAGTGGAGCGAGTAGTTAGGGCAGTCAGTAAGGCGCCAACTGCTGTGAAACGGGCTTTCAAGAGTCGACCCGCCTTTCCGGCCCCGGGAGGCCGAGCACTAATTCTGTTAGGGCCAACCCTACGCCCGGCCGCCGAAAAGCGCCGTCAAGCGGGCGACGACCCTGCCGGTCACTGTGGCTCGAGCGGCTGCCTCTCTCCGGACTGCCCGGGTATCAGGGGAACTACCAATACGGTGGCTATAAAGGCCGTCAGGGCGGCCAGGCTGGCGGCGCGCATCACCTGATCGACGCTCACCAGGCTGGTGAAGGTAAAGATCAGGAAGACCGCCAGGTCGGTGAGCAGGGAGAAGAGGACGGCCTTGCCGGTGCTCTGGTAGGCCTCGGCGTCGCCGCGCGCGCGGGCCAGGGTGAGGTGGATGGCGTAGTCCGAGCCGATGCTTATGAGGAAGATCAGGGGAAAGAGCAGGAATATCGAGATGAAGATGCCCAGGGCGGGCAGCAGGCGGTACCACCAGGCGCCGGCCAGGCCCATGGTGAGCGCCACCGCCAGCGTGGGCCGCCAGCGGCGGGTTACGGCCAGCACCAGCAGGCAGGCGCCGGCCAGCGCCACCGCGGAGAGGATGCGCAGCCAGCGGAGGCTGGTGCGGATGAACAGGTCGCTGATGGTGCGGTAGCCGAGGAAGTGGGTGGTGACGCCGACCGGCCGGTCGGCATCGACGCCGTCGATGGCGCGGCGAAGGTCTTGGGTAAGCTCGAGCGCCTGCCGCCTGCTGACGGCACCGTTGCCGGGCAGCACGATGAGGGTTGCGAGGTCGAGGGTCTCGCTGGTGATCAGCTTGGCCAGGGGCGCCCAGCTCTGGGAGTGATGCATGGCCGTCAGCGCCCCCCGGATCTCCTCGCCGCTCGACGGCGCCAGCTTGGCGAGGTCGCCGCCCGCTGCCAGGAAGCGTGCCAGGGCGGGTCCGGCCCCGTCCTTGAGGGCCTGGTAGCTTCCCAGGATGCGATCCGGGCCGATCACCCGGGTGGCGGCGCCCAGCCCCCCCGTGGGTGCCTCGAGCCGCTCCGTTATCCGGCCGGCGTAGCGCAGGAACTCCGGGCTGTCGACGGCGCCGCTGAAGATGACGAACTCGGGGAAGGCGCCGCTCGAGCGCTGGCGGATACGGGTGATCGCCCGGCTGATGGAGGCGGCCGCCGTGAAGTTGCCCTGGATGACGTCCAGCTGGTAGCGTTGCCCGCCCGGCAGGAACAGTGCGGCTGCACCGGCCACCATCAGGAGGGCGATGGTCGGCCGGCGATACCGCTGCTGGACGGCCGTCATGAAGCGCGCCAGGCGCCGGGAGGGCCGGTAGCGGCCGCCGGCGAGCGTCCCGCCGCTCAGGGCCAGCGCCGCCGGCAGGAGGCTCAGCACCAGCAGCAACAGCATCGCCATGCCGAAGGCCGACAGCAGTCCCAGCTCCACCATTCCCGGCACCCCGGAGAGCGTCAACGCCAGCAGCCCGGCGACGGTGGTGAGGGTCGCCAGCACCAGGGGGACGCCGGTACGGCGCGCCACCCCAGCGAATACCGCCGGCGCCGACGGCTGGTGCCGGGCTTCGGCCTGGACGGCGTTCAGGAAGTGAATGGCGTAGTCGATACCGGTGCCCAGGATGAGGGGGAAGAGCACGATGTTGACGATGTTGAGTCCCACCCCCAGCCAGCCCATCAGGCCGTAGGTCCACAGCAACCCAAGTCCCAGGGTGGCGGCGGCCAGGAGTACCAGCAGCAGGTTCCGGAAAGCTATTGCCAGCAGGGCGATCATCAGCAGCGCGGCGGGCGGCAGGAGCCTAGCGAGGTCGCGCCGCAGCTGCCGATCCACGTCGGCCATTCCCGAGGCCAGCCCCACCGGCATGAGCAGCTCGTCGCGGAAGAGGTCGAAGCGCTTGCCCTGCCAGGTGACGTATGCCGCCACCGCGCGGGCCACCGCCGTTCCCACCTGGCGGGCGTCCTCCGAAAGGGGGTTCCCCTCGATGACGAAGCCCAGGAGCGCCGCCCGGCGGTCGCGGGAGAGCAGGGCGGAGAGCAGGTCCTGCTGCGTGCGCCAGACGGCGTTCCACAGCACGGTGAACTCCAGGGATGACTCCGGCAACCCGGTCTTTCCCGAGGTGACGCTGCGCGCCAGCTCGAGCCAGTAGGGCAGTCCGAAGGTGAAGCGGACCTGGGGAACCCGGGCCGTCACGAAGCGGGCGAACTCCTCCTGGGCGCGGATGGCGGCTTCGTCGGTTATGTCTTCTACGCCCAGCGCGGCGGCCTTCTCGGGGTCGAGCTCGAGCCACACCAGCTCCTGGTTGGTCACCCCGTCGACGTTGGCAACCAGCCGGTCGAAGGCCTGCACGTCCGGGTCCGAAGCGGGCAGCCAGTCGCTGAGCCCCGTCTCGAAGCGCAGCTCGAACACCCCCCCCGCCAGCAGCAGGCTGAGGCCGGCGAGCAGCAGCAGCGTCAGTCGCGGCCGCGCTGCGCTAGCCAGCAGTAGGGAGGTGAGAAGCCGCTCGAGCACGTTCTAGCGCCACCTATCGACCGGTGGTGACTGGGCCTCCCTGGTAGTTATGTCCATCCGCTTCGGCTTCTACGCTACCACGCCGCCGCCGGCCGCTCGAGCGCTCGGGGACCGCTGGTAGTGAAAACGCCTCCCTTCTACCTGAGGAAACCCTGAGACAGAGGCATCGCAACAAAGTAGGACAGGAGTGGGCCTTGGCGCCAGTTGAAAGACCAGGGATGTTTGGTTACCCATGCACCTCTTTGAACCATTACTATGTTTGTGCACTTGCAATCCGGGTCGACCATGAGGGTTGGGCTGCGGCTTGACGTCAGATCGCGAGTGCGACCTTGGGGTATCCTGAAAGGGTAACGAAACATCTTGGCAGTCAGAAGGAGGCATTGGGAATGCGGGTTGGTATCGTCGGCGCGGGCTCGATGGGGCGGGCGCACGCGGCGGGGTGGGCGCGGACGGCGGCGCGGCTGGTGGGGGTCACCTCCCAGCGGCGGGACACCGCCGAGGCGCTGGCGGCCCGCTACGGCGCGCGGGTGTTCGCGGGCTTCGAGGAGCTGCTGGCGGAGGTCGACATCATCGACCTGTGTGTGCCCACCGATCTGCACCGCGAGATGACGGTGCGGGCGGCGGCGGCCGGCAAGCACGTGATCTGCGAGAAGCCCATCGCCCTCTCGCTGGCAGATGGTGAGGCCATGATCCGCGCCTGTGAGCAGGCCGGGGTGCGGCTGTTCGTCGCCATGGTGGTGCGCTTCTTCCCGCAGTACCGTGCCGCCGCGCAGGCGCTGCAGGCTGGGCAGCTGGGCGAGCTGGGCGTCCTCAGGCTCAAGCGCGTCTCCTATCCGCCCAGCGCCGCCGACGACTGGTTCGGGGATGAAGCCCGCTCGGGCGGCATGATCCTGGACCTGATGGTGCACGACTTCGACTACGCCCGCTGGCTGGGTGGGGAGGTAACGCGGGTGTTCGCGCGCTCCGTTCGCTCGGGTCATCCCCAGGCTCCCGGCGACTATGTCCTGGCCACCCTGCGCTTCGAGAGTGGGGCGCTGGCGCTCATCGAGGGGGGGTGGGCCTATCCGTCGGGCGTCTTCCGCACGGCTTTCGATATCGCCGGTAGCGGCGGGCTCGTCGAGTGGGATTCTGATGGTAGCGAGGCCATCCACCGTTACCTGCGCCCCGCTGGCCCGCAAGAGGCGGAGCGGGTGGGGTTGCCGCTCACCGTCTTTGCGGAGGACCCCTACGGCAACGAGATCCGGCACGCCTACGACGCCATCGTCAGCGGTGAGCCTTTCACGGTCACTCCACGCGATGGGCTCGAGGCCGTGCGTCTCGCCCTGGCGGCCCGCGAGTCCTGGCGAAGCGGTCGCGCCGTGACCCTGAGGGGGAGGTAGACAGTGCGGATAGGCATCATGAGCTTCGCGCACCTGCACGCCGAGGGGTATATCCAGAACCTGCGCGCCGTTCCCGAGGTGGAGGTGATCGGCTTTTCCGATACCGACCCCGAGCGGGGCCGCCGTTGCGGCGAGCTGTTCGATGCGCGCTGGTTCCCCAGTCACGAGGAGTTGCTGGCGGAAGGTCTCGACGGCGTGCTGGTGTGTTCCGAGAACGCGCGGCACCGGGAGCTGGTGGAGCTGGCCGCCGCGGCGGGTGCCCACATACTGTGCGAGAAGCCCATCGCCACCACCCTGGAGGACGCCGTGGCCATGCGCGAGGCCTGCGAGGAAAGCGGCGTGCACTTCATGACCGCCTTCCCCATGCGCTTCGATCCCGCCATCAGGGCCGTCCAGAAATTGCTGGGGCGCGGCGAGCTGGGGCAACTCTACGCCATCAACGGCATCAATCACAGCGAGATTCCCAGACGGCACCGCGGCTGGTTCGTGGACAAGGCGCTGGCGGGGGGTGGGGCGGTGATGGATCACACCGTGCACCTTTTGGATCTCTACCGCTGGCTGCTGGTTGATGAGGTGAGCGAGGTCTACGCCGAGATCGGCAACCCCTTCTACCCCGGCGAGGTCGAGGTGGATACCGCCGGGCTGGTGACCCTGACCTTCGAGGGCGGCGTCTTCGCCGCCATCGACTGCTCGTGGAGTCGGCCGACCAGCTACCCTCGCTGGGGGCAGCTGAAGATGGAGTTATTCGGTGAGCAGGGCGCCGTAAGCGTCGACGCTTACGCCCAGTACCTCAGGGTGTGGAGCGGGAAGCTGGCGCGCACCCCCAGCTGGGTGGCCTGGGGGGCGGACGCCAATCAGGGAATGATAGCGGAGTTCGCCGCCGGCATCCGCGAGCGGCGGCCACCTTCGGTGGGTTGGCGCGACGGTTATGAGGCCTTGCGGGTGGCGCTGGCGTGCTACCGGTCGGCTTCGAGAGGGGAGCCGGTGACGCTGGATTGAATTCATAGCGGTAGGATGTAGATAGGTCTTTTCAGGATTATAGGGAAGATGATTACGAGAATCGAGATAGACGGCTATAAAAGCTTTGAACGCTTTGCATTGGAACTCAAGCCGTTCACGGTGATCGCGGGAATCAATGCCGTGGGTAAGTCGAACTTGTTCGATGCACTGCGACATTTGTCTTATCTTTCTAGTAAAACTCTGAGAGAGGCGTTTGAAACGGCGCGGGGTTCACAGAGTGAACTCTTCATGATCTTTCCCGATGGTTCTCATAGTGAGCGGATCACGTATGCCGTCGAGTTATTCCTCCCGGATCATATAGTCGATCAGTTCTCGGATAGGGAAGACCTCAAGTATAGACGCGTCCGCTATGAGTTGGAGATCGGCCGGGGGAAAGGGGGTAGGCTATTTATTACTCGAGAAAGATTGACTTCTCTTAAGAGGGGAGAAGATCCTTTCCTGAAACGGCACAAGGAAGTGCGGGAAATACTTCCCAAGCTTACCGGGGGGCGTCCTCCATTCATCGATACTGCGGGTGACAGCATAGTTATCTCTCAGGACCGAAGGGCAGGACGGAAAAGGCGTATCAGTCTGGAAGGGGCCCAACGAACTGTCCTCTCGAGCATTACAACCGTGGAGTTTCCTCACGCCTATGCTGTCAGGAGATTGTTCGAGGAGATCCATTTCTTGCAACTCAATCCGGAGATGCTTCGAACACCTTCTCCCATGACCTCTCCCTCATACCTGATGCCCGATGGGAAGAATCTGGCTGCTGTGATTGCTCGCCTTGCCAAGGGTGATGACACGGTAATGAAAATATCTAACGATCTCGCGGCGCTCGTTCCGGGGGTTGAC
>Ga0114931_10010588_pt1 | contig 10974 bp, 14 predicted proteins | sample 2SBtaG_FD_89579 | JGI IMG/M metagenome (GOLD analysis project Ga0114931, IMG submission 89579) | Deep subsurface microbial communities from Kolumbo volcano to uncover new lineages of life (NeLLi) - 2SBTROV14_V59a metaG | ecosystem: Environmental > Aquatic > Marine > Volcanic | place: Kolumbo...
GATATTATCTGGTTTTATGTCATATTTTTTTGCAATTCCTGATACTGCCAAAGCTATTGCGTCTCTTTCCTTTTCTAGTCTTCTCTTCATTAATCCTATTCCGGGACTCATGATTCATCTGATTGGTCTGTTCTAATATAGTTAATTGACCTAGGTATTTTTTTAGGATAACCGCTTTTTCAGGCATGTTTAGCTTCAAAATGTAACTCTACAACATTGTATTTCTAGTCTTTTTTTAATATTCAATTTTCCATGTTATATTATTGAGCAATCGAGAGTTGAAGAATCACCCTGAATATCCTGAGTATATCCGAAAGAGAAGTAGAGAAAGACAATTTCTTCAAGAACTAGAAGAACTGAGAGAAAATTGCAAGGATATGCCAAATTTTAAGGAGGCTTGTAGGAAAGTGGATCTATTTGGAACAAAGCTAAACATGTATGAGAAATTTTTGAGAGACGATCTAATTTGTTGAAAGATCATAGGATCAAATGTTCGGACTGTTTAGTGAACGGAATTGATCGATCCCATCCATAAATGTAACTGTATTTATCTAACATAATAGAGGTTGAAAAAAAATTTCAAAAAAAGATAAAAAATTTCGAGATCCGATCCATGATTTTATTCTAGTAAGTCCTGATGAACAAGAAATTATCAATACTCCTATCTTTCAAAGAATGCATAATATCAAACAACTAAGTTTAGGTTACTATGTCTATCATGGAGCAGAACATTCACGATTTGGTCACATGATCGGTGCAATGCATTTAGCTGGAAAAGCTTATGATTCAATTGTTAGAAATTCAAAAGAATTTGGTGATTTTGATGAAGATGAAACTGATAGGAAAACCTTGAGAATAGCTGCATTATTACATGATGTAGGACATGCACCTTTCTCTCATTCATTAGAACATTTACTTGATGATAAACATGAAAATTATTCTACAATATTAGTGGATCATTACTTTAAAGAAATAATAGAAAATGCTGGAGTAAAACCTGAAAATGTAAAAAATTTAATTTTAGGGGCATACTCAAAACCATATCTTAGTAAAATCATTAATGGACAATTAGATGTAGACCGACTTGATTATCTTTTACGTGATTCTCTTTATTCAGGAGTTACATACGGAAAATACGATTTAGGCAGGATTATTGACCAACTTTGTGTAATTGATGGTCATTTTGTAGTTCTGGAGGGAGGTTATGAAGCAGTAGAGCAGATGCTTTTTGCAAGATATCAAATGTATCAGCAAGTATATTTTCACAAAACAAAACGAGCATTTGAATTAATGTTGTGGAAATGTGGTGTAATTTTAAAAAAGGAAGGAAAACTGGAAATTCCTTCGTTAAATGATCTAAAAACCACCGATGGACAAAATATCTTTTTACAACGTGATGACAGATGGTTTTTGAATAAAATATTTGACAATAACAATCCTACTGAAGTCCAAATCATTGCCAACATGATTAAAAATCGTAAATCTTATCATGAAACATATTCACCTACTATTAATAGAAAAGCACCTGTATCACCAAGAACAGAACCAGATAATTCTGTAACCGTTTTAGAACCTATACAAAATGCATTAAAAAAGAATCTTGAATCTCTGGGAATTGCAGAACATGAATTTCTAATTGACATGACGGAACGTTCTCCTTACAATCTTACCCCATATACTCCTGAAAGTGAAGAAGAAGGTAGTAGTATCAAAATTTTTTATAAAAATAATCACTATATTGAACCGATTGAACAACGTTCTCATGTTGTCTATACTTTAGCAATACATAAGCCAGGAATGATGCGAGGATTTGTAATACCTTCAAAATATTCAGTTGTACAGGATTACTTGGAAAGTATTGATTTTCATATACCAGATCGTGAAAACTAATTATGTATAATATTATAACCTGGTCACTATTACTACATAACACTTGATCATAAGGTCTAATGGGGAATGATTGGAAAATGAGTATTGAAAATATTACCAAGGAAGATGTTGTGTTGACTTTGATCAAAAAGGCAACAGAGTATACCGGAACAGAAAATAAAGGTGTACATGGAAAAAAGGCTCTTCAGAAAAGCCTGTATTTTCTAAACGAAAAATTTCACCTATTTGGCTTTAGATGGGCTGATTATGGTCCTCTAAGTGGAGAAATTCAGCAAATTGCTGAAGATCTTATTGTCCGAGGTAATGTAACAGTAACAAAAGTACCTACAAAAAAAGATGGCATTTTTACTCAACAAATGGAATATTGTTCAAAAGATGATTCTTACTTTGAAGAATTGGGCATGCCAAGTGAATTAGATTCCGAATTAAATGAAATTGTAAAATTTACTGCAGGTAGAAATCCTAGAGATCTAGAACTTCTTGCATCTGTTCATTATTGGGCTATACGACAACAAGATTTGTTAGATGAATACTCTGTAGATTATATTCTAGAAAAATTAACTGAATTAAAACCTGATGCTGGTTTCAAACAATCTGATGTTGAATATGCTATTGAAACTCTTGTAACTCATGAATATTTACCAAAAAATTAGTTTTCACATTATTTTATAATTCTAAATTGATCATTCACTTTAGGATCAATTTGATTGATCAGTATCTGATTTATGTAATTATGATCAATACAATACATGGTTCGCGGAAAGAACAAAGCTGGTCAACGAAGGGCGATCAAAGCAAAATCAAAGAGAGTTTCATATAATCCTGCAGGTGTATCGAAACTTCCAAGAGGGCCTGGTGTATATACAATTAATGATAATGGAAAAAAGTACATTGGAAGTACTGGTAACTTGAGAAGAAGAAATCAAGAACATTTACGCAATGGAAAATCAGGAACGTCTGTCAGCTATACAAGAACTGTTAGCAGACAGCAAGCATATGCAATTGAAAGAAACAAAATCAGACGATCATGTCCTTCACGAAACAAAACTAAACCTGATAGTTGTAAGGGTTTTTGGGAAAAGAACTTTGGATTTCAACTATAATTTAATCATGAATTGCAGATCTTGTAATATATAGCTAAATGGCATTAAAGATTTTTGGCTATACTGTACCTCCAGCATTAATTGTAATTGTAGTTTTACTACTTTTTACAACTCCTTCACAAAAAAGTTCATTATTAGATTCTGCTAAACAAATTTGTAATCTTCAAAATACTATAACAATAACACTTACTGACAACTTTATTTCAAATGTAAAAAATCCAGAAACAAGAGAGCAATTATTAAAACTGAAATCAATGGGAGAGATTTCCCTTAATGCAGCGGAAAATGTCGAGTTGCTTGAAGATCTGTATGAAAAGAAGAAAATTCGATTGAGTCCAGGCTGTGTTATTGTTGGAGCTATCTAGAAAATAGATAATGTGAATAGGAATAAACTGATAAAATTACTCATAACAACTAACAATATTAGAACATCAAATCTTGTTTTCTTTGAGATTTTTTCTTTCCATCAAGATATTTTTTAACGATTTATTCATGATGCTCTTTTTCACTCCCAGTTTTTTCAATTTTTTATCAATCTTAGGAGCATATACTAACCAATCATGTACTCCTTCTTTAAACTCCTGTACCAAAAATTCTCTATTAACATTCAAAACAGTATCTGGATCCTGTTTTAACAACACATCATAAAATCCAACTGTCCATTTGTAAATGTACATAGTCCATTCGTTACTTGGTTTTTTCAATTTTGTTTCTTTTGATCTAAATATAGTTGGAAATGTATTTGCAATTTTTTCATGACCATCCAAAATATATACAAAACAATTATGATGAATAAAATACTCAACAATTGTATGAATGAATATATCCTTATCTTGTTTTGAATATGCTATATCTATTTCAAAATCAATGTGTTTTAAAAAACTATGAAAATAAAAACCAAAATTGTTGTGTCTTTTGAGATTTATTCCTTGTAATCCGTGACATAAAATGAAAATGTTTATCTGACTTTCAATATACTCTTTCAAAAACCCTTCATGATCTCCAATTGTGATAATTGATTTCAAATTTTCAAAATACATTTTAAAAAATTGGTTATTTTGTATAGGGTACTCGCTCATTATGGCAATTATTCCTTTTACGTTCAAATACAATGTCTTCTCAGGATTACCGCTTCTTTTTTTATTCTCTAAAACCTCAACGATATATTCTGTTTTTACTAATCCCGCATGATTCCTTGAACCGTAAAGCAGATTTTGAAATTTACTGTAACTTACATGACTATCTTTTGATTTTTCAAGGAATTCAAATAGTCTATTTTTGTTAATGGGACCTTCTCTTACCAATCCCAACAAGATGTACTTTTCTTTATCACTTAATCCAAAAACTATATCTACTAACTCTGAAATCCTTTTTTTCCTCGACATTATTGACTTTTAGTCAATTTTAGGCATAATTTTTCCTCGGTCAAATTCTATGTATCTTTTCGACAAATTACTTTCATGATTAGAAAAACATCAAACAAAATTGATTCCTCGCAAAAAAACACCGTGAGGGATACATCCTTGGGACAAGCTAAGATGCTTTCATCACAGGGAAAATCTTTGATTGCAATTGACGAAAGATGGAGATATTTTTTCATAGGTGATCCAATCTTCGAAGCAATAATCAAAGATGGGAGAATTATTCTTCGGGGACCGAAAGTCAGTCCACGAAGTACTGTTCCAACTGCTGTAACAGGAGGAGACTACTGATGAGTAAGACATCTCTATGTAAAAAACCTCATGATGGTAGGTCAGACTACATACCATGCAATACAACATGTGCAATATGTGACATCCTAAATAGAAATGGGAGCAAAATATTCAGATCAAGTTTTGCTCTGAAATACCACCTCGTGAGAGAGCATGATCTACGAGATGAACTGGAATCAGGTATTACAAAAAAGGAAATTCTTGATATAGCAAGAGCAATTGCAGCGGCACTAAAGTGGAATATGCTAGTTGACTTGCCACGGAGAGAAACATCATGAACGAGTTGGAGCTATATCGTAAACTTGGACTGAATGTAATTCCATTTCTGCCAAAAAGCAAAAGACCTGCAATTGACTGGAAGAAATATCAGGCAGAAAAGTATCTTGATGACTTTCCACCCGATTGCAATCTTGGAATAGTATGTGGCATTACTAGTGGCAATCTGGTTGTGATTGATCTTGATTCACCAGAACTACTAGATGAATTTCGTGAATATCTTGATTCAACGCTTGTTGTAAAAACTGGCAAGAAGGGTTATCATATCTATCTGAGAATTCTAGGAAAATTGCCCGATATACTGAGACTGACAAACAAAAAAGGACAGCACATTGATGTCCAAAGCTCAGGTACATGCGTAGTTGCAGCACCCTCAATCCATCCAGATACAAGCACAAAATACGAGATAATCTCCTCTATCCAAACAATTCAGGAGATAGATTTTGTCAAAATAAGAGAAAAACTGAAAAAATTAGGATTTCTCTCAGATTCTGCAAAAAAATCACTTCCTGAGATCAAAAACGGAGTAGATGAAGGTGATAGAAACAATTCGCTATTTCGATATGCAATACTTGAAAGAAAAAAATACAATCCGGATAATGCAGAACTATTACATTTACTTGAAGAGCAAAACAAGAAGAACAATCCTCCATTACAAGACGCAGAGGTTAAGCAAATTGCAAAGTCTGCTATGAGTTATAATCTAAACAACTCCAAATATTTGCAAGACAAAAATATCTATGAATTAACAAGCGTATCTGAAATAGAGGATCCAAAATACGTAGGCAAAACTGTACAAACCACCACTGCAGTATCATCCAACACAATCAGCTATAGCATTCCTAGTATCATAAAGGGTGAGTGCACAACCGATCATGATTGTATAGCATCTGCCGTCTATGAAATTCAGGATTATGAAAAGCCAGTATTTGCAGAGCTAAGCGAATCTAGACGTTACAAAAAATGTGAAGAGCTGTTAAAGAGACATTGCAGTTTTATGAAAGAGTGCAAAATACTTGCAACAGAACAAGAGTCTGTCACTCTAACAAAATTCCGAGTAAGACCAATAGTGAATAGTCTAGTAAAAGACAATGGAAAGTTTTTTGACAACAAAGAAAATGAATGGAAGGCATATGACATCTATTTAGAGCAAAGATCACCACAATCATTTGAAGCAGGAAAGGAAATTGTAATCACAGGAACTGTAATCCCTGATCCAAAAAACCAAAGGATTACCATGATTGCATCAGACGTTCTTGTCAATGAAACAAACCGTTATTCCATTGATAATACACAAAAACTCAAGGAGATGTTTGGCTTGATGGATGAAAACCAGATATCTGATTGGTTGATGGAAGAATTTGAAAAATACTCCAGAATTATCAAACGAGGAAACATAACACTGGCGGGATTTTTGACATTTTTCTCCATACTAAATTTTGAGTTTGAGGGAAAAGACATTCCAGGCTGGGTAAAATCATTGATTATTGGAGACAGCACCACAGGCAAGTCTGAGACGATAAAACAACAAATCATGCTGCTAATGTCAGGCCTAATAATATCCGGCGAGACTGCCAGCGTTGCAGGCATTGGAGCTACTGCAACGCAGTCTGCAAACAACCAATGGTTTTTGGATTATGGTCCGCTTGTACTTCAAGACAGAAAACTGCTTGCAATAGATGGCGCACACAAGATGTCTCGCGAACAATGGTCTACCTTAGCAGAGTCTGAAAGAGATGGGAGACTGAGAATTACAAAGGCTGCTAAGGGAGAAGCATATGCCCGCACCAGACTGATCAAAATTATGAATCCTCTTGGAGACGATCTTAGGACAACAAATACCATGCAATCCCTTTTTCTTCCATGTCAGTCCATACAGAATAACCTGCAAGTTCAGTCTATTGCAAGAGTTGATCTCGCAGTCTTTGTATCTGATGATGTCAATTCTGCTGACAGAAACAAAAGAATCAATCAAAGATATGACAAAAGACTAGAATATCTTGCAGATCTTTTGAGGCTTGTATGGGAGCAGAAATTTGAAGTGATCCTAGATGAGGATACATACGATGAAATTCTCATCAAAGCCACAGAGCTTGAAAAGAAGTTCAAATTCGTAGAAATACCACTTGTCACAAATGATCAGAAATACAAGATTGCAAAGATTGCAACATCTTTTGCAGCACTGACATGCTCATTCAATGACGATTTCTCAAAACTCTTGGTAAAAAAAGAGCATGTTACTTTTGTTGCAAAATTCATCGATGAGGAATACCATGATGCTGGACTGCACATTCTGGCATCACAAGAAAGGACAGAGGAGATAACAGAAGAGGACATACATGATCTGTTCTTTAAGATAAGACAATCAATGGACAAGAGAGAGCCTCCACCAGATGATGATTTTTGTACTCAGCTGTTGTTATGGATTGGACAAAAAACACAATTCACAAAAGACCAGCTGTCTCAGAAGTTTAGCTTGTCCAGAGACAACGAGCAACGTCCCTTGGTTACAGTACTGAAAAATGAGGAGATCATTGAGCAAAAAAGAGGCTTCAGATCTGCCAAAAAAGGCATCAATGTAGCAAAATTCCTCAAAAACAAGGGGGATTCGCTTCTAGCCTAGCTAATGACGCTAAACAGGCTGTGTTCTAGCATGTTTAGCCACATTAGCCTGTATGAACAACAGTGCCTTCTCTAATTTTGACGCAAACGCTAAAAATTCATTTTATATTTTAGTAAATTTAAATGCAGAACTTCATGGCGGACGTAAAGAAATGACTTTGAGTGCTGAAAGAGAAAATGTTGCTGTAGAACATATAATGCCTAAAGTTATTAAAAATACTGAATGGGAAACTACTCTTAAAGCAAAAATAAATTCTGATAATAATGCTGAACTTGTGGATTATCATAATAATCATTTATGGAAACTTGGTAATCTTACTCTTCTAAGTAAAACTAAAAACGCACGTGTACATAATATCCCATATTCTGAGAAACGTGAAAAAGTCTATCTTAGAGATGATGCCAAAATTACACAAAATTTACATCAATGGACAGAATGGGATGGTGAAACTATTTTGAACAGACAAAAAATTCTTGCTGATTCTGCACTCCAAATTTGGTCGTTATAGTATCCAATTTCTTTTCAATTTACTATAAGAGCATGTAATATTTTTCAAAAAAGGTTTGAGATAGTTTGGCTAGATATGAACTTATGGACTTAAGAGGTTCGAGCCAGACTGGCTCGGAAGAATGACCGAAATGACAGTTAAGCCTCTAAAGACCCGATACCTTTGAGAATATTTTTCTAATTGTAACTTGTCTCAGGCATGATGACCGTCAAAAAAGCCCTGAAATTACTTGATTTCCTCATTGATTATGAGACTAGGATGCATGCTGCTATGAGTGATCCTGTAAAATCCTGGAATGTTGGTGATGATAGTATTGGGAAACTTGCAAAGACGCTTTCAGATTGTCACAAAGATAACATCCAAGTTTTGAATATTGTCAAAAAAGAACTAATTCCAAACTGTAAACATCCGAAAAAGATGAGGGATAAGACTGCTGATGGTCAATGGTATTGTATGAACTGTAATATGGATTTGTAATATTTTTATGTAAATAATTTAAAATTGGCTGCTCAGAAATTGCCCTATCGCTTGAAAAGTTTCATTATTTGAAACATTTTGAATTGGAACTGTTGCTTGACTAGATGAATTATTCATATTTTCAACATATTCTTCAAGAGGTGCAAATGCTACATAATCCCAATGAAGTTTCCCTTGGATTATTTCTTTATTTATTTCATCAGTGGTTGGCATTGTATTGAATACAAATAATACGCCGTTAACCCATTGCATTGGAGATGATTGACCTCTAATACCTTTTGTTACAAAATCAATCAATTCTTGTGCTACAGTAAATTTTGACATTTCATGCAATATTACTTCCTTTCGTGGTTCATGTTTTACATTGATCATATTTTTACACAGTTAATCCTTCCATCTGTCTAGATGTTCCCAATAGATGTGTTGGTTTTTTATTATTTGCAGCAGCTAAATAGTTTACTCCTACAACAATACCACTTACTCCACCTATTACTTGCATCAATGCATGTCGTGATGTTGCTATTTGATTAATTTGCTCAGGTTTTTGTGTTGGTGTAAGCGCTGTGAAAATTCCTTGTAAAAAGTCTCTTCCGAAATCGGTTATTGCATAATATTTTTCATAAGGACCCGATTCCTCTGTTCCGAGATAACGATTTATGATTCCTGCTTTTGTTAACTCTAGCAAATGATGATTAAGATTTCCATTAGTAAATTCACATTTTCTTTTTAATTCTGTATAAGCTAATTTTTTATCAATTAATGCCAAGGCAATTTTTTGTCTGTTTTCTTCTGCAAGACAATTCATGGCCTTTTTGATTTCGATAGGAAATTCCATTGTACTCATACTAAGACTATGGTCATAGTCCTATATAATATATAATTTGTACTGTGTAATAACACGCATTATAGTGCTAGAATATGAATTTCATAGAATCCTTGACCTCAGATCGCTCAGATTTAGTAAAAGATAGATTACAAATTGTGATTTTTGGTGCGTACAAGCCTCCTGAGGCTAAGAAACGATTAGTAGATTTTAAGAAATTTCTACAATCTCAAGGATATACTGGTGCTAGATTAGTCGAGGATTTTTCTATACCTGCTAGAAAAGAAGGTGAAGATATCAGTGTATATTTTTGGCAAAAATGTCAATATTGGTTACAAACAGCAGATGTTGTAATATTTGTTTTTTTTAAAGAAGGTAAATTAGAAGGAATGACTAGTGAATTTTCACATTTTGTTGACAACCTAAAAGATAGGATGTGGAGAGGAATTGTCTTTGCAGAACCAAAAATGTCTCACATGATTTTGGGTAGACTTCGTCTATTTCCTACTGAATTAAAACAAGATAATTTTTCAGGAGATGATCACCTCCAATCGTTGTCTTTAGGATATTTGATTGATTACCCCAAAAAGCTATTTTTTGATATTAGGAATAGGTCTCCGTTTCCAACAACATGATGGCCGTCTTGATATTTTTTGTTTAACTTGCCAAAGTTTCAAATATCTTGGTGTAGTAAGTAAATACTAAATGAACAAAAATCTCAAATGGTCTGATTTCGATTGGTTTTCGAAAAAGGCAAAAGTACACATCCGTGATTTCTACATTAAGTGCAATTCTGTCAAACATAAGGATGAAAAAATTATCTTCCCGTTGGAAAACCTGAAAAAACATCTAACACTATCAATTTCAAAAAAATACATGGATTTTCATGCAACTGATAATGATGGAATAACTCATCGACCAATATTTGATTTTAAAATTAGAAAACCTCGAAAATTAGTTAAAAAATCAATAAAACTCGGTCATGCTACAGTTCGTGTTATTCCTTTTGATGACAAAGAATTGAAGAAACTAATTATCGTTAACCCTTTCTCTCAAAAATTTCTTCAATACTGTGATAAGACCTATAATTGCAATGTTCTTCCAAATTATCTAGCAAAGATTCAAGTAAAGAAAGGTGAACACACCCATGGCAAAATACTTGTTGCATTTACTAGAACTGGTGAGTTTAAGGGAATGCTAAAATGCAATCATCGAAAAAATGGGTTTGAATTTGTATCTGCTTCACCTATATCAAAAATTAAAAATCAATTGATCAATCAAGATCATGTCAAAAAACGACTAATTGAAGAAGGACTTACTGATGCGGGAAAAACTGAACTACTTTGGAAAAAATGGTTCAAATTTGTTTCCTTCTTTTCAAGAAAAAACTGAAAATTTGAGCCTAAACTGGGACCTTTTTTAGACCCGACTTGCTCTACTGGTCCGGTCGATGTGACGATAAACTCTGAATTTTAAAATTAAATAAAATCAATATTGTTAAATTAAACAAAACATAGAATGTCTAATGCCTGATGAACTCTCTGAAAGTTTTTGTCAGGAAA
>Ga0114931_10010589_pt1 | contig 10973 bp, 7 predicted proteins | sample 2SBtaG_FD_89579 | JGI IMG/M metagenome (GOLD analysis project Ga0114931, IMG submission 89579) | Deep subsurface microbial communities from Kolumbo volcano to uncover new lineages of life (NeLLi) - 2SBTROV14_V59a metaG | ecosystem: Environmental > Aquatic > Marine > Volcanic | place: Kolumbo...
GAATGCCTGAATGCCTGAATGCCGGCAAGGCAATGGAATTAAAAACGCTGGCCCACAGGTTGAGACCAGCGTAGGTGTTGTACAGCTTCCGCTTATTGCCGGGTTCGTGCTGTCTTGTTTGTGCTGAGCCCCAGCTTGTTCCAGATGGCCAAAGTGGTCTCGCTCTTGTTCATGGTATAGAAGTGCAGGCCGGGTGCACCGCCAGCCAGTAAATTGTGGCACAGGGTGGTGACAAACTCCTCGCCGAATTGACGAATGGCCTCAAGGTCATCTCCATAGCCTTCCAGCCTTTTACGTATCCAACGGGGAATTTCCGTGCCACAGGCATCCGAGAAACGTGCCAGTTGAATATAATTGGAGATGGGCATGATGCCCGGCACAATGGGAATATCCAGGCCCAGTTTTTCACAATCATCCACAAAACGGAAATAGGCATCCGCATTATAGAAATACTGGGTTAGTGCGCCATCCGCTCCAGCCTCGACTTTGTGTTTGAAATTCAGCAGGTCATCCTGTGCGCTGCGCGCCTGGGGGTGAAATTCTGGATAGGCCGCCACTTCGATAAAAAAATGATCTCCGGTTTCTGTGCGGATAAACTCCACCAGCTCATTGGCATAGTGAAATTCACCTGTTTCCCGCATTCCTGACGGCATATCGCCACGCAAGGCGACCAGATGACGGATGTTCTGACTCAAATAGATATTGAGGATCTCACGAATATTATCCCTTGTTGAACCGATGCATGACAGATGGGGTGCAACATCGATGGCCGTTTCATTTTTGATATCGGCTACTGTGTTCAGCGTGCGTTCCCGTGTTGAACCACCGGCACCAAAGGTGACAGAAAAGAAACAGGGATTCAGTACCGCCAATTCTCTGCTGACCTGGCGAAGTTTTGTCATTCCCTCCTCAGTCTTGGGTGGGAAAAATTCGCAACTGAATGCTTTGGGGTATTTCTTTTGACTTTCCATGGGTTCTAGGTATTTTAAGGTAGGGTAGATACAAGCTTAAAGATACAAGATACAAAGTGCATGAACTGCACTTCGATGATAAAGCAGCCCCTTGTATCTTTTCACTTGTATCTTGTATCTGCTTTAATATCTATAATAATCCGGCTTATACGGCCCTTCTACGGGTACCCCGATATATTCTGCTTGTGCCTTGGAAAGCCGGGTCAGCTGCGCACCCAGTTTGGCAAGATGCAAGTGGGCGACTTTCTCATCCAGATTCTTCGGCAGTACATAGACTTCATTATTGTATTTGCCGGGATTTGTCCACAGCTCTATTTGTGCCAGGACCTGGTTGGTAAAGGAATTGGACATCACGAAACTGGGATGACCTGTGGCGCAGCCCAGGTTGACCAGGCGTCCTTCCGCCAGAAGAATAATACGCCTTTTATCCGGAAAAATGATGTGATCTACCTGGGGTTTGATGTTTTCCCAGGAATACTGACGCAGAGAGGCGACATCAATTTCATCATCAAAATGCCCGATATTGCAGACGATGGACTGATTTTTCATGCGAATCATATGATCATGTCCGATCACATGGTAATTGCCGGTCGCTGCCACAAAAATATCCGCTTGACTGCAGGCCTGATCCATGGTGACCACACGGTAACCTTCCATGGCCGCCTGCAGGGCGCAGATGGGGTCAATTTCCGTGACCCATACAGTAGCGCCCTGGCCACGCAGCGACTGGGCACAGCCCTTACCTACATCGCCATAGCCCAGCACGACAGCAATCTTGCCGGCAATCATGACATCGGTCGCACGTTTGATGCCATCCAGCAGGGATTCACGACAGCCGTAGAGATTGTCGAATTTTGATTTGGTAACGGAATCGTTGACGTTGAAGGCGGGTGTTTTCAGGGTGCCTTCCTTCATCATCTCATACAGTCGGTGAACGCCGGTGGTCGTTTCTTCAGAAACACCGCGGACCTGCGCCAGCAGGTCGGGGTGCTTTTCATGCATGACCTGGGTGAGATCGCCGCAGTCGTCCAGCAGCATATTGGGATGCCAGCCGTCAGGGCCCGAGAGTGTTTGATCGATACACCACCAGTATTCCTCTTCAGATTCGCCTTTCCAGGCAAATACCGGTATCCCCTCGGCGGCGATTGCAGCGGCGGCGTGATCCTGGGTGGAAAAGATGTTACAGGAAGACCAGCGTACCTCGGCACCCAGTGCAATCAGTGTCTCTATGAGCACCGCCGTCTGTATAGTCATGTGCAGGCAGCCAACGATGCGTGCGCCGGCCAGGGGTTGCTGCCCCTGGTATTCCTCACGCAGGGCCATGAGGCCAGGCATTTCAGTTTCCGCAATTGCAATTTCCTTGCGGCCCCATGCCACCAGGCCGATATCGGCGACCTTGTGATCAGGACTCAGATTCTCAACAGCAGGTGTACTCATAGTGTTCTCCCGGAATTGGATATTGTGTGCGTTTATTTAAGGCCGTCGGCATCACGGAGAATCTCCGCCTTATCAGTTTTTTCCCAGCTGAACTCTGCTTCATCCCGCCCGAAATGTCCATAGGCCGCTGTGTTGCGATAGATGGGGCGCAACAGATTCAGCATGCTGATCAATCCCTTGGGGCGTAGTTCGAAACATTCACGAATCAATTCTACAATGCGTCGGTCTGCCACCTTGCCGGTGCCGAATGTTTCGACGCTGATCGAGGTGGGTTCGGCGACCCCAATGGCGCAAGAGACCTGCACCTCGCAGCGTTCCGCAAGACCGGCGGCGACGATGTTTTTTGCCACATAGCGGCCGGCATAAGCTGCTGAACGGTCAACCTTGGACGGATCCTTGCCGGAGAAGGCACCACCACCGTGGCGGGCCATACCGCCATAGGTATCGACGATGATTTTTCGACCGGTCAGACCGCAGTCGCCCACCGGGCCACCGATAACAAATCGACCGGTGGGGTTGATGAAATACTTGGTATTTTTGTCAATCCAGTTTTCCGGGAGCACTGGCCTGATGATCTCATCCATCACGGCCTCTCTGAGCTGCCCGGTATCAATATCGGGATCATGCTGGGTGGAAAGCACCACCGCGTCAATACCCACGGGCTGGTGGCCTTCATAGCGGAAGGTTACCTGGCTTTTGGCATCCGGACGCAGCCAGGGCAAGGTCCGGTTTTTGCGGACCTCGGCCTGACGTTTGACCAGGCGATGGGCGTAGGTGATGGGCGCCGGCATCAGTACTTCGGTTTCATTAGTGGCGTAACCGAACATCAGCCCCTGGTATCCGGCACCTTGTTCATGGTCATCCGAATCATTGACCCCCATGGCGATATCTGCCGACTGTTTGTCGATGGCGGTCAGCACGGCGCAGGATTCCCAGTCAAAACCCATATCAGAGCTGTTGTAACCGATTGCCCTGATGGTCTGGCGGGCGATCTCCTGCATATCGACCCAGGCAGAGGTGGTGATTTCTCCGGCAAGCACGACCATGCCGGTATTCACCATGGTTTCGCAGGCAACGCGTGAGTGGGGGTCTTCTGCCAGGATGGCGTCCAGGACGGCGTCGGAGATCTGATCAGCAACTTTGTCAGGATGGCCTTCGGAAACGGATTCGGAGGTAAACAGGTAGGATTTTTTCATCTTTTTCCTTTGCTGGTTAATCGGTTCATCATGTTTTATGCGCAAATCAAACGTTCAGGGCACACCGCAGGCGTTTAGCTTCCCGGCCGCAAGCTAAAATGCATTTTTGCAAGTAGCTGATGCGTATTCGTCTGGGCGCCGGTCATGAGTTGATCCAGAAAGATTCCTTAAAGATAAGGGGTTTCAGATGCCGGTCGGTGATGATGGCAATGTCGCGAATGATTTGTCTGACTGGCCATTTTATCGTTTTTTCACGCCGCTGACCATAAGAAATTACTGTTGAACAAGCTGATCAATTGAAAACCTTATGGTTGGCAGGTATTCAGGCGGGGTGAAATTAGCGCTGTTTCTCTATGATGATGATCGCTATAATGGCTTGCCCTCAAAGTTCAGAACGAAATATAGGAGGCAAAAGATGGTGAGTCTGGAGACGCCCGTCTGTGAATTCGGCAAGCCGGCCATTGACTTTACACTGCCTGGCGTTGATGGCCGGAGTTGGTCACTGAAAGACTGCCGTGGTGAGCAGGGGTTGCTGGTGATGTTTATTTGCAATCACTGTCCTTATGTCAAGGCGATTCGCGACCGCATCGTCCGGGATGCCAGAGACCTGCTGAGCCTGGGTGTTGGCAGTGTCGCCATTATGTCCAATGATCCGGCAGAATATCCGGAGGATGCCTTTGATAATATGCGGCTGATTGCAGATCGCTATAATTTTCCTTTCCCGTATCTCTTTGATGAATCCCAGGAGGTTGCTAAATCCTATGGCGCGGTATGCACGCCAGATTTCTTTGGTTACAACGGCAAAATGGAATTGCAGTATCGCGGCAGGCTGGACGCCAGCCGCAAAGAGGCCGCCCCCCCGGATACCCGGCGCGATTTGTATGAGGCCATGAAGCAAGTTGCCCTGACGGGCGAAGGTCCAAAGGAGCAGATACCCGGCATGGGGTGCTCCATCAAGTGGCGCGGCGAGGCCTGAGGGCGTCATATTGTTGACGAATGAGTCGTCCGGGCGGTCTTTTTTAGCGGGTGGCTATTGCCCGGGAGGGCAAGGTAAGAGAAAATGAACGATTCACGGAAAAAAACAGAGTAAAGAAAAAAGATAACAAGGAAGTCGAAATTTCTTCCGTGGCCGTGATCTTTGCAAGCCACCGGAGGACAGCATTTACCACTTAAGGATCAGGAAGGGGTGCCAGTGGTCAATGTAACAGCCCTTTTTTCTTGTATCCTTTCTCTTTGCTCTGCTTCATTTCTGCTGTCACAGTAGTCAGTGATTTGGGAAGAAAAAAGATTTCTTAAAAAAATAGGTAACTAGGAGAAAATAATGCCAGCGCGCAAAGAACTAGCTAATGCCATCCGTGCCTTGAGCATGGATGCTGTTCAGAAAGCCAAATCAGGTCACCCGGGCGCTCCGATGGGGATGGCGGACATTGCCGAGGTGCTATGGAATGATTTTATGCATCATAACCCTGCCAATCCCAAGTGGGCGGACAGAGACCGTTTTATTCTGTCCAACGGTCATGGCTCGATGTTGATTTATTCCCTGCTGCACCTGACCGGGTATGATCTTGGTATCGATGACCTTAAACAGTTCCGGCAGCTGCATTCGAGAACGCCAGGTCACCCCGAATACGGCTATACCCCCGGCGTGGAAACCACCACGGGTCCACTGGGACAGGGGATTACCAATGCCGTGGGCATGGCCCTGGCGGAGAAGGTGCTGGCGGCACAGTTCAATCGGGATGGACATCATATCGTCGATCACTATACCTATGTTTTTCTCGGTGACGGTTGCCTGATGGAGGGGATTTCTCATGAGTCCTGTTCTCTGGCGGGCACCTGGGGTCTGGGCAAGCTGATCGCCTTTTGGGACGATAACGGGATTTCCATCGATGGCCATGTGGAAGGCTGGTTCACCGATGATACTCCCAAGCGTTTTGAGGCCTACGGCTGGCATGTGATTCGCGGTGTCGATGGCCACGATGCCGAGGCGGTACGTCAGGCCATACTGGAGGCCCGCTCTGTCAATGACCGGCCCACGATGATTTGTTGCAAGACGGTCATCGGTTACGGTGCGCCCAATCTTTGTGGTAGTCACGATTGCCATGGAGCGCCGCTGGGGGATGAGGAAATCCGCGCGGCCCGGGAGAATCTCGGCTGGAACTATGAGCCCTTCGTGATTCCTGACGAATACTATGCCGCCTGGGATGCCCGCGAGAAGGGTGCCCGGCTGGAGCAGGACTGGCAGGAAAAATTCCAGGCCTATCAGGCGGCCTACCCGGAACTGGCGGCGGAATTTGAACGCCGCGTCAATGGGGAACTGCCCGCCGATTGGCTGCAGCATGCCGAAGCTTTTATTACGGCCGTTGATGCCAAGGCGGAGAAAATTGCGTCGCGCAAGGCATCCCAGAATGCCATTGAGGCTTATGCCCCGGCCCTGCCGGAGTTCCTGGGTGGTTCGGCTGATCTGGCCGGTTCCAATCTGACCATGTGGAGTGAGTCCAGATCCATCAGCAATACCGTCATGGATGGCAACTACATCCACTATGGGGTACGCGAGTTCGGCATGGCCGCCATCATGAACGGCATCTCGCTGCACGGCGGGTTTATCCCTTTTGGTGGTACCTTTCTGATGTTTTCGGAATATGCGCGCAATGCCCTGCGCATGGCCGTCTTGATGAAAGTGCGCAGCATTCTGGTTTTTACTCATGACTCCATCGGTCTGGGCGAAGATGGTCCCACCCATCAGCCGGTAGAACAGACCGCGACGCTGCGGCTGATTCCCAATATGTCGGTCTGGCGTCCCTGCGATGCGGTGGAAACCGCTGCGGCCTGGAAAGCGGCCATTGAACGCCGTAGCGGCCCCACCAGCCTGATCCTGTCCCGTCAGGGGCTGACACCGCTTGTACGCAATACGGAGCAACTGGCTGCAATTGCCCGCGGCGCCTATGTCGTGCGTGCTGGCGGAGACAAGCCGGAGGCGATGATCATTGCTACCGGTTCAGAAGTTTCCCTGGCCCTGGATGCGGCAGAGCAGTTGGCAGCGGAGGGGCATCAGGTGCGGGTGGTTTCCATGCCTTCCTGCGATGTCTTCGAGGCGCAGGATGAGGCTTACCGGGAGAGTGTATTGCCCGCCAGTATCAAGGCGCGAGTGGCGGTGGAAGCCGGGATTCCCGATGGCTGGTATAAATACGTTGGTCTTAACGGTAAAGTGGTCGGGGTCGGCACCTTTGGCGAATCGGCGCCCGCCGCTGATGTCTTCCGCCACTTCGGGCTTGATGCGGCCCACGTGGTCGAGGCAGTCAAGTCTACCTTGGCCTAGGCTTAAGGAAGCTCTGATTTTGCTCATGCTGGCCTGCGTCGGCATGACGAAGTGCGAATTTTTCAGAGTTTCCTGAAGGTGAATTTGTTACGGAAAGTATTTCTTTTGATATAAATCATAGGGGGAGAATATGACGATTAAGGTCGGAATTAATGGCTTCGGCCGCATTGGCCGGATGGTGTTTCGTGCTGTGGCACAAGACTTTCGTGATATCGAAATTGTTGCCATCAATGACCTGCTGGAAGCTGATTATCTGGCGTATATGCTGAAGTATGATTCGGTACATGGCCGCTTTGGCGGTTATATTGTCGTGGAAGGCAACTATCTGGTGGTCAATGGCAAACAGATTCGTTTGACCGCTGAGCGTGACCCGGCCAATCTGAAGTGGGGTGAAGTGGGTGCTGAAATCGTTGTCGAGTCCACAGGTTTCTTTCTGACAGAAGAAAGCTTCCAGAAACATTTGGATGCAGGGGCCACAAAAGTGGTGCAGAGTGCGCCATCAAAAGATGGTACCCCCATGTTCGTTTATGGTGTCAACCATGAGACTTATGCCGGGCAGGCCATTGTTTCCGCTGCTTCCTGTACGACTAACTGCCTGGCGCCTGTTGCCAAGGTGCTGAACGATGGCTGGGGCATCAAACGTGGCCTGATGACCACGGTTCATGCGGCGACGGCTACCCAGAAAACGGTGGATGGCCCTTCCATGAAAGACTGGCGCGGTAGTAGTGGTATCCTGGAAAACATTATCCCTTCCTCCACCGGTGCGGCAAAAGCAGTCGGGGTGGTCCTGCCTGAGCTGAATGGCAAGCTGACGGGGATGGCTTTCCGCATACCGACTTCTGATGTTTCAGTCGTCGATCTGACGGCTGAGCTGGAAAAAGAGGCGTCCTACGATGATATCTGTGCAGCCATGAAGACGGCCTCTGAAACGTCGATGAAGGGCACCCTGGGCTATACCAATGAAAAGGTGGTTTCCACGGATTTCCGTGGCAATAGCTGCTCGTCGATTTTTGATGCGGGTGCCGGTATCGCGCTGGATGGCAGCTTTATCAAGCTTGTTTCCTGGTACGACAATGAATTTGGCTATACCAGTAACATGCTGCGTTTTGTAGAGCACATTGCCAGCTAGGGCAACGGGAGCTTAGCCGCCTCTATTATGAGTGAGGGAAAGCACAGTGCGCGGGAGGCGGGTGATTGCCCGTTCTCCCGTGCCTTGTTATGCGTTTTGCACTTTAATTAATCAATGAGAAGGGTTTAGATGAAGCCTGAACTTGATCTAAACCTTTTGTTTTTCGGAGAACGAAAATGTCAATCATAAAAATGACCGATCTGGATCTGTCCGGCCAGCGCGTATTGATTCGCGAGGACCTCAATGTACCCCTGAAGGATGGCCAGGTGGCCGATGATACCCGGATCCGGGCCTCGCTGCCGACCATCAAAAAGGCCATGGAGGCAGGCGCCAGAGTGATGCTGATGTCTCATCTGGGGCGGCCGACTGAAGGCGAATATAACGAGGAATTTTCCTTGCAGCCGGTGGCGGCACATCTTTCCGGTCTGCTGGGCAAAGAGGTCGTGCTGGACAAGACTTATCTGGAGACTCCACCACAGCTGAATGATGGCGAGGTGCTGATGCTGGAGAATGTCCGTTTCAACGTTGGTGAGAAAAAGAACGATGAGGCCTTATCGCAGCAGTATGCGGCATTGTGCGATGTTTATGTGATGGACGCCTTTGGGACGGCGCACCGCGCCCAGGCATCCACGCATGGTGTGGCAAAGTTTGCAACGATGGCCTGTGCAGGCCCGCTGCTGGCCGGTGAACTGGATGCCCTGGGCCGGGCGCTGGATAATCCGGCGCGCCCCATGGTGGCCATTGTCGGTGGTTCCAAGGTGTCCACCAAACTGACCGTACTGGAGTCCCTGTCTCAGGTGGTAGATGGCTTGATCGTAGGTGGTGGCATCGCCAACACCTTCATTGCCGCCGCGGGCCATGAGGTCGGAAAATCGCTGTATGAGGCAGATCTGATGGATGAGGCGCGACGTCTGACAGCGGCAGCCCGGTCGCGCGGTGGTGATATCCCGGTGCCCCAGGATGTTGTCTGCGCCAAAGAGTTTTCAGCATCGGCAGAAGCGACACTCAAGCCCGTGGCCGAGGTGGTGGATTACGATATGATTTTTGATGTCGGCCCGGAAACCTCTGATGTGTTTGACGAGATTATCCGGAACGCGGGCACTATCGTCTGGAATGGGCCGGTAGGTGTGTTCGAATTCGATCAGTTCGGGGAAGGCACCCGGCGGCTGGCCATGGCCATTGCCGCCAGTGATGCCTTTTCCATTGCCGGTGGCGGTGACACCCTGGCTGCGGTGGCCAAGTATGGTATTGCCGATCAGGTGTCCTATATTTCCACCGGCGGTGGCGCATTTCTTGAGTTTCTGGAAGGCAAGAAATTGCCCGCAGTTGAGATTCTCGAAGAACGGGCTAAGTGAATAGAGCAGATAAAAGATACAAGTGAAAAGATACAAGATACAAGTTACCAGCGATCCTACCCTGCATCACGACAGGGCCGTTTGCAATACTCACAATGCTGAATCCAGTCTGATTCCCAACTGACCCACTTGTATATTGTACCTTGTACCTTGTAACCGAGACTTTTTAAGTATGATCAGACGGACTAAAATTTTAGCAACACTCGGCCCGGCTACAGATGACCCCCGGATTATTGAGCAGATGATTGTGGCGGGCCTGGATGTGGTTCGTGTCAATTTTTCCCATGGCTGTGCAGAAGATCACATCCGGCGTGTCAATACGGTCAGAGAATGTGCCGCCAGGTTGAATAAGGAGGTGGGAATCCTGGCGGATTTGCAGGGTCCCAAGATCCGTATTGACCGTTTCCGCGAAGGGCGCATTCATCTTGAGGAAGGTGTTCCTTTCATACTGGATACCCAGTGGCCAGAGGATGCTGGCAACCAGGAACGTGTTGGCTTGACTTACAAGGCCTTGCCCTCGGATGTCAATGTGGGTGATTTTCTGTTGTTGGATGATGGCGCCATTGTCCTGTCTGTGGACAAGGTGACCGATAGTGAGATCCGCTGTCATGTCACTGTCGGCGGCGCCTTATCCAATAATAAGGGGGTTAACCGTCAGGGAGGAGGCCTTTCCGCGCCGGCTATCACCGAAAAGGATGGCGAAGATATCAAGGTGGCGGCAAAGCTCAATGTGGATTATCTGGCGATCTCCTTTCCCCGTAATGCCACAGATATCCATAAGGCCAGATGCATTCTACGGGATGCTGGTGGTCAGGGCAGTATTGTTGCCAAGATTGAACGGGCGGAATCTCTTACCAGCGTTGAGAAGATCATTGCCGCCAGTGATGTGATCATGATAGCCCGTGGGGATCTGGGGGTTGAAATCGGTGATGCCGAACTGCCCGGGGTGCAGAAGCAGCTGATTCATCAGGCACGCACGATGAATCGCGTGGTGATCACGGCGACCCAGATGATGCAGTCTATGGTGGACAGTCAGATTCCCACGCGTGCCGAGGTTTTTTACGTCGCTAACGCGGTGCTCGATGGTACGGATGCCGTCATGTTGTCGGCTGAAACCGCGACCGGACATTATCCGGTCAAAGTCATCGAGGCCATGGCGCGCATCTGCCTTGGTGCCGAAAAGCAGACCGGGGCGAGCATCTCCAGGCATCGGATGCAGACAGAGTTCCATAATGTGGATGAAGCCATTGCCATGGCGGCCATGTATACCGCTAACCACCTGGGCGTCAAGGCCATTGCTGCGCTAACAGAATCCGGCAATACGGTTCGCTGGATGTCGCGTATCAGTTCGGGCATTCCCATATATGCCATGACGAAACACCCCGCGACGCGCAAGAAAGTGACCCTTTTTCGGGGCGTTTATCCCATGGCCTTCGAAATTTCAGAGACGTCCAATCATATTGAAATCAACAAGGCGGTGCTGGACGAACTGGTCGCGCAGGGTACAGTGGAGAACGGTGACTTGGTGATTATCACGAAAGGTGATTTAATGGGAGTCCATGGGGC
>Ga0114931_10010590_pt1 | contig 10973 bp, 8 predicted proteins | sample 2SBtaG_FD_89579 | JGI IMG/M metagenome (GOLD analysis project Ga0114931, IMG submission 89579) | Deep subsurface microbial communities from Kolumbo volcano to uncover new lineages of life (NeLLi) - 2SBTROV14_V59a metaG | ecosystem: Environmental > Aquatic > Marine > Volcanic | place: Kolumbo...
ATGGGCTTTCAAACCTGTCTATCGTCATGCTTGGCGTTGGTCCGTATATCACCGCGTCCATCATTATGCAGCTCATGAGCATCATGTCGCCCGCTATCAGGTCGCTCTACACGGAAGAGGGCGAAGCTGGTCGCCAGAAGTTCACCCAGTACAGCCGTATGCTCACTGTCCCACTGGCGTTCGTACAGGCGTTCGGTTTTCTTATGCTTCTCACACGGCAGGGTATCGTAAGCGGTCTTGATATTTATCCGTTTCTTGTGAACGTAACGGTGATTGCGGCAGGTTCCATTCTTCTCATGTGGATTGGTGAGCTTATGAGTGAATTTGGCGTTGGTAATGGCGTCTCAGTCATCATTTTTGCCGGTATTGTTGCGTCGCTCCCCACAAAACTTGTGCAACTTGCGTTTAATTTCGATCCCTCACAAATACCTACGTACATAGGTATTCTTGCAGCTTCCATACTTGTGACGGCAGCCGTTGTGGTCATTACTGAAGCAGAGCGGCCGGTGCCTGTGACCTATGCAAAACAGGTGCGTGGCGGCAAGACCTACGGCGGTGTATCCACATACTTACCGCTTCGCGTGAACCAGGCTGGTGTCATCCCCATCATCTTTGCACTTTCCATCCTCCTATTCCCGCAGATGATTCTGAACTTCCTCGTGACCTCCTCAAACCCCAGCGTGGTAGCGGTTGCGCAGAACATTCTGCACTATTACAGCAACCAATGGCTCTATGCTGGTATTTATTTCGTATTTGTCGTTCTCTTTACGTACTTTTACACGGCGGTGACCTTTGATCCGCAGTCAGTCTCGACCAATTTGCAGAAGTCCGGTGCCTTCATTCCTGGCGTACGTCCTGGTGCAGCGACCGCAGTCTATCTTGGCAACATCATTACACGCATTACGCTTGTTGGTGCGCTGTTCCTCGGCGCCATTGCTGTGTTGCCGCTTGCGGTACGTGCTATCACAGGCGTCAGTGCTTTCGCTATAGGTGGCACCGCGCTTTTGATCGTCGTATCGGTCGTACTTGATCTTGTGCGCAAGACCGATGCACAGATAAGCGTTCGAGAGTACTAATCAACAGGCTGGCATGTTCACAGTGAGCTCCAATAAATCGCATAAGCCCCGAGTGGGTTTTTTTGTTTGTCTGTGGTAGAGTTGTCAAATATGGATCTCAAAACAGCGATACTCATTGGTCCTTCAGGCTGTGGCAAAGGCACGCAGGCGCAGCTTCTCAAGGACCACTTGGAGCAACACGACACCGAGCACCCCGTACACTACTTCCAGACAGGAGAAAAGTTCCGTGAGTTCATGGAAGGTGATACGTACACACAGCGAAAGATCAAGGGTGTACTTGCGCAAGGTGGTCTTGCGCCGGGCTTCTTGCCCATCTGGATATGGTGTTCGCTTTTTATTGAGGGCATAACGGGTAACGACCACATCATCACGGACGGATTTCCCCGTCGTGCCGAAGAGTCGCCCATCCTGCACACTGCATTTGGGTTTTACGAACGCAAGAATCCAACAGTACTTTCATTTGAGCTTCCGGATGATATTATTATTGATCGACTGGTGAATGGGCGAAAACGCTTCGATGATACGCCGGAAAAGATTGCCGAGCGGCTACGCTGGTTCCGTCGAGATGTGTCACTTGCCATTAAATTCTTTGAAGAACATCCGTATTATAACGTCGTACCTATAGACGGTAGTAACACTGTTGAGGAGGTACACCGCGACATTCTTACCGCACTTAAACTAACCGTATGAAGACCAAGACCAAAGAGGAAATAACAGCACTGCGCGAGCTAGGCAAGCGCCATGCAGCAATAGTCGCAGAGCTCGCTGCCGCAGCGAAGCCCGGTGTCTCGACTGCTGAACTAGAGGTGCTTGCACTCAAGCGTATTGCCGAGGAAGGCGATGAACCGGCATTCAAGAACTATCGACCTGTCGGCGCCATGCGGCCATATCCTTGCGCGCTCTGTGTCGCGCCGAACGACAAGGTTGTTCATGGTATACCCACTGAGCTCAACTACGTACTCAAGGAGGGCGACATTATAGGCCTTGATCTTGGGGTCAAACGCAAAGGCCTTATCATTGATGCAGGCAAGACGGTGCCGGTCGGCAAAATAGATGCAGCCGCACAGAAATTACTCTCAGTGACCGAGGAGGCCATGATGCAAGGCATTGCGGTTGCACGCGCAGGGAACCACGTTGGTGACATTGGGTATGCTATTGAAAGCTTTGTACGTAAGCAGGGGTATGGCATTGTGCGTGACCTGTGTGGACACGGTGTTGGCCACGCCGTACATGAGGAGCCGCAAGTCCCGAACTTCGGGGCACCCGGCACCGGTGAGCGGTTGGAGGCAGGTATGGTACTTGCTATTGAACCCATGGTCAACGAAGGAAAGGGGTCTGTCGTGTTTGAAAGTGATGGGTACACGGTAAGCACGCGCGATGGCTCACGAAGCGCCCACTTCGAGCACGATATAGCCGTAACCGATGGCGAACCTATCATACTGACCTTGCCTTAGTCTTGTGTTGCGACACTGTTCGCGTCTTGTATACTACGCACATATGTTATAGACACTAACAGCTAATGAACTAACACCATGGCAGAGTTTAACAAAGAACAAACACTCATCATTATTAAGCCGGACGGCGTACAGCGCTCGCTTGTTGGTGAGATCATTCACCGCTTCGAACGTGTCGGCTTGAAACTTGTTGCCATGAAGTTCATGGTGCCCGAGGCGAAACAGATTGAGGAACACTACACGCTCGATCCGGAATGGAAGCGCAAGGTTGGTGAAAAATCCATTGAATCGTACAAGAAGAAAGGAGAGACTCCGCCTGCAACTGATCCGTTAGAGATCGGTGATGTTGTGATTGACCGTCTCAAGAATTACATGACGAGCGGACCTGTTATGGTCATGGCGTGGCAAGGCGCTCGCGCGGTCGCGCTGGCACGCAAGCTCGTTGGTGGCACGGAACCCCTCAGCAGTGACGTAGGTACGATACGTGGTGATTTCGTGCTCGATAGTTACTCGATGGCGGATAATGACGACCGTGCAATACGGAATCTTATTCACGCATCAGGTTCGGTCGATGAGGCAAAACAAGAACTAGCCCACTGGTTTAGCGACGAGGAACGTGTTGAGTACCGCCTTGTTCAGGAGGGTATTCTCTACGACGTGAATCTTGACGGCATTCTTGAGTAGCAAAAAAAAAGTGCTATACTAGTACTGGGTGACGAAACGTATTGTCCTCAAACAATTCTGCAGGGAGTCGGTATACGTCCGTTCCGCCGAGTGCACTTACGGGTGCTTTCAAAGGAACGGAAACACTAGACACCCACCTAGATTACCTAGGGCAGTACTGTTTCGCGCCCCGCACAAAACCGCCGCATGGCGGTTTTGTGCATCTGGTGTAGACCTATACGTCTTTGCGTGCTACACCGTATGTATGCAACAGACAAAGGAACATGTGCTGAAGGTGCTTTTCATCCTTATCTGGGTCCTTGCGCTTACGCACCTTGCAGCAGAGCAGTTCTCTTTATACTGGACCTACTGGTGGTTCGACGTGCTGACACACTTTCTGGGTGGCGCATGGCTTGGACTTGCTTCTCTTTGGTTGTGGTACTTTTCAGGTCACTTTGGAACGCGGATGCCAACTAGACGTGCGGTACTTATTGCGCTTTTCGCGGGCTTATCCATAGGTTTGTTGTGGGAAGTGTATGAGTATTCGATGTGGCAGTTTCTTGGTACCGGACTACCCAACAACTATGTAGCTGACACACTCGGCGATCTTGCGATGGATGTCGTTGGTGCACTCTTTGGGTATGGTATGTTCAAGATCTTTACCGGGCGGTCTGTGACCGACCCGACTGCTGTGTAGCGGAAGTATAGTACTGCCATAGTAAAAGGCCGGGCATAGCCGGTCTTTTCATAGTACCTGTGTGCTCTTGCAAGCTTACTTCGTTGCTTCTTTTACCACACGTGCAAATGTATCCGGTGCATCTTTGGCAAGCGCAGCAAGCATTTTGCGATTGAGACCTATCTTGTGCGCTTTGAGTGTTTTCATAAGCGCGCTGTAGGAGAGACCAAGTGATCGTGCCGCCGCATTTATATGTACCGTCCAAAGCGCACGAAAGTCTCCTTTCTTTTTCTTGCGATGTTGGAACGCATCATTTCCTGCGTGCGCGAGCACCTCGGTCGCCTGACGTTCCTTCTTGCGGATGTTGCCACGCATGCCCTTGGTGCGAGCCAGTACATACTTGCGGTGCTTCAGTTTTGTTGTTCCTCGTTTAATACGCATAGTGATGATATTAACCTTTCAGGAAACGCCCAGTCTTCTTTGCGTTAAGCAAAAGTGTGCGCCCTCCACGCTTTCGATCAAGTTGCCTTTGTCGCCGCTCTGTCGCGTTGAGATGATTGCCACCGGGCTTGCGCACCAGGAGCTTGCCCTTAGGGCTCACTCGAACTCGTTTTGTATAGGATTTGTTTGCCATGGTCTATATACTATTGCTGCTCCTCGTTTTCTTTTTTCTCACCCTTTGGCACGGCTGCCTGTGTGCGGAGCGCTACTTGCTTTTCTTTGATCAGTCGTTCTATCTCATCCTTGTTTGGTACCGGTTTCGACTTATCGCGTTCAATGGTGCAGCTTAATCCCTTGGGACTTCTCTTAATAGGATCGGCTATTTTGAACGGAATGACAATAAGGTCCAAAAAACGTTCTAAACGCTCGGTAAGAAAGGCTTGCTCCATGTACTTGTAGCGTCCCCAAAGGAAAAGGTCCACTTTGACCCGGTGCCCCTCGGCAAGCCACCCTACGATCCGCTTCATTTTGAGCTCCTTGTCACGCGTTCCTGTGCCAATTTTCACCTGTACGATCTTTGTTTCGGTGACATGGGACTTAGCCTTTTGTTCGCGCTGCTTTTTCTTTTGCTCGTACGTGAATTTACCATAATCCGTGATCTTTGCAACTGGCGGCACGGCTTTTGCGGATACCTCAATAAGGTCAAGGCCAAGCTCGCGTGCCTTTGCGATAGCGTTGCGCGTAGAGATGACGCCAAGGTTCTCGTCCGCCGGACCCATTACACGGAGTTCTGGAGCGCGAATTTCTTCATTGATACGTGTTTTGTCTGGCTCTGCCACAATAGATACTGATTACGGTGTGGCCATGACTATACCACGTATGAACAGAACAAGCTATAGCGTAGCTTGTAACTGCTCACCGTGTATTTCCGCTACTGTGCACATGCGCCGCCACATACCTATAGGGCAGACCGCTTCAAGGGCGCTTGCCCGCTCCTAGTCTTCCGTGTGGGTATGTAGGCGCCGCCGCACAAAGCGCTACAGACAGTTAGGTTTTGGGAAGTGTGCGCAGTTACCGTAGCTTAGCGTAGGGTCTTTCCCAAGTTCAAGGATCAATTGCAACACTCACATGTTATCCGTGGTTGCAATTGATCCTTGAACTTGGGGTTGTGAGTCATGACAGCACGTGGGTTCTACGGTATACTTCGAGTTCATGAATAAACTTCAAGAACCGCCGGAAAAACACAAGCCCGAACAGGGTACTAAGCGCGGTAAAGGGCAAAACTTTGAACCAGGCAAACAGTTTTGGATGAATCTGGTTATCACGTTCATCATTCTCTTTGCGCTCACGAGCGCATTCTCCTACTTCGCTGATCGGAGCAAGCCGCCCGAGGACATTACACTCTCGCAGGTTGCCGATGACATTGTCGCGGGCAAGGTGGACAAGATACAGGTTGAGGGCAACGACCTTACGGTAACCTATGCCGCAGAAGGCGATGCGGAGCCGGTTGTACGTAAGGCAAAGAAAGAAAGTGGTACTGCACTGTCTGCATCGCTTGCAAACTATGGCCTTTCAGGTGATGAGTTGCGTAATGTAGAGATCAAGGTTGTAGATGAGAGTGGTTTTCGCTACTGGTTCCTTACCTTGATGCCATTTATCTTCCCGCTTGTCTTTGTGCTCATTCTCCTTTGGTTCTTGATGCGGCAGGTCAAAGGCGCAGGTATGCAGGCCTTTACCTTCGGACAGTCCAAGGCACGGGTCATAGACCCAAGCGACAAGAGTCAGCGTATTACCTTCAAAGATGTTGCAGGGGCGAAAGAGGCGAAAGAAGAGCTCACAGAGATTGTCGATTTCCTCAAGAATCCTAAGAAATTCATAGTCATTGGCGCACGAATCCCGAAGGGTGTGCTCCTTATGGGAGCGCCCGGGACAGGTAAGACGCTTCTCGCTCGTGCGGTCTCCGGTGAGGCGAACGTACCATTCTTCACGATATCCGGCTCCGAGTTCGTCGAGCTGTTTGTCGGTGTAGGCGCTTCCCGCGTTCGGGACCTCTTCAAGCTAGCCAAGCGTGCGGCTCCCGCCATCATTTTCATAGACGAGATAGACGCGGTGGGACGCGTGCGTGGCACCGGTGTAGGTGGTGGCAATGATGAACGCGAACAGACCCTGAACCAGATACTGGTAGAAATGGATGGTTTCGAACCAAATGAGAAGATAATCATCATGGCGGCGACCAACAGGCCATACGTCCTCGACCCCGCACTCTTGCGTCCGGGCCGTTTTGACCGGCGTGTGGTGATTGACCTGCCTGACCGTGACGATCGCGAGGCGATTCTGAACGTTCATTCCCGAAAAAAGCCGCTCGGTGAAGATGTGAACCTACGAACCGTTGCCGAGCGCACGGTTGGTTTCTCAGGCGCAGACCTGCAGAATCTCATGAATGAGGCAGCAATTCTTGCGGCGCGAGAAAATAGAAAGAAAATAACCCAGTACGATCTCATTCGTTCCATCGAGAAGGTTATGCTCGGGCCAGAGCGGAAAAGTCACATACTTTCGAAAAAAGAAAAGGAAATCACCGCGTATCACGAAGCAGGCCACGCGCTTGTGGGCTCGGTGTTGCCGTACACCGACCCGGTACACAAGATCTCCATCATCTCACGTGGACGAGCGCTCGGGTATACTCTTACGCTGCCGTTCGAGGACAAGCGCGTGCAATCGAAGAAGCAGTTCCTAGATGACATAGCGAAGACGTTGGGGGGGTACGTTGCGGAAGGGCTCGTATACGGCGACATCACCACAGGGCCAAGCAATGACTTGCAGGTACTGACCGCGCTTGCGCGCAACATGGTTGCCCGCTGGGGCATGAGCGACAAAATAGGGCCGCTTGCCCTTGAGTCTGATGGCGGACCGACACTGTCCGGGTCTGGCGTTCTAAACAAGGAGCACTCAGAAAAGATGTCCGCAGAGATTGACGTAGAGGTGGCACCGATCATTAACAATGCACATGCGCGCGCAAAAGATGTGCTTGTGACACACCGCAAGGCACTTGATGCTATTGCGAAAAAACTGCTTGAAGTAGAAACCCTTGAGCGTGATGACTTTGAGAAGATACTGCTTGTCCACGGTATCGAGCCAAAGAAACAAGACAGACCAGAGGAAGCCCATTAAGTGGTGTGCATGCACGCAAGCGCCGTAAAAATGTTTGTAGCCTTGTGGTGACAGATGTACATGTTCGCCAGCATCCCATCAGGGAAGGTCAAGGCAAGCGCGTTTGCTGGGGTACGTCGGGGATACTAGACACGCCATGTTGTTGCAACAAGCCATTATCATCTAAACAAACTTCATTATGCACACAAAAGTAGTATTTTTGTCAGTGTTTACACTACTGTGTGTCGGGTTGGCGCTGCCAGGCGGTGCGGTACATGCGTATAAGGGTGGTCACCACAGCGACAAATGGGAGCGCAAAGAGGAAAAGATGCAGCAAAGGTTTGAGAAGAAGCAAGAGCGGTTAGAGCGCATGTTCGCTAGGCTCCACGAGCGCCTTGAAAGGCGCCATGTTGTACGTCAAGAACGCTTACGGGAGTCGAGACAGCGTGTCTGTGACAGACGCAGGGGTGTTGAGGAGCGTATCGGACACAGTGTACCCAAGCCGTCGTTCTGCCGCACGTCTCATGATGATAGCGAGGTGGTTGCTCCACCAAGACTGGCGTTTAGTGTAGACCCGAGCAACCTTGAAGAGGGCGGTGATGCCACGTTGACATGGCATACCGAACGCGCCGATACCTGCACTGCATCGGATGGCTGGACGGGCGACACGGCGACGAGCGGAGAAATGGTCGTGCAGCCGACTGAAACGACTACCTATACACTTTCGTGTGAGAACGAAGGGGGTAGCATACAGAGGAGTGTCACGGTAGAGGTTACCGCATCGGCCGTGCCCTTGCCGAGCGTGTCGTTAGACGCAGACCCGGCATCTGTGGAGAGCAGTGCGACCGCAATATTGACCTGGTCAACGAGCAATGCTGACGTTTGTGCTGCTTCGGGTGCGACAGATTGGTCTGGCATGGTAGCAACGTCAGGCGAAGAGGTGGTCACGGTGACCGCAACAACGACGTACAAGCTTTCTTGTGGCAACGAGAGTGGCACGACAACGAAGCAGGTCATGGTTGCGGTGGTACCTACACCGGTGCCAGAGGTAGTGTATGATGTCGTTATCAACGAGGTGGCATGGATGGGGACTGCGTCAAGTTCGAATGCCGAGTGGATAGAGCTTTACAATAGGGGCAGTAGCCCGGTTGACCTAGCGGGGTGGACTCTTACTGCTACAAGTGGTTCGCCTGCGATCACGCTGTCGGGAACGATTGGGACAGGTGCGTACTATCTTCTTGAGCGTACGGATGACACGACCGTACCCTTTATTACAGCAGACCTCATCTACACAGGAGGGTTACGCAATAGCGGTGAGGTACTTGAGCTTCGAGATGGCAGCAACAACTTGATTGACACGGTTGATGGCTCGGACCACTGGGCGATTGGTGGTAACAACAGCACCAAAGAAACGCTCCAGCGCAGCGGCGACGGATGGGAAACGGCAACTGCCACACCGAAAGCGGCAAACTGGTAACGCTCAGAATAACGCAAAACACCGCACAGTCGGTGTTTTGCGATACGCAACACATGAGTATATAGTAGTGCTACTTGCGCGTATAGCTCAGTTGGTAGAGCGCCGAGCTTATACCTCGGTGGTCCTAGGTTCGAGTCCTAGTGCGCGCACACGAACAACGTGAGTGTGTATGCACTAGGACGAGAACGGGAAGGGGGTCGGGGAAACGGTAGTTTCCCCGTGGAGGAAGCCGCACGAAACCGAGTGGTTTCGTGAGCGCAGCGCACTAAGTGAGCGAGCAGTGAGATTCCTAGTGCGCGCACACGAACAACGTGAGTGTGTATGCACTAGGACGAGAACGGGAAGGGGGTCGGGGAAACATGTCATTGGTTTGTTACGTAGCATGTTACGTAACAAACTTACTCAAAATGTAGCCGCTCTTTTCGCGCCACAACCTCAGCGGCAAGTAGTTGGTGATTCTGTAACAGTGTATCTCCCTGTGTGACTCGCAGTGCCTCCGTGCGTGCTGCCTCCACCATCTTGAGGTTCTTGAGTGCCTCCATGCCGATGTCGGTGAGCCCCGACTGGCTTCTGCCGTAGAGTTCGCCGGGGCCTCGTATCTTGAGGTCGAGTTCTGCAAGTTTGAAACCATTCTTTGCTTTTGCGAGCGCCTTTAGTCTGCCAGTCACATCTCCCTCGCTCGTGAGCACGTAGCAGTATGCTTGGTGTGTGCTGCGCACCACGCGACCGCGCAGTTGGTGCAGCTGCGCGAGTCCGAAACGTTCCGCCCCCTCTATGATGATGACTGTTGCGTTTGGCACGTTCACGCCAACCTCAACGACACTCGTTGCGACAAGCACGTCTATGTCATGCTCGAGAAAGCGTCGCATTGCCTCATCCTTTTCCGCCGGCTTCATCTGACCGTGTAGTATGCCGATATGGTACCCCTTCAGTTCCTTCATCCGAAGCCGCGCTGCTTCTGAGCGCACGGACTTTGCCTGAACAGCGGCAACTTTCCTCGGGTCTGGGTCGTCGATGCGCGGACAGATGACATATGCTTGCCGACCTTGGTCAAGTTCGTTTCGTACCGCTGTGTACATGGTGTCCCTGCCACTCTTTGACACGATCTCTGTTTTCACCGATTTTCTCCCTGGAGGCATCTCATCAAGGACGGTGAGGTCGAGGTCGCCATAGAGGGTGAGCGCAAGTGTGCGCGGAATGGGGGTAGCGGTCATCGAGAGCAGGTGTGGGGCAAGGCCGTCTTTCCGTACCAGCGCTTGTCGCTGTCCTGTGCCAAAGCGGTGCTGCTCGTCAATGATGACATACGCAAGGTCGCGGAACCGGACATTCTTTTGAATGAGGGCATGTGTACCAATGAGAATCGCTATCTCGCCGTTTGCGGTCCACTTCAAGAGCTGTGTTTTTGATATCTTGGTTGCATTGGAAGGGTTCACTTTTGATGGGAATTTACGACAGACGCTCGACGTGATGAGCCCTATTTGTATGGGGAGGTGCCCAAAGAGTTCAATGAAAGATGCGAAGTGCTGTTCCGCGAGTATCTCTGTTGGGGCCATGTATGCCACCTGTAGTGCTGCGGATGGCCTGCCCTCAGGCGAGGAGGTGACCACGGCATACGCGGTCGCTGCGGCAACCGCCGTTTTTCCTGAGCCAACGTCGCCTTCTAAGAGCCGGCTCATTGCAGGTGGTTGTGCCATATCGTTGAGTACCGAGTCTATCGCCTGCGATTGGCCTTTCGTAAGCGAAAAAGGGAGACGTTCTATGAATGGACGGGCCTTTTGTGTGCCGTTTGGTATAACAAGGGTTGGCTCACTGTCACGCGTGGCACGCGCCTGTTGTTTGGCCACCTGTATCACGAACACCTCCTCGAACGAAAAGCGTTTTCTTGCGGCATCTGCATCCTGCTCGTGCTTCGGTTGGTGTATCCAGACGAGCGCTGTCTTGAGAGAGGGAAGATGGTAGCGTTCTCGTACATCATCCGGAAGCGGGTCAACAATGTCCTCGAGTGCACCCGCTGCTACGAGTTTAGCGACAGCATGACG
>Ga0114931_10010591_pt1 | contig 10973 bp, 9 predicted proteins | sample 2SBtaG_FD_89579 | JGI IMG/M metagenome (GOLD analysis project Ga0114931, IMG submission 89579) | Deep subsurface microbial communities from Kolumbo volcano to uncover new lineages of life (NeLLi) - 2SBTROV14_V59a metaG | ecosystem: Environmental > Aquatic > Marine > Volcanic | place: Kolumbo...
AGTACCACGCGTTGTTCATCGGCGTCGGGCGGGGCGAGTTGAACCCCTTCGCCTCTTATTATCTGACCGGATTTCTTCAGGAGAAACCGCTCGCCAATCTGCGCCTCGACATGGCGCGGTTGGGAATCGCGCGGGCCGAGGACGTGTCCGAGCCCGAGGACCATATCGCCTCGCTCTGCGAGATGATGGCGGGGCTGATCCTGGGCGCCTTCGGCGCGCCCGCCGGGATCGCCGAGCAGCAGCGGTTCTTCAACGCGCATCTCGCCCCCTGGGCGGCGCGCTTCTTCGAAGATTTGGAGGCGGCCGAGGCGGCCGCCTTCTACGGGCCCGTCGGCGCGGTCGGCAAGCTGTTCATGACGATCGAATCGCAGGCTTTCGAGATGGCGGCCTAGCGTCGGGGCGCGGCGAGCCCCCTAGGCGTCGATCGCCGGAAAACGTTCGCCACAGGAAAAGGGTGAGCAGATGGACGAGAACAAGGATGTGAAGTCGGCCGCGCGCCGCGCCTTCATGAAGAAGGCCGGTCTTGGCGCCGGTGCCGTCGGGGCGGTGGCGATTGGCCTGCCCGGCAAGGCGGCCCATGCCAAGCTCGCGACCGGTGAAACCCCTGGCCGCGAAGGCTACCGCGAGACCAAGCACGTCAAGCGGTTCTACGAGACGGCCAGGTTCTAGAAACACAACCCACGACAGGGAGAGGTCGATGCTCACGAAACGGAGCAACGGGGTAGCGAATGGCCCCCGTTTGACCAAGGCGCTCGCCGGCATGATCGGCGGCGCGATCGATCGCCGCACCTTCCTCAGGCGATCGGGCCTTGCCGCCGGCGGACTGGCCGCCGCGACGGGGCTCTCGCTCGGGACGGTCAAGAAAGCCGAGGCCCAGGTCTCGGCGGCGGGCGACATCAAGAAGATCCTATCGGTTTGCACCCACTGTTCGGTGGGTTGCGCGGTGACCGCCGAGGTTCAAGGCGGCGTTTGGATCGGGCAGGAGCCCAGCTTCGACAGCCCGTTCAACCTGGGCGCCCATTGCGCCAAGGGCGCGTCGGTGCGCGAGTTCGCGCACAGCGAACGGCGGCTGCGCTATCCGACCAAGCTGGTCGGCGGCAAATGGCAGCGCGTGAGCTGGGACGACGCGATCAACGAGATCGGCGACAAGCTGCTCGAAATTCGCGACAAGTCGGGCCCCGATTCGGTCTACTGGCTGGGCTCGGCCAAGCACTCCAACGAGCAGGCTTACCTGTTCCGCAAGTTCTATGCGTTCTGGGGCTCCAACAACGGCGACCACCAAGCGCGCATCTGTCATTCCACCACCGTCGCGGGCGTGGCCAATACCTGGGGCTACGGCGCGATGACCAACAGCTTCAACGACATCCAGAACAGCCGCGCGATCTTCATCATCGGCGGCAACCCGGCCGAGGCGCATCCGGTCTCGCTTCTTCACCTCTTGAAGGCCAAGGAGCAGAACAACGCGCCGTTGATCGTGTGCGATCCCCGGTTCACCCGGACCGCCGCGCATGCCGACGAGTACGTGCGCTTCCGGCCCGGCACCGACGTCGCGCTAATCTGGGGCATCCTCTGGCATATCTTCCAGAACGGCTGGGAGGACAAGGAGTTCATCCGCCAGCGCGTCTGGGGCATGAACCAGATCCGGGCCGAGGTCGCCAAATGGACGCCCGAGGAAACCGAGCGCGTCACCGGCGCGCCCGGCTCGCAGCTTCGGCGCGTCGCGCGCACGCTGGCCAACAACCGCCCCGGCACCGTGATCTGGTGCATGGGCGGCACCCAGCACCACACCGGAAACAACAACACCCGCGCCTACTGCATCCTTCAGCTCGCGCTCGGCAACATGGGCGTCGCGGGCGGCGGCACCAATATCTTCCGCGGTCACGACAACGTTCAGGGCGCGACCGACATGTGCGTGCTGTCGCACTCGCTGCCCGGCTATTACGGGCTTTCGGTCGGCGCGTGGAAGCACTGGAGCCGGGTCTGGGGCGTCGATTTCGAGTACATGCTCGGTCGCTTCGCCTCCAAGAAGTTGATGACCAGCAAGGGCATTCCGGTGTCGCGCTGGTTCGACGGCGTGCTCGAGGCGAAGGAGAACATGGATCAGCCCGACAACGTGCGCGGCATGATCTTCTGGGGGCACGCGCCCAACTCGCAGTCGCGCGGGCCGGACGAGAAGCGGGCGATGGAAAAGCTCGACATCATGGTCGTCATCGACCCCTATCCGACGGTCGCGGCGGTCATGCAGGACCGCACCGACGGCGTCTATCTCCTGCCGGCGGCGACCCAGTTCGAGACCTATGGCTCGGTCACCGCGTCCAACCGTTCGCTCCAATGGCGCGAGAAGGTGTTCGAGCCGGCGTTCGAGTCCAAGACCGATCACGAGATCATGTATCTGTTCGCCAAGAAGTTCGGCGTCGCCGACGAGATGTTCAAGAACATCAAGGTGAACGGGAACGAGCCCCTGGTCGAGGACATCACCCGCGAGTTCAACCGCGGCATGTGGACGATCGGCTACACCGGCCAGTCGCCCGAGCGGCTCCGCAAGCACATGGCCAACATGTCGACCTTCAACAAGACGACGTTGCAGGCCGTGGGCGGCCCGGCGGATGGCGAGTATTTCGGCCTGCCGTGGCCCTGTTGGGGCACGCCCGAGATGAAGCATCCCGGGACGCCGATCCTCTATGACACCTCCAAGCCGGTGGCCGAGGGCGGGCTGTGCTTCCGGGCGCGCTTCGGGGTCGAGCGCAACGGCGAGAACCTGCTCGCCGAGGGCTCGTATCCGGAAGGCTCGGAGATCAAGGACGGCTACCCCGAGTTCACCTACAGGGTGCTCAAGAAGCTCGGCTGGGACAAGGATCTCACCGCCGACGAGCTCGCCACGATCATGAAGATCGGCGGCGACAAGGCCGAGAAGGTCAATTGGAAGATCGACCTTTCGGGCGGCATCCAGAGGGTCGCCATCAAGCATGGCGCGGCCCCGTTCGGCAACGCCAAGGCGCGCGCCGTGGTCTGGACCTTCCCCGACCCGGTGCCGCTCCATCGCGAGCCGCTGTATACGCCGAGGCGCGATCTGGTGGCCGACTACCCGACCTACGCCGATGCCAAGAAGTACCGCCTGCCGACGCTCTACAAGACCATCCAGGATCAGGACTTCTCGGGCGACTTCCCGGTCATTCTCACGACCGGGCGTCTGGTCGAGTTCCAGGGCGGCGGCGACGAGACCCGCTCGAACCCCTGGCTGGCCGAGCTGCAGCAGCACATGTTCTGCGAGGTCAACACCTTCGACGCCAACAACGCGGGCATCCGCGACGGCGCCGACATGTGGCTCGAATCGCCGAATGGGTCGCGAGTCAAGGTGCGCGCCCTGGTGACCGAGCGCGTCGCCCGCGGCGTGGTGTTCATGCCGTTCCATTTCGGCGGCCACTGGCAGGGCAAGGATCTCCGGCACAAGTATCCACCGGGGGCCGATCCCTACGTGCTCGGCGAGGCGGCGAACACCTCCACCACCTATGGCTATGATTCGGTGACGCAGATGCAGGAGACCAAGGTCACCCTGTGTCGCATCGCGTCGGCGTAAGGAGGCAACAATGGCACGAATGAAATTCCTTGTTGACGCCGAGCGCTGCATCGAATTCAACGCCTGTGTCGTCGCGTGCAAGAACGAGAACGAGGTGCCCTGGGGGATCAACCGCCGGCGGGTCGTCACCCTCAACGACGGCAAGCCCGGCGAGCGGTCCATTTCGGTCGCCTGCATGCATTGCTCGGATGCGCCGTGCATCGCGGTCTGTCCGGTCGACGTCATCTATCAGACCGAGGACGGCATCGTTCTGCACTCGAAGGATCTGTGCATCGGCTGTGGCTACTGCTTCTACGCCTGCCCGTTCGGGGCGCCGCAGTTCCCGCAGGCGGGCAACTTCGGCAGTCGCGGCAAGATGGACAAATGCACCTTCTGCGCCGGCGGTCCCGACGAGGACAACTCGGTCGAGGAGTTCCAGAAGTACGGCCGCAACCGGATCGCCGAGGGCAAGCTCCCGATCTGCGCCGAGATGTGTTCGACCAAGGCGCTTCTCGCCGGCGACGGCAACGTGGTGTCCGACATCTATCGCCAGCGCGTCACGGCGCGGGGCTTCGGGTCGGGCGCCTGGGGCTGGGGCACCGCCTATCGGCTCAAGGCCGGGTCCTGACGTCGGTCCGGGGCTAGGATGGCGGCGGGTGGCGGCGACGATCGATCGCCGCCGGCCCGTGCGCTCGCCCGGCGGCGGAAGGGTTTTCCACGGGTCCCATCCGATGGCATGCGGGGGCGACGGGCGCGCGGCCGCGCGCCATTTCGGACCGTGGCCTCGCGGAACCCGACGGTAGAGGAATTTAGGTCTATGCTCGTCTGGAGAGTCATTGCGGCGGCGCTTGCCGTGTTTCTGTTCGGCGTCGTGCTTATCGACGCGACCGGAGGCCGGGACGAGGCGGGGGGCGTTTCTCCGATTGCGGCGAAGGCGCCGCACCGGGTGGTCGCGCCCGAGCCGCCGCTCAGCGACGATCTGCGCGCCAAGCTCCGCCAGCGGAGCCTGGAGACGCGCGCTTGGTAGCCCGCCCCTTCCGCCGGGTGGTTGCCGCCCCGCCGCGCCCAAGGGATGCGTCGGGCCGGCGGCCGCGCTTGGCCGGGCCGTCCGCCGAGAGTCGAGCCGTCAGTTGGACTGGGAAGCGACGATGATGCAGATGGAAACAACAAGCCGCCGTCCGGCGCGCGCCGCGCGGCGCCGCGCAACGGCGGTCGTCTTCGCCGTCGTCGCCGGGCTCGCGGTTCTCGCCGCGACCGGCGGCTTGGCGCTCGCCCAGCAGACGCCGCCGACCCTGCCCGCCGAGAGCCAGGGCGGCGGTCTTCTCGCCGCCCCGCCGGGCGACAATCTCGCCAACACCCTGGGCAACGCGAGCGATTCGGATATTTGGCGCCAGGTGCGGCGCGGCGCGCACGGCAGCATTTCGTTCGCCGACACCGCCACCGGCGTCCTGATCCAGTCCCAGGGCCAGGACTGGCGTGCCATTCGCAACGGACCGCTCAGGGACATCGGTTGGTGGCTGCTCGCCGTCGTGGTCGCGCTGCTGGCTTTGTTCTTCGCGCTTCGCGGCCGCATTCGGATTGATGCCGGGCCGTCGCAGCGCCGCGTCGAGCGCTTCACCACCTTCGAGCGGTTCGTCCATTGGCTGACCGCGGGAAGCTTCGTCGTGCTCGCGCTGACCGGGCTCAATACGCTCTACGGTCGCTATCTGTTCGCGAACGGGCTCGAAATAGGCGACGGCGAGTTCACGACGCTTCATCAGGTCTTCGCGACGCTCGCCCATTACGGCAAGATCACCCATAACGCGATCGGCTTCTCGTTCATCATCGGCGTCGTCCTGATGTTCGGGATCTGGGTTCGCGACAATCTGCCCGACCGCCACGACGCCGAATGGCTTGTCAAGGCGGGCGGACTGTTCTCGAAGGGCAAGCATCCGCCGGCGGGCAAGTTCAACGCTGGGCAGAAGTTCGTCTTCTGGGCGGTGATGGCCTTCAGTCTGGTGCTGTTCGGCACCGGGCTCAGCTTGATGTTTCCGTTCTTCTGGTTCGGCATGCAGGACATGCAGCTCGTCAACCTGATTCATTCGGGTGTCGCCCTGGTTGCGATCGCGATCATTCTCGCCCACATCTATATCGGGACCCTCGGCATGGAAGGCGCGTTCGACGCCATGGGCACCGGCCAGGTCGACGAGAACTGGGCGCGCGAGCATCACAGCCTTTGGCTGGCCGAGACCGAGGCCCCACCTCCGCCCGACGACGCGGGTGGCGGCGGTCCCGCCGGCCAGCCCGCCGAGTAGGGCGCGCGAAGCCGCGCGCGGCCGCGCAGGGAAATCGAAGGAGGCAGCGCGATGCGTCTCGCATCAGGGATCGCGGCGGCGACGGTCGTGCTCATGCTTGCGTTCGTGACCTTCCTCACGCCGCCGGCGCGGGCCGAAGTGACCGCCGAGCAGGCGGCGGCGGCGATCGCCAAGACCTACGGCGTTCGCGTGCTCAAGGTCGCGCCGACCAGGATCGACGGCCGCGCGGCCTATCGCGTCACGGTGATGAACCCGGGCGGCAATTCCAACGACGCGTTCCGGGTGACGACCATCGCCGTCGACGCCAAGACCGGCAAGCTCATTTCCCAATTCCGCCACCGCGCGAGCGGCTACGATCTCTCGGGCGCCCCGCGCTACGAGCCCGGTCCCAGCCGGCCGGATGCGGCGGAAACCGGAATCGTGTGGCGCTAGGCGCGCGGAACGCTTTTCCGAGGCGGGCGGCCCGCGCGGCCGCCATCTTCCTGTTATTGCTCGTGGTCGCGACGGCTTCGCGCGCCGTGCGGGCCGAGCTTTACGGTCATGGCGGCATCGTCCGCGCGGTCGCGATTTCGCCGGACGGGCGCTGGGTGCTGACCGGCGGTTTCGACTTCACGGTCAAGCTTTGGGATTTCGTCGATCAGACCGAGATCGCGAGCCTCGATGCGCACGAGGGGCCGGTCAATTCGGTGGCCTTCCTGCCCGACGGAAAACGCGCCGTCTCGGCCGCCGACGACCGCGTCGTCATCCTGTGGGACCTGGCGGCGCGCAAGCCGCTCGCCCGGCTCGTCGGCCATGGCGCCAAGGTGATGGCGGTCGCGGTCTCGCCCGACGGGCGCCTCGCCGCGAGCGGCGGCTGGGACCGGACGGCGCGGCTCTGGGACCTCGCGACCGCCAAGCAGAAACGCGTGATCGCGCTGCCGGCCAACGTCAACGCGCTCGCCTTCACGCCCGACGGCGAGACCTTGCTGGCCGGCGGCCACGACGGCGTCATCCGGCTTCTCGACGTCGCGACCGGCGCGCCGATCGGCGAACTCGTCGGCCACGACTGGGGGGTGACGCAGATCGCGGTCTCGCCCGACGGCCGGCGCGCTCTGTCGGCGGCGACCGACGGCAGCCTGCGGCTCTGGGATCTCGCCGCGCGGACCGAGATCCGCCGCCTCTCCGGCCATGACGGGCCGATCTTCGCGGTCGTCTTCGCGCCCGATGGCGAGACGGCGGTCTCGGGCGGGCGCGACGGCTACGTGATCCACTGGAACCTCGCGACCGGCGCGCCGATCCGCGCCATCAAGGCCCATGAAAAACCGATCTGGGGGGTCGCGATCACGCCCGACGGGCGGTTCGTCGTCTCGGCGGGCACCGATGGTCGCGCGCGGGTCTGGCATCTCGCGACCGGTGATCAGATCGGGATCGCCGGCGAGGGCGCGGACGAGCCCCGTCCCTGGCTGGAGAGCAAGCATCCCGGCGCCCGACTGTTCAAGAAATGCGCCGCCTGCCATTCACTGTCCGCCGATGGGCCGCGCCGCTCCGGCCCCCATTTCGCCGGACTGTTCGGCCGCCGGGTCGGCTCGGTCGCGGGCTACAACTACTCCCGGGCGCTCAAGGCCGGGAACTTCCGCTGGGACGAGCGCAGCCTGTGGAGGCTGTTCCACGACGGTCCCGATGTGTTTCTGCCCGGCACCAAGATGCCGCTCCAGCGCATCCCGAACGCCGACGACCTCGCGGCGTTGATCGATTATTTGCGCGAGATCACGACCACCAACGGCGTCAAGAGCACCGGCCTCGGCGATTGATGGCGCCGGCCCGATCTAGCCGATCATGGTCTAAAGCCGGACGCTCGAGGCGGACACCTCGGTCTCGGCGGTCGAGGGGTTGGTGCCGTTCAGCACCACGCCGGCGATGATCGCGATCACGATGGCGGCGGCAAAACCCAGGAACATGGCCTTCATGCGGTCTTCCCCCAATGACGGCGGCGATCGTCCATTCTAGCCCCCATGGGCTATTTCGTCACCCGGTCGCCGGCGGGGGCCTTCTCGATCCGCGCGGCGCAGAACTTGTACTCGGGGATCTTGCCGAACGGGTCGAGCGCCGGGTTGGTCAGCATGTTGGCGGCCGCGTCGGCGTAGCAGAAGGGCACGAACACCATTCCCGGCGGCACCCGGTCGTCGCGCCGCGCCTTGGTCTCGATCATGCCGCGCCGGGTGGCGACGCGGATTCGGTCGCCGGGCGCGATGCCGAGACGGTCGAGATCGGCGGGCGAGACGCAGGCGATCGCCTCGGGTTCGAGCTGGTCGAGCACCCGGGCGCGTCGCGTCAGCGCGCCGGTATGCCAGTGCTCGAGCTGGCGCCCGGTGGTGAGCACCATGGGATAGGCCTCGTCGGGCCGCTCGTCGGGCGGGATGATGTCGGCGGGCACCATTCGCCCGCGCTTCGAGAGCGTCGGGAAGCCGTTGCCGAACATCACCGCCTCGCCGGGCAGGGTCTCGGATGCGCAGGGGTAGGTCACCGCGTCCTCGGCCGTCAGCCGATCCCAGCTTATGCCCTTGATCGAGTCCATGCAGGCGCGGAACTCCTCGTAGACGTCGCGCGGATGCGCATACGACCAGTCGAGCCCGATGCGGTGCGCGATCTCCTGGATGATCCACCAGTCCTCGCGCGCCTCGCCCGGCAACTCGAGCGCCTTGCGCCCGATCTGCACCTGGCGGTTCGAGTTGGTGACCGTGCCGTCCTTCTCGGGCCAGGCCGAGGCCGGTAGCACCACGTCGGCATGAAACGCGGTCTCGGTCAGGAACAAATCCTGGACCACGAGGTGCTCGAGCTTGGCGAGCGCGCCCCGGGCGTGGCCGGTGTCGGGGTCGGACATGGCCGGGTTCTCGCCCATGATGTACATGCCCTTGATCGAGACCGCGTGAATCGCGTTAATGATCTCGACCACCGTGAGCCCGCTCTTGGGATCGAGCTTGGTCCCCCAGAAGTCCTCGAAGAAGGCGCGGGCGGTCTCGTCCTCGACCGAGCGGTAATCGGGGTAGACGATCGGGATCAGCCCGACGTCGGAGGCGCCCTGCACGTTGTTCTGGCCGCGCAGCGGATGCAGCCCGGTGCCCGGCCGCCCGATCTGCCCGGTCATCAGCGCGAGCGCGATCAGGCAGCGCGCGTTGTCGGTGCCGTGGACATGCTGCGAGACGCCCATGCCCCAAAAGACGATCGCACGCTCGGCCCGGGCGTAGGTCCGCGCGACCGCGCGGATGGTCTCGGCGTCGATGCCGCAGATTTCGGCCATCGCCTCGGGCGGGAAGCGGGTGAGATGCGCGCGCATGGCGTCGAAGCCCTCGGCATGGGCCTCGATGTACTGGCGGTCGTAGAGCTTCTCCTCGACGATCACGTTCATCATCGCGTTCAAGAGCGCGACGTCGCTTCCCGGGCGGAACTGAAGCATATGGGTCGCGTGCGCCTTGAGCGCCTGGCCGCGCGGGTCGGCGACGATCAACGTCGCGCCCCTCTTGGCGGCGGTCTTGAAGAAGGTCGCGGCGACCGGGTGGTTCTCGGTCGGGTTGGAGCCGATGACGATGATGACGTCGGCCTTGAGTGCATCGGTGAACGGCGCGGTCACCGCGCCCGAGCCGATGGTCTCCAAGAGCGCCGCCACCGACGAGGCGTGGCACAGCCGGGTGCAGTGATCGACGTTGTTAGTGCCGAAGCCCGCGCGCACCAGCTTCTGGAACAGATACGCGTCCTCGTTCGAGCCCTTGGCCGAGCCGAAGCCGGCGAGCGCGCCGGGCCCGTCGCGATCGCGGATGCGGCGCAGCCCCTCGGCGGCGTGGTCGAGCGCCTCGTCCCAGCTCGCCTCGCGGAAATGGGTCAGTGGATCGGCCGGGTCGATGTCGGCGAGCGCGTCCTTGGGCGCGTCCTCGCGCCGGATCAGCGGCACGGTCAGCCGATGCGGGTGGGTCACGTAGTCGAGCCCGAAGCGGCCCTTGACGCAGAGCCGTCCCCGGTTGCCCGGGCCGTCGCGCCCAGTGACCTCGACGATGCGGTTGTCCTTGACGTGATAGGTGACTTGGCAGCCGACGCCGCAATAGGGGCAGACGCTGTCGACCGCGCGCTCGGCGAAGACCGCGCGCCGGCCCGCCGCGTCGAGCAGGTTCGCGGGCATCAAGGCGCCGGTCGGGCAGGCCTGGACGCATTCGCCGCAGGCGACGCAGGTCGAGGCGCCCATGGGATCGTCGAAGTCGAACACCACCTTGGCCCCATGGCCGCGATAGGCCATGCCGATCACGTCGTTGACCTGGATCTCGCGGCAGGCGCGGACGCAGCGGGTGCAGTGGATGCAGGCGTCGAGATTGACCGCCATCGCCGGATGGCTGGCGTCGGGCGCGGGCGTCTCGCGCGCCGGGAAGCGGCTGTCGAGCTGGCCCATGGCCTCGGCCCAGTGCCAGAGCTCGGAGTTCGGGTCATGCGCGCTCTCGCGCGCCGGCTGGTCGGCGAGCAGAAGCTCCATCACCATGCGCCGCGCGCCGGTCGCGCGCGCGCTCGCCGTCTTGACCGCCATGCCCGGGGTCGGTTCGCGGATGCAGGAGGCGGCGAGCACGCGCTCGCCCTCGATCTCGACCATGCAGGCGCGGCAGTTGCCGTCGGCGCGGTAGTCGGGGGCGGTCGAGTAGCAGAGATGCGGGATATCGATGCCTTCGCGCGCCGCCACCTGCCAAATGGTCTCGCCCGGCCGGGCGGCGACCTCGCGTCCGTCGAGGGTGAAGGCGATCGCGTCCTTGGTGGCCGTGTCGGTCATGAGAGGTCGTCCCGGAAATGTTCAAGCGCCATGAGGACCGGGTTGGGCGCGGCCTGGCCGAGCCCGCAGATCGAGGCGTCCATCATGGCGGCCGAAAGTTCGCGCAACAGCGCCTCGTCCCACCGGGGTCGCTCCATCAGGGCGACCGCCTTCTCGGTGCCGACCCGGCAGGGGGTGCACTGGCCGCAGCTTTCCTCGGCGAAGAAGCGCATCAGGTTGAGCGCCACGTCGCGCATGTTGTCGCGGTCCGACAACACGATCACCGCGGCCGAGCCGATGAAGCAGCCGTGCGGGGCGAGAGTGTCGAAGTCGAGCGGCACGTCGCCGAGCGAAGCGGGCA
>Ga0114931_10010592_pt1 | contig 10973 bp, 9 predicted proteins | sample 2SBtaG_FD_89579 | JGI IMG/M metagenome (GOLD analysis project Ga0114931, IMG submission 89579) | Deep subsurface microbial communities from Kolumbo volcano to uncover new lineages of life (NeLLi) - 2SBTROV14_V59a metaG | ecosystem: Environmental > Aquatic > Marine > Volcanic | place: Kolumbo...
CAACGGGATCGAGCGGATTTCGTCACTTCGTTCCGGGACGGGGCCCCTTCCCCATTCGTGGAGAGGGTGTTATCGTACGTGCGAAGACCCACCCCAGGGGGGTGGGGGTCCGGGAACGAGCCCGGTGCGCTTCGCGCCGAACTCGAAGCGACACCCGCGTGGACGCGCGGGGGTGGGGGCCGCCTCCGGCGCGCCGCCGCCGGCCGTGGCGTTCCACCTGCTCATGGACGGAGCCGAACGATGCCCGATGCGACGGACGAGGAGATCATTCGCCGCCTGAAGAGCGTGGAAGGCCACGTTCGCGGGATCGAGCGCATGGTGGACGAAGGTGCGTACTGCATCGACGTGGTCCACCAGATCATGGCGGTGCAGGCCGCCCTGAAGAAGGTGAGCGGGCTCGTCCTGGACCGGCATTTACACTCATGCGTCACGGCCGCGATCCAGGGCCCCGACGAACAGGCCCGGGAGCGGGTCATGAAGGAGCTGCTCGACGTCTACGCGGCGGCGGGCAAGGTATGAACCGGAGCGTTCCGTCGTGTTCAACGGCGGGCCGATCCTCAACCAAGTGAGGCGGGAGATGGCGACGAAGACCGTGAATGTGCCCAACATCAGTTGCGGACATTGCGTCAAGACGATCGAGCGCGAAGTGGGCGAGCTGGCCGGTGTGGCGTCGGTGCAGGCGGAGGAGGCGAGCAAGACCGTGACGGTCGAGTGGGACGACGCCGTAACCGGCTGGGAGGCGATCCGCGATCTGATGACGGAGATCAACTACCCGCCTGCCGAGTAGCGCACCATGGAACGCGAGCTGACGATCCCGATCACCGGAATGACCTGCGCCAACTGCGCGGCCACCGTCGAGCGTACGCTCAGGAAGACGGAGGGCGTGGAGGAGGCCGTGGTGAACTACGCGTCGGAGCGGGCCACCGTGCGTTTCGACCCGGTGAAGGTCAGGGAGGACCGGCTCGTCGAGCGGATCGTCCACGCCGGCTACGGCGCGGCGACACAGAAGGTGGAGCTCCCGATCACCGGAATGACGTGCACGAGCTGCGCGGCCACGATCGAGCGCACCTTGCAGTCGCGGGTGCCGGGCGTGATCCACGCGTCGGTGAACTTCGCCACGGAGAAGGCGGTGGTGGAGTTCGTCGCGGGCGCCGTGACGGTGCGCGAGCTGATCAAGGCCATCGAGGACGCCGGCTACGGCGTCGTCGAGGCACCCGAAGGCGAGCTAGAAGACGCCGAGGCCGCGGCGCGCCAGGCGGAGATCCGCGACCAGACCCGGAAGTTCTGGACCGGCGTGGTGTTCTCCACGCCGCTCTTCGCGCTGAGCATGGCCCGCGACTTCGGCGTGCTGGGGGCGTGGTCCCACGCCCCGTGGGTCAACTGGCTCATGTTCGCGCTGGCCACGCCGGTGCAGTTCTACGTCGGGTGGGATTACTACGTCGGCGGCTGGAAGTCGCTCAAGAACGGCGCGGCGAACATGGACGTGCTCGTGGCCATGGGCTCGTCGGTGGCGTACGTGTACAGCGTGATCGTGGCCGCCGCGCTCAGCTTCGGCGTCACGGGCGCGGGCGAGCACGTCTACTTCGAGACCGCCGCGCTCATCATCACGCTGATCAAGCTGGGCAAGCTGCTCGAGGTACGCGCGAAGGGTGCGACCAGCGAGGCGATCAAGCAGCTCATGGGGCTGCGTCCGAAGACCGCGCGCGTGGTACGCGACGGCGTGGAGATGGATGTGCCGGTTGAGGACGTTGTGGTCGACGACGTGGTGCTCGTGAGGCCGGGTGAGCGGATCCCCGTCGACGGCGTCGTCATCGAGGGCCGCTCGGCCGTTGACGAGAGCATGCTCACCGGCGAGAGCATGCCGGTCGAAAAGGGCCCGGGCGACGAGGTGGTGGGCGCGACCATCAACAAGCAGGGCGCGATGCGCTTCCGGGCAACCAGGGTCGGCGCGGAGACCGCGCTCGCGCAGATCATCCGGCTGGTGCAGGAGACGCAGGGGAGCAAGGCGCCGATCCAGCGGCTGGCCGACCGGGTCGCGGCGATCTTCGTGCCGACGGTCATGGCGCTGGCCGTGATCACCTTCCTCATCTGGTGGCTGTGGGTCGGAGCCGGCTTCACACCCGCGCTCATCCGCCTCGTGGCCGTGCTCGTCATCGCCTGCCCGTGTGCGCTCGGCCTGGCCACCCCCACCGCGGTGATGGTGGGCACCGGCCGCGGCGCGCGCATGGGCATCCTGTTCCGTAACTCCGCCGCGCTCGAGCGGGCGCCCGAGCTCCGCATCGTGGTGCTGGACAAGACGGGCACGGTCACCCGTGGCGAGCCGGCAGTTCAGGAGGTGTACGTGCGCGTGCCGGAGGCGGTGTCCGCCGCGACGGGATCCGCGGGCGGGGCGGACGGATCTTCCGACGAAGCGTGGCTCCTCGGACTGGCCGCCGCGGCGGAGCGGCGCAGCGAACATCCTCTGGCCGAGGCCGTGGTGCGTGAAGCCACCGAGCGGGGCATCGAGATGGTCGAACCCGACCGCTTCGAGGCGATCCCGGGGCGCGGCGTGGTGGCCGTGGTCCAGGGCCGTGAGGTGGTCATCGGCACTGCACGCCTCACCGAGGAACGCGGCGTGGCGTCCAACGGCCTCGGCGAGGAGGCCACCCGGATGCAGCGTGAGGCCCGGACACCGCTTTGGGTGGCGGTCGACGGACAGGCCGTCGGGCTCATCGCGGTGGCGGACGCGCTCAAGGAAGGCTCGGCCGAAGCCGTCGCGGAACTCCGCCGCATGGGGCTCGACGTCGTGATGCTCACCGGCGACAACCTCCCGACCGCCGAGGCGATCGCGCGGGAAGCCGGCATCGAGCGGGTGCTGGCCGAGGTCCTTCCCGACCGGAAGGCGCACCACGTCCGCGAGCTCCAGAACGAAGGAATGGTCGCGATGGTCGGCGACGGCATCAACGACGCCCCCGCGCTCGTGCAGGCGGACGTGGGCATCGCCATCGGCACCGGCACCGACGTGGCCATGGAAGCCGCGGACGTCACGCTCATGCGCGGCGATCTGCGCTCCGTGCCCCAGGCGATCGCGCTCAGCCGGGCGACGATGCGCACGATCAAGGAGAACCTGTTCTGGGCCTTCTTCTACAACGCGATCCTGATTCCGGTCGCGGCGGGCGTGCTCTATCCGCTGGCGTTCCTGCCGATGATGCTTCGCGCGCTGCATCCCATTCTGGCCGCGCTGGCCATGGCGTTCAGCAGCGTGAGCGTCGTCATGAACAGCCTGCGGCTGGGGCGCACGCTGGAGGCCCGGGCGGGGTAGGGCGCCCCTACCCCATCGCAAGCTGCGCGAGCGTGTTGCGCAGCCGCTGGTTCAGCACCCGGTAGATTCCCCGCGCCAGCGAGGGGTTCTGCTCGATGAGCTGGTCGAAGGAGTCCCGGTCGATGCGCAGCAGGGTGGTGGGCTCCGCCGCGATGGCGGAGGCGGAGCGGGTCTCCTGGTCGAGGATCGCCATCTCGCCGAAGCCCTCTCGCGGACCCAGCACGGCGACCTCATGGCCATCGCGCGTGATGCGGACGGCGCCCTGCACTACCATGTAGAAGGCATCCTCCGGGTCGCCCTGGTGGAAGACGATCTGACCCCTGTCCAGATGTGCCACGCCCGCCACCGACGCGATCCCGGCCAGCTCGTTGCCGGGGAAACCCTGGAAGAGTTGGGAGCCCTTGAGCACCATGACCTTCTCGATCAGCGGAATCATGTCTCGTTCCTCATCGGGTGGGCCGGGGTCTCTGCCCGGCGCGGAGATCTCGGCGTCACGCCCCAGCGCGTGGAGCGCGAGGGCCCGCGGCCACCAGTCGCTCTCCTCGAGCAGGGTTTCAAGGGGATGCGCCATGAGCCGCGCCACGTCGTGCAGGAAGGGGCGCGCGGCCTGCACGTCGAAGCCTTCGGACGTAGCCTCGGCGAAGGGCACGACGATGCGTTCGTCCGCGGCGGACAGCGTGCCCTCGAGGAGCTCGAGCGCGTGGCTGTGCCGTTCGGAATCGTCGCTGAAGAGAGCCCGTGACACCGCGGCCATGCGGTCCGGGTCGTAGCTGAGCGCGAGGACGCGCAGCACGCGATGCGTGGCCCGCATGCGAAGCTCGTCGAGCTCGTCCGCGACGAAGCGGGCGCGGGCGGCCCGTTTCCCGCCGCCGACGTGGTCGGCGCGGATGGCCGACGCGGCGAGCGCGTAGCGGAACCCCCTGCGCACTTCCTCCCGGAGGACGCCGCGGAGCTCCTCCGCGGGTATCGGCTCGATGCGTCCCGCCCTGCGCAGGCGAAGCAGCGAGGTCAGAGCGGGGGGGCCGAGGGCCGGCTCCTCCAGGAGCTCCACCAGGGCTCGGCGCGACGTGTCGCCCGGGATCTCGCCGAGCGCGGTGACCACGCTCCTGCGCAGCGAGAGCGGGAGATCGCGCCGCTCGAGAAGAGCGGACAGCACCGGTACCGCCGGCTCGCCCAGGCTGGCGAGGGCCGCCAACGCGGCGGGGCGGACGTCCGCGTGCGCGACGGCATCGCCGACCTGGCCGACCCGCGCAATCAGCCCGAGATCGCCGACCGCGCCGACCGCAGCGGCCTGGTCACGCGGGTCGGAGGACGCGAACATCCGGTTGAGGGCCTCGTCGAAGTCCGGGTGGCCCGAACGGGCCAGCGCCGCCAGCGCTTCCCTTCGCACCTCCGCGTGGGGATGGGTCAGGAAGCGGCGCACGACGGCCGGGTCGCCATCCGGCCAGGCCGACGAGGCCCGCAGAATCGAGGCAAGGACGAATGGTGAGTCCTCGGCTTCCAGTCGGCGGTGGAGCGCCTCGCGGACGGCGGTCGGATCCTGAAGGTCGAGCCGGCCGAGCACCAGGGCGGCTTCCGCCCTCACCTCCGGCTCGGCGTGCTCCAGCAGCGGAAGGGCGCGGGCCGCCGCCTCGGACGGCGGCAATCGCTCCAGAAGGGAAAGCGAAAAGACCACCACGCCCGGATCGTCGTCGGCCAGACCCCGCGCGAGGACCTCGAGCGCGGAACGGTCCAACACGAGGGAGGACTCACCCAGCGTGCCGAAGTCGACCGTGCGCTGGGCCAGCGCACGTTCCAGCGTGGCCATGTAGAGCGCGCGGTGCCGAAGCGCTACGGCGAGCGCGACGAACGCCGTCAGCGCCGTCATGATCGGCAGGAGAGGTCCGCGGGTGATCAGGAAGATGGCCACGACCCCGGCGAGCGCGGCGGAGAGCGGTTGCAGCACGCCCTGGAGCGTGGCGACCGTCGCGCTCTTTACCCGTCCTGGGAAGGGCAGCAGGGAGACCTGTTCCACGGGCTTCTGGAAGCTCTGCTGCAGCGTGTCGTCGGTGATCTGCATCGCCGCCCGGATCAGGAATCCCCCGAACACGGCGGCGCCCGTCGCCGCCACCGCGAGTGCTGCCGCGTGGAGCCTGGCGGCGAACGACACTCCGAGTTTCGGGAAGATGACGCGGGAGGCGAGTAGCTGCAGGAGCAGCGTAGCCACCCCGACGACCGCGGAGAGCAGGCCCATGACGGCGGTGATCCGGTCCTGCTCGAAGTGGGCCTGGAGCGAGAGCTTGAACTGCAGCTCGATGAACGTCCCCGTCAGGGTAAGGAAGATCATCATTCCCGCCATCACGCGCAGCAGAGGCTCGCGGCCGACGCTGCGGAAGCCGCGCACCGCGCCGTCGAGGAAGGTGCGGACGGCGCCTTCCCGCGTGTCGTTTATCACCTCGCCGGCGTCGGTGTCAGGTTCAGGGACCGCCCAGAGCAGGGGCAGCGCCACGACGAGGAGTCCGCCCGCCACGAGCAGGAGGTTCGCCGTGCCGAGCGCGAGCGCCGCTGGCGCCACGGCCACCCCGCCCGCCATTCCGCCCAGGCTGGCGCCGATACCGATCAGTGGCATGATCCGCTTGGCCTGGCGGCCGGTGAGCAGGTCGCCCGCGTAGTCCCAGGCGTGGGTAAGGATCAGCACCTGGACAGCCGACAGCCAGAGGTAGACGGCGAAGGAGTTACGGGGATTCAGATCAAAGGCCGTCCGGCTCAGCGCCAACGACACCGCGAGGAAGAGCGTGAGGCCGAGTGCCATGCTCCTGCGGGCCGTACCGGCGATGACCCCGGCGAAGGCGACCGCCACCACGGCGGTGAGCAGCGCGGCCGCGATGACCGCGTACGGGATGAGGCGGCCCGGGTAGACCGACAGGAACAGCCCGTTCTGGGAGGCCGTGAGTACGGTGGTCGTGGCGGTGGCCAGGAACATGTAGCCGCCGAGCACGGCCAGGGTACGGCCTTCGCCGGCTCTCAGCGCCAGGGCGCGGGCCAGTCGCCCGGGTCGGCTCATCGCCGGGCGGGCCTCAGAGCGCGGCCCTCAGCACCACGGAGAACCGCTGGTCGTCGCGCCGGGCCCCGGGGGGCGGCACGGAGTCTCGTAAGTACTCGTGGCGCACGACCAGCGAGAGGCTCTCAATGATCTTTGTCGACACCGAGTTCGTCGCGTCCATCAGGTAGTCTCCCAGCGCGTTCCACTGAGGCTGGAAGAACGAGACATGCTTGAACGACGCGCCGGGCCCCAGCGCTCGTTCGGCCGTGAACCGAAAGCTCCAGCGGACGGAGCCCCGGGACCCGGGACCCGCCGAGCCGGGCTCGAGCCTGAAGTTCTCGTAGTCGTACAGCGCCGCCGCGCTCCACGCGGCTTTTCCCGCGTTTCCGCGCCACACCGTGACGTTGGCGCCGAGACCCCCGCTCGACTTGAAGTCGAGCTTGCGGATCCTGTCGCGCGACGTGGTCGCGAAGATGAAGGGCGAGAAGTCGCTCTTCGGGTGGAAGTCGAGCTTGAGACTGGCTCGCGAATCGTTCGCGATGACCTTCGAGTCGCTCTTCCCGTACCTCAAGCCGGCGGTCACCTCGAAGGAAGCGATCTCCGTTCTCAGGTACGCGACCGTGGCGCCCGTCTGGAGGATCGAGAAGGAGCTGTTGCCCGATGCGCCGTTGAGGCCCAACTCGACGTCCGCCTTCCAGCGGTCGGGCGACGGCTGTGCGCGCGCGGGGCGTGGGGCAAAGGCGAATGCGACGAGGAGCGCCGCGGCGGCGGCGCTGCGGAACGAGTCGGTCAGCATGGCCGTGAGGTGGTGGATGGAACGCGGTGGAGCCCGCTGCAAGGTCACAGACTGAAGACAGGCGAGCAAGGCGTCCCTCCAGGGTTGGTGGAACCCCGCGCCCGCATGCATCGGTTCTCTGGCCGGGGCATCGGATGTAGCTTTGGAAGAGTGCCGGGCATGCCGAGACTGGAAGCGTACCCGGAGCCTCGAGGAGGCCCCCATGGAAGGACGCATACGAGGCAGTTACCCCGGCGGCCCACGGAAGGGATCCCCGCCGCCGGAGCGTAGTCGAGCTCCGCGTCTGAGCAGGGTCGAGGAGATCGAGGCGGGTATCGCACGCCGATCGCTGCGATTGTCCAGGCGGCGCAGGAAGCGCCGTCTCGCGGTCGGGCTCGTCGCTGCGCTGCTGGTGTCCGGTGGCTTCGGCCTGCTGCTCGGCGTCCGTAGCCACACGACGCCCGCTGAGATCGTTGCCAGGACCCGGGTGTCCAGGAAGCGGGATCTGGACATCAGCAGGGAGGTGAACCGGACGTTGCTCCAGCTCTGGCAGATGGAGGATCTGGATCACTTCAAGGGGCTGTCGCAGCGGATCCATTGACCCGATCGGAATCTGACTTGAGCACAAGCAAGAAGCGCATTGGCTGGAGGGACCTCGTCGCTCAGGCACCTCGCAAGGCGCAGGTCCTCGTCGTGGACGACGAGGTGGAGATCCGGCGCAGCCTGCAGCGGCTCGTTACGCGCTTCGGCTACTCGGTGAGAACGGCCGCGTCGGCCGAGGAAGCGGACAACTGGATGAACACCCAGCGCTTCGACGTGTGTCTTCTCGACATCGAGCTGCCGCGGATGAAGGGCCTCGAGTTCCTGGGGTGGGCGCTGGGCCGCGATCCGGAGATGGCGGTGATCATGCTCACCGGACTCGATCTGCCCGAGGTGGCGATCGAGTGCATCGACCAGGGGGCGCGCACCTATCTGGTCAAACCCGTGGAGGCGGACTTTCTCCGCCTCGCGGTACGCGATGCGCTGGCGGTGCGGAAGATCCTCGTGGAGCGTAACGACCTGGCGACGTGAGCGCGTACCGCGAAGACGGCCTGAACCCGGCGCCGGGGAGCCCCCTGCGTGGGGCCGCATCGAGGAGGTGGGAGCGATGGCCTATGTCCTGGTGATCGACGACGACCGGGAGGTGCGGCACGCCCTGGTCCGTCTTCTCACGCGTCTGGGGCATGAAGTCGTGGACGCCGAGAACGGCAAGGTGGCGCTGAAGCGCTTCGCCGAACGCCCCGCCGACCTGGTCATCACCGACATCAATATGCCGGAAATGGACGGGATCGAGGTCATCACCACCTTCGCCGAACAGCACCCGGGTGTGCGGGTGATCGCGATTTCCGGGGGCGGCAGGATTCCCAAGGAGCTGCTGCTGTCCAGCGCCGGGATGCTGGGCGCGGTCGTGACGGTCGCCAAACCGTTCGACATTGCGCAGATTCGGGACGCGGTCGATCGCGCGCTGTCGGATTCCGGCGACACGGAGTCCGGCCGCCCCTGATCGCCCATACAGGCACAGCGCACTTCCCCATCCCGGAGTCTCCGATGAACGGTCGCCCCCACGCGATCCGCGCCGCGCTCGCGTCGCTTCTCATGGCCGTGACGCTCGCCGGCTGCGGCACCGAGCCGTCCAACCCCGCCGACCTCGTTCTCCTCGGCGGCAAGGTGGTCACCGTCGATTCTCTCAAGCCCGAGGCCCAGGCCATTGCGGTGAAGGACGGCCGCGTCCTCGCGGTCGGCTCCGACGACGAGGTCCGCGCCTACGTGGGTCGGGACACGAGGGTCATCGACCTCGCCGGCCACCTCGCGATTCCCGGGCTCATCGAGGGGCACGCACACTTCATGGGTGTGGGTCGCGCCGGCATGCAGCTCAACCTGATGGGGGTGAAGAACTTCGACGAGATCGTCGCGATGGTGAAGGATGCCGTGGCCAGGGCGGAGCCGGGGCAGCTCATCACGGGCCGGGGTTGGCATCAGGAGAAGTGGGATCGAACCCCCGAGCCGAACGTCGAGGGTCTGCCCTACCACGACGCGCTCGACGCGGTCTCGCCGGACAACCCTGTGATCCTGACGCACGCCAGCGGGCACGCGGTCATGGCCAACGCGCGGGCCATGGAGATGTCGGGCATCGATCGGAACACGCCCGATCCTCCGGGAGGCGAGATCGTTCGCGATCCGCGGGGCAACCCCATCGGCGTGTTCCGGGAGACGGCCTCGGGTCTCCTGGCTCCGGCGCGGCGCAGCGCCAAACCCATCGATCCGCGCAAGGTGGCGCTCGCCGCCCAGGAGGAGGTCTTCCGGAAGGGGCTGACCTCGTTCCAGGACGCGGGTGAAGGCTTCCGAACCGTCGACCTGTTCAAGTCGATGATCGACGACGGCAGCCTCAAGGTCCGACTCTGGGTGATGCTGCGCGCGCCGAACGACTCGCTGGCGAAGTACCTCGACGCCTACCGGACCCTCGGCTACGGAAACGACCACCTGACCGTCCGCGCCATCAAGCAGTACATGGACGGCGCGCTGGGCTCGCATGGGGCCTGGCTCCTGGAGCCGTACACGGATCTGCCGAGCAGCTCGGGGCTCAATACGACCCCGCTCGACGAGATCCGTGAGACCGCGCGCCTGGCCGTCGCGCACGACTATCAGCTCTGTGTCCACGCCATCGGCGACCGGGCGAATCGCGAGACGCTGAACATCTTCGAGGCCGCCTACAAGTCCGCAGACCACGACGACCTGCGCTGGAGGGTGGAGCACGCGCAACACCTCAACGCGGCGGACATCCCCCGCTTCGGGAAACTCGGCGTCATCGCGTCGATGCAGGCCGTCCACGCGACCTCCGACGGCCCGTGGGTCGAGGAAAGGCTGGGCGCCAAGCGCGCGGAGGAAGGCGCCTACGTGTGGCAGAAGCTGATGAAGTCGGGTGCGGTGGTGACCAACGGCACCGACGCGCCCGTGGAGGACGTGAACCCCATCGCCTCGTACTATGCCGCGGTATCGCGCAGGATGAACAACGGTAAGGTGTTCTATCCCGACCAGCGCATGAGCCGGATGGAGGCGCTGCGTTCCTACACGATCAACAACGCGTACGCCGCGTTCGAGGAAGACCTCAAGGGCAGCCTGGCGCCCGGCAAGCTGGGCGACGTCACTGTGCTGTCGAAGGACATCCTGACGGTGCCCGAGGACGAGATACCGGACACGAAGGTGCTCTACACGATCGTAGGCGGCGAGGTGGTCTACGACGGCACCGGAGGGGCGTGACGTGTCTCCCGGGACCGAAGCGGAAGCGCAGCCTTCCGGTAGGAGCGTGGGGGACGTCACGGAGCCGGGCACCGGCGTCGAGAACCTTCAGGCCGTCATCGACAGCGCGAAGGCGCGCGACGGGCGCGAGAGCCTCATCCACTTCATCCGCAAGAAGCTTCCCAACGCGACCGACGCCGAGGTGGAGGAGGCCGCCGAAGTGGCGACCGAGATCATCGACTCGATTCCGCTGTTCCTGGCGCGCGCCAGACAGGAGGCGGAGAAGCGGGACCTGCGTTCGGTGGTCGGCCCCCTGCTGGATCACGCGGAGGGCTACTTCCTGCAACCGCTGGACCTGATTCCGGAGATGACGCAGGGGCTCGCCGGCCTCCTCGACGACGCCTACCTGGTGCTGCGCACGCTCCAGAATCTGGATCGGGGCCCCGAGCCCTTCCTGGACTGGGACCTCGAGTACCCGGTCAAGTTCCTGCGGCGCCTCATCGGACCCGCGATCGCGGAGCGCCTCGACGAGCTCGCGATGGAGGCGATGCAGCGCGTCTCCCAGCACCTGGCCGAGCTATGGGCGCGTATGTCGAGCG
>Ga0114931_10010593_pt1 | contig 10971 bp, 10 predicted proteins | sample 2SBtaG_FD_89579 | JGI IMG/M metagenome (GOLD analysis project Ga0114931, IMG submission 89579) | Deep subsurface microbial communities from Kolumbo volcano to uncover new lineages of life (NeLLi) - 2SBTROV14_V59a metaG | ecosystem: Environmental > Aquatic > Marine > Volcanic | place: Kolumbo...
ATTGTTCGGATGCCTACTTTGTTTTTCCTCTGGCGCTCGTTCCTCGCACGACGGAAAAACAGTGCGGCCTGATCGCTACCGGGGACTAACCGCCTTCGCTTCGCTCTCCATGGCGGTCAGCGGCGGCGTTTCGCTACGCTACGCTCTGCTTTTGCCGTCAAGTTACCCTTGTCGTTATCGTCGGCAGCCGTTAGCAGCACAAAAATTCACATCCTCTAATCTATACGCCGAGGACCCAAAGACAAACTAAGAGAAAGAACAAAATGAAAGCAAATCAAATTTTTATAACAGATACCCTGGCCTTTTTTATGGTGGCCGGAATGACCTGGGCGGCTGAAGCGCCCAAGATGAAGATGACTACTGAGATCCCACCCGGGATAGCGACCCCAGATAAGTTGAAGACCTCCATTGGAACCCTGACCTCCGTCGATGGCGTGCCTGACAAGGAAACGACTCAGAAAGTTTACGATAACCTCGATTTGAATCGTGCTACAGAGGCGTTTCTGAATGGCCTGCCGATTGCATCAATGTATGCAATGAAGAAGGGGCTTCTGGAGCTCGGTCCCGCCAACACCACCGCTGGTCTTTTCGAAGACTTGATGGACTCTAAGGCGCTCTGGCTGACTCCGAATACCACTTCGGTCTACATGGCGAGTTGGCTTGAACTTGGTGACGAACCAATGGTGATTGAAACTCCCCCGATGTCCTTGGCTTTATCAATGATGCGTGGTTCAAGTATGTGGTCGATTTCGGCAGACTTGGTCCTGACAAAAACAAGGGTGGCAAATTCCTGATCCTGCCTCCCGGTTATGATGGTGATGTACCGAAAGGCTATCACGTCGCAAAAACTAATACCTATGGTAACTGGGTGATCTGGCGTGGTTTCCAAGTGGACGGCTCACCGAAACCAGCAATTGATACTACCAAAAAGCACTTCAAGATCTACCCGCTCTCGAAGAAGGACAATCCACCAGTGATGAACTTTATTAACGTCTCGGGCAAGGTTCATAACACGATCCACCGCATGGACTTTGGTTACTGGGAGGAACTCAACGCGACCCTTCAAGCGGAGCCTCTTGAAGGGCTTGACGCGGATACCCGCGGTCTACTCGCCTCGATCGGCATCAAGAAGGGCCAGGAGTTCAAGCCCGACGCACGGATGAAGAAGATCCTCACCGACGCGGCCGCGATCGGGTCGGTGACCGCTCGCGCCTTGACGGCCCGACCGAGGGATCAGCGGCACTACTTCTATCCCGGCAAGCGGGTCTGGACCAATCCCTTCCTGGAGGGACGTTACGATTTCCTGCTGGATGGAGAGCGACTTCTGGATTCGCGCATCTACATGCACTTCTTTGCCACCGGAATCACTCCTGCCATGGCTTTGAAGCTTGTGGGTAGGGGATCGCAGTATGCCATCGCCTACCTCGACAAGGATGGCAATGCTCTCGATGGCAGCAAGACCTACAAGATCAACGTGCCCAAGGATGTTCCGGCGAAGGACTTCTGGTCCTTCACCCTCTACGACAATCAGACCCGCAGTATGCTGCAGACCGACCAGCGGTTTCCGGGCATTGACAGCAACAAGGAAGGCCTGAAGCAGAATGCGGATGGTTCCTACGACATCTACTTCGGGCCGAAGGCCCCCGAAGGTCAGGAAAACAACTGGATCCAAACTATTCCAGGTAAGGGGTGGAACACTATCCTCCGACTCTATAGTCCACTCGATCCTTGGTTCGACAAGGTCTGGATGCCTGGCGATCCGGTGCTGGTAAAGTAGCTGCTAGCTAACAAACGGTTGCAGCAGTCAGCGTTAATACGTCACTGCTGAACCGTGGCGTTATAACTCAAAGAAAGTATGTATATACCTAAACATTTTGATGTAACAGACAAAGAGGAAGCATTAGCGTTTATCAGTGCTAATGGTTTTAGTCAGTTAATATCAACTGTTGAAAGTCGGTTGTTTGTTTCTCACTTACCTTTTTTGGTCAGTGCCCCCTATTGTCAGGATACGCTCTAAATAACGTAAAAATTCATCCAGATGCTGCGTTATCACGTTAACAGTGATCGGCAGTTGCAGGGTCTGGTAATCATGTATGGCAATATTGCGAAAACCAACCATGCGCTTCAACGCTTCGGCCAATTCCACATCCAGCCAGCCGCCTTGCGCCAGCAGATTGAACACATCGCGGGCGCTTTGCGGTATACCAAGCCGTTCTCGGCGTATCAGGTGCTGCCCCAGATCCAAAGCCGCCTCACAGGCGCGCTGCACATTCAGTATTGCAGCATCCTGACGGGTATAATCTCCTGCAAAGCTCGCCGGATCACGCTGGTACTCTTCCCGCGCGCGGGCCACGCAGCGTTCAATCGTCGCCGCTTTGTTGATCAGGACATCATCGTGCATAAATTTTCCCCTGCTGCATTATATCAGTCAGCAACCCGGCCCTGGCCGTATCCAGCGCCGTTTTTTCACTCAACACATAACTTTCAAAGAGACCGGCTTGCGGCTGCCTGGCCCATAAACGAATGCCAGTCGTTAAAATCTGATACTGCATCACCGTGGAAGCGGCACGCATGTCCAGCAAATCCACCTCGCATCAAGTCAGGTTCGCCAAGGTACCGCTTATTTCCCACAATTCCAACGGCTCTGCATAGCCGGCCACTAATACGGCCAAGTCCAGATCACTGTCACTATCGGCCTGGTCTGGTATTCGGCTGCCAAAAGCATAAATCGCCAGGGTATCCGGCAAGGCCGACAAAAGGGTTGTGACTACCGGGCCATCCCAGCCAATAAATGTCTGAAACGTTGATCAGTGCTTGGTTTTGCGCAATTGCCCGGTTTGTTCATTGCTGTATAAATCTTGTGCCGTATTGGTTGGCGCTGAGATTGCGAAGTCCAATATGATATTAAGCCGCCCTTGTTGGGCTTCGTACCTCAGCGCCAACCTACATGCTATTATTTAGTCTCAAGTTATGTATTTATCCGCTTACACCACCCTTTGTTAAATGCGCAGGCTCAAGCAATTGACTAAGCTCGCCCCTCGATAAATCAGTCATTTCCACAGCAACATCAAGCACCGGCCGGTTCTGTTGATAAGCGGCTTTTGCGACCTCCGCCGCTTTGGCATAGCCAATTAGCGGATTTAATGCGGTAACCAGAATTGGATTTTTGGACAGTGCTTCCTGCAGGTGGTCTTCCCTGACTTTGAACCCGGAAATTGCCTTATCAGCCAGGGTATTACAGGCATTCGCCAACAGGCCTATGCTTTGCAATATATTGTAGGCAATTACCGGTAACATAACATTTAGCTGAAAATTACCGGACTGCCCGGCCAGGGTAATGGTTGCATCGTTGCCGATGACCTGTGCTGCGACCATCGTCGCCGCTTCAGGAATGACCGGATTAACCTTGCCCGGCATAATACTGCTGCCTGGCTGCAATGCTGTTAACTCGATTTCACCCAGTCCCGCTAGCGGTCCACTGTTCATCCAACGCAAATCATTGGCGATTTTCATCAGACTGACTGCAAGCACTTTCATTTGCCCGGAGAGTTCGACAACAGCATCCTGCGCCGCCAGACTTTCAAAAAAACAAGCATTGCTCTGAAAAGGTATTCCCGTCTCAGCGCTGATCGTTTGTGCAAATTTGCCCGCAAATTCAGCATGTGCATTGATACCGGTGCCGACGGCCGTCCCTCCCTGGGCCAATTTATAAATTCTTGGCAAGCTGGCCTCAATTCGGGCAATAGCATTGCGAATCTGTAATTCCCAGGCCGCAAGTTCCTGCGCCATCGTTATTGGCATGGCATCCATTAAATGGGTACGCCCGGTTTTGACTACCGCCGCCAGTGACGTTGATTTATTAGCAATAACATCGGCAAGATGTGTTAAAGCAGGCAGCAGGCTTTGCCGGCACTGCAGCGCAGTACTTACATGGATAGCGGTTGGGATGACATCATTACTGCTTTGTCCTCTGTTGACATGATCGTTCGGGCTGATGTTCTGCCCGGCGATTTTTGTCGCCAGACTGGCCAAAACTTCATTGACATTCATATTGGTGCTGGTACCTGACCCCGTCTGAAAAATATCAACCGGAAACTGCTCTGCATACTGGCCTTCGATGATTTTATCGGCCGCCGTTATGATAGCCTGTGCTATGCTGGCATCCAGCTCACCCAGCTCCAAATTCACTGCCGCAGCACAGCGTTTAATTAAGGCGATGGTGCGAATAAAAGCGGGTGGCATTTGCAAGCCACTGATAGGAAAATTATTGATCGCCCGTTGAGTTTGGGCTGCATACAGCGCATCTATAGGTACTTGCAACTCACCCATGCTGTCTTTTTCAATTCTATATTCAATTTCTGTCATTTTTTAACTCACGAATAAAAACTTCAATTTTGGACTTATCGAAAGGCCAGCATAGCGCCCGCCCAGACTGCCGGGCAAATAATACCGGAATCCGCAGTGCAAATTGCTCCTGCCACTGCATCTCTTCTGCAATATCTATGCGGTCTATCACTAGTGGTATTGGGGCTTCCGACAAATAGTCAGCAACCAGGGCTTCCGCCTGCTCACAAAGATGGCAGGCTGAGGTACCCAATAAAATCAACTGCATACGGTTAGTGATGCAGGTGCGCCGCTAACCAGCGCTCCGCAACAGACTTTTCAATACCCTTGCGTTGCGCATAATCCTCGAGTTGATCCTTATCAATTTTACCGACATTGAAATATTGTGATTCAGGATGAGAAAAATACCAGCCACTGACGGCGGCAGCCGGATACATGGCAAAACTTTCCGTGAGTTCAATACTGGTATTTGCCGTCACATTCAATAATTTAAATAATTTACTTTTTTCAGTATGATCTGGACAGGCGGGATAACCGGGCGCTGGCCTGATTCCCTGATAGGCTTCCCGGATCAACTGCTCGCTGCCATGCGCTTCATTTTTGGCATAACCCCAATATTGCTTTCTAACCACCTCATGCATATATTCTGCGAAAGCTTCCGCCAGGCGGTCAGCCAGGGCCTTTAGCAGTATAGCGTTATAATCATCATTGTCTTCTGTGAATTCCTGTAATTTTTTTTCGATGCCAATCCCTGCTGTTACGGCAAACCCGCCAATATAATCCGCTTTACCCGAAGCTACGGGCGCAACAAAGTCAGCCAGACAAAAATTTGGATTTCCCGGTGCTTTTATATTCTGTTGGCGTAGGTGATGCAGCGTCTCCAAGCGCGTTTGCCGGGTTTCATCTTCGTATAAGACAATATCATCACCGGCACTGTTCGCCGCAAAAAAACCGATCACCGCTCTTGCCGTAAGCCATTGTTCACTAATAATTTTTTTCAACATTTCCTGGGCATCTTCAAACAAACTGCGGGCTTGCTCGCCGACCACGGCATCGTCAAGAATTTTTGGGTACTTTCCAGCAAGCTCCCAGGTTTGAAAAAACGGCGTCCAGTCTATATACCAGACCAGTGTATCCAAAGGAAAATGCTCTATAACCTTAACCCCCAGAAATTCTGGAGTGACCGGCTCATAATCTGACCAGACAAACTTATTGTCGCGGGCTTTTTCCAGGGTATACTGCCTGGACTTGGCTTTACGACCTTTATGCCGTTCACGGACTTGTTCATATTCCTGATGTATGTTCGCTATATATTGCTCCCTTACTTCCGCGCTAAGCAACTGACCCACCACGCCAACACTTCTTGAAGCATCCGTTACATAGACGGTTGCACCCTGATAATTAGGCTCAATTTTTACCGCGGTATGCGCCCGCGAAGTTGTAGCACCGCCTATTAAAAGCGGCATTTCAAAGGCCTGCCTTTGCATCTCTTTTGCCACATGCATCATTTCGTCAAGCGAAGGGGTAATCAGACCACTCAAACCAATGATATCCACGTTTTGTTCTTTTGCTGTCTGCAAAATTTTTTCCGCCGGGACCATGACCCCCAAATCAATGACTTCATAATTATTACACTGCAAGACGACCGCGACTATATTCTTGCCGATATCATGTACATCCCCCTTCACCGTTGCCATAAGAATTGTGCCATTGGTTTGCAGCGCAGCACTTTTATCAGCATCCATAAAAGGCATTAAGTAGGCAACCGATTTTTTCATAACCCGCGCTGATTTAACCACCTGTGGTAAAAACATTTTACCGTCGCCAAATAAATCACCCACGACATTCATGCCATCCATAAGCGGACCTTCAATCACATGCAAAGGCCGTTCTGCCTGCAACCGGGCCTCCTCGGTATCTTCTTCAATAAAATCGGCGATACCTTTTACCAAGGCGTGTTCCAGCCGTTTATTAACCGGCCAACTACGCCATTCAATAGCTTGTATCTTTTCTACCGTACTACCATCAGCACGATATTTTTCAGCGAGAGACAATAATGTTTCGGTGCTGTCCGGGTGCCGGTTTAATACCACATCTTCAACCGCAAGCCGCAATTCATCAGGAATATCAGCATAAATAGCCAACTGTCCCGCATTGACTATCCCCATGTCCATGCCGGCATTAATCGCATGATAAAGAAAAACTGCATGAATCGCTTCACGTACGGGATTGTTGCCCCGAAATGAAAATGAAACATTTGAAACGCCCCCGGAAACCATCGCATAAGGCAGCGTCTGCTTTATAACTTTGGTCGCTTCGATAAAATCCACACCATAATTATTATGTTCTGCAATGCCCGTGGCGATAGCGAAAATATTGGGGTCAAAAATGATGTCTTCCGCTGGATAATTCAGTTGTTCAGTCAGTATCTTATAGGCGCGCTGACAAATCTCCACTTTCCTGGCAAAGGTATCCGCCTGCCCCTGTTCATCAAAGGCCATAACGATAACGGCAGCGCCATAACGTCTGACTAATTTTGCCTGTTGTATAAAATTTTCTTCACCTTCCTTCAAAGATATTGAATTAACGACACCTTTGCCTTGAATGCATTTGAGTCCAGCCTCCAGTATTGTCCACTTTGAGGAATCAACCATGACCGGCACTCTGGCGATATCAGGCTCTGAGGCAATTAATTTTAGAAAACGCTCAATGGCAGCTTTGGAATCCAGCATGCCTTCATCCATATTGATGTCGATTATTTGTGCACCATTTTCCACTTGCTGGCGCGCCACATCCAGAGCCGATTCAAAATCATCATCAATAATTAATCTTTTAAAGCGTATCGAACCTGTCACATTGGTTCGTTCACCGATATTTACAAATAATGAGTCCTGGGTAATATTTAAGGTCTCAAGCCCGGACAGCCGGCATTGTTTCGGGATATCGGGAATAGTTCTCGGTGGATGCTTTTGCACAGCATCAACTATCGCTTTTATATGTTCAGGCGTGGTACCACAGCAACCCCCGATAATATTGACGAATCCCTGCTGCGCCCAGTCTCCCAATTCTTTCGCCATCGCTTCAGGTGTTTCATCATATTCACCAAATTCATTGGGTAAACCGGCATTGGGATGCGCCGAGACATAGGTATCGGAAATATTGGATAACTCATTAATATACTGCCGTAATTCTGTTGCGCCTAAGGCACAATTAAAGCCTATCGACACCGGCTCAATATGGCGCAATGAATTCCAGAATGCCGCGGCCGTCTGACCTGAAAGGGTGCGCCCGGAAGCATCGGTAATGGTACCCGAAATCATTACCGGCAATTTACAGGCAATCTTCTCAAAATACTGATCAACAGCAAAAACCGCTGCTTTCGCATTAAGCGTATCAAAAACCGTCTCAATCAGTATGATATCCGCACCACCATCAATGAGTCCCTTTACAGCCTCACTGTAGGACACCACCAGCTCATCAAAGCTTATATTACGAAAGCCTGGATCATTAACATCTGGAGACATTGAGCAAGTCCGGTTTGTCGGTCCTAATACACCGGCTACAAAACGAGGTTTTTCCGGCTGCCGGGCAATCGCCTCATCAGCCGCCTGCCGGGCAAGTCCTGCAGCTGCAACATTAATTTCATAAACCAGCGCTTCCATCGCATAATCCGCCATCGCAATGGATGTCGCATTAAAGGTATTGGTTTCAAGAATATCAGCACCCGCATCTAAATAGGCGGCATGAATGGCTTTAATAATTTTAGGCTGGGTTAACGATAATAAATCATTATTGCCTTTCAAATCAGTTTCCCAATTGGCAAACCGGTCTCCACGATAATCAGCCTCTTCCAGATGATAACCTTGAATCATGGTTCCCATCGCTCCATCAAGGCATAAAATACGATTTGATAATTGCTTGATTAGTAATGCTTTGCTAGTCATTGATGCGGTCAAATTAATTTTCCAGGTTGATTATGCACGGGTATATAAACCGTGGCTCTTCGGCATTTTTCCGATTAGGATTCAGGTCATTGATTGATCAGCACGCGTCAACCCCGCTCCCAACTAAAAGTACGACGCTTTAAGGTTTAATAATCCCCCCGGCTTACAGTGCGTAATTTATTGTGCTGGGCCAAGCGTATAGCAGCAGGAATAGCAATCTATTTCAATGTTTTACAACAAGGCCCACCGCGCTAAGGTACGTGCTGAAAGGCGGTCTTCTTGAGTATAATAACCATGAGACAACCACTTCTTAGGAAATAATTGCCTATCAGGTTTGAATATTTATCCTTCAAAATATATCATTAACAGCTAATATAAAATACAGGGGCTAATAAATGTCAAACCAAAATTTTCTTCAGGTGATTAAAAGTGTCTTTGCCTCGTTTATAGGCATTCAGACAGAAGCTAACAGAAAAAATGATTTCGAAAACAATTCACCTGCCGCCTATATTATTGCTGGGCTGATCATGACTGTTCTCTTTGTATTGACGATCATTATAGTTGTGACTTTAATTATTTAAAGAAGGTCATTTGCGTCATTAGGTTTCAATCAATAATGGCTGAAATAACATGATTCATAGCTTCTTTATCCTGGGAGGCTGTCCGAGAAATGTCAGTTGGACGCGGAATTATAGACGCCTGATCCAACTAAATTTATGGTTTATACCGGGCAAACCCCAAGGTCATTAAGTAAATGCTCATGAAGAACGACCCACCACCCGTTTATAATGCACATCCTATAAAACAGCGAATTTCACGGTAAGAAATTATATTGAATATAGCTATGGGTGTCAGTGCGGATGTATCCACACTATGCGAATGAATTCGCACCTACATCATACACACTATTGCTTAAATTATAGACAGTAGGGCAAACCCTTAACTTTACCCTTTTGCAATTTTTAAAATAAAAAAGCCCAAGCTTGACTTGGGCTTTAAAATATTTACTTCAGGGTGCCGTCCGATTTTTATGCATCCTTAAAGCTTCTGCCTATTTTCACAAACATTTCCTTTATCCCACCAAATAAATTTCCTAATGTAATCGGTTGTTTTAGAACGAACATTGTTCTGACAAACCCTGCTGCTATTACACCACCCAAAGGAGGCGCTAATTCCAGAAACGATGAAAGAAGCACTTCGGTAATACCACTTCTGTCATATTCTTTAATACTTGTCAGCGGTCGATCTTCAAGTAAGCCTCCAGTTCGGCTGTCTTTAATTGAGTCCAAGACATAAACATTTATTTCCACTAAGGCATACTGGGCAATAAAAAAAACTGCCGTACCGGCCGCCACCCACAAAAAAGCATTTTCTTTTCCCGCCTCAATTGCCGCCTGGTACATCCAAATGGCCACTAATATAATTACTATCCCACCTATCATTTCATTTCACCTTCATTATTTTTGTATAAAATTTAACAAGACCTTCTTTCCAACTTTCAATATCAATGCCTAACTTAATAGATTATCAATATAACTCATTCATATTCTATTGTTATTTCCTTCAGTTCTTACTGCTCCAAATTTTTAATTCTTCTGTTTTTAATGAAATACTTTAAGCTTTTAGCCAGCTATTGTCGGCCGCCCTAAGATTGAACAATTAACAATTGAGTGCGAATCTAATCGCTAGTTTATCTCTTTTTATTTTCATTACTTTATGACTTATGACCCGCTGTTTTTATGTTCCTTAACACTAAAAACTCTTTCCACTTAACAATGACAGCTAGCTCTGAAATTACGTTACTAATTATGCCTGTTTTATTCTAAATATCAACTTTTGCGCATTAAAGAATCAACCGCTCATTTTAGACAAAAAAAATTAATTTACAATTATCTCTTGACTTCGTTTTCACATCAAGTAACATAAATCGCTCAAATGCTCATAAAGCAGCATACTTTAAATATTAATTAACTTACAAGGTAATATATTATGGGAGCGATTTTAGATCTCACAGAACTGCTTAAAGAACCTAGTGGCATGATTGGCGCGATTGTTATTATCGCAGCCGGATATTTTCTCGTAAAATGGGTTTTCTCTGAGCCTGAAGACGAAGATAAATAAGCCACAAAGACATTAAATACAGTTCAGGCCGCATAACACCTGAGGGTTAAATGCGGCCTTTATTTACTTAAAAAACCTTACAAAATATACTAAATTTATAATACACTATACGTTTTGTAACACAAAAGCGAGTTGTTACACATCATGTATAGTGCACTCCATAATTATCTCACCCTCTCTATTAAAAAGCTTGTTCCAGCAACTGGAATAGGTTTATTGCGTTTTTTTTATGGGCTAGTCACCTTTCAGGAAATTGTTTTTCTTCTATATTTCAGGCATTTAATTTTCGATCCGATTCCCTTCCTCGATGTAGAATTTCCGATGATCCCTTTTTTTCTATGCTTATGGGGAATTGTCACCATTTTTCTGACTTTAGGCTATCGTTGTCAATTTAGCGCCATCAGTTGTTATATCTTTTGGATAATCTTTGTTAACTTCACGCCAATGCAACGTGATTTTGACGGAGGATTTGATACCTTTATGATTGGCGCTGGATTTTTTTTAATGTTCTTACCCATTGACAGAGCCTTTTCTATTGATAATTTAAGGACCAAATTATTAG
>Ga0114931_10010594_pt1 | contig 10971 bp, 10 predicted proteins | sample 2SBtaG_FD_89579 | JGI IMG/M metagenome (GOLD analysis project Ga0114931, IMG submission 89579) | Deep subsurface microbial communities from Kolumbo volcano to uncover new lineages of life (NeLLi) - 2SBTROV14_V59a metaG | ecosystem: Environmental > Aquatic > Marine > Volcanic | place: Kolumbo...
ATTTCATCGAACGGAAGCTGCTCGAAGGTGCCGAGCGAGGACATGGCGACGCCGAAATCGTCCAGCGAGATGCGGAAACCGAGGTCACGCAATTCGTTGAGTACGAGTAGATGGGGTGCGGTGGAGTTCGCCACCTCCTGTTCGATAATTTCGAAAGTAAAGCGCGAACACCCGAGACCCTGTTTCTCGACAATCCGCTTGTAGTTGTGGGCGAGGACTGCATTGTTGAGCTGGCTCGATGCCACGTTGATACAGGCGTTAAGTTCCAGCCCCTGTTCATGCCAGCGATTGAGCTGGTTTGCAGCATCGAACAATACAAAATCACTGATCGGACCGATCAGCTCGAAGGCTTCCGCCTCCGGCAGGAACTCGAGCGGGCCGAGGAGGCCGTGTTCCGGGTGGCGCCAGCGGATCAGGGCCTCGACTTCATGAGTACGCCACGCGTTGCCCTCGCCTCTTTCAACCTTCGGTTGGTATTGAAGGAAAAACTCACGTTTCACGAGCGCCTTTTCCAGTTCGCTCTTGCCGAGTTTCAGCATGCGTCGGCGGCATTTTCTGAGCGCCGCACCCAGCATGTCTGCATCGTAGTCCGGGTCGACCCAGTCGACGATCGGATACGCAGCCAGGGTCTTCGCCGCGCGTGCACGGTTGCTGGCCCGCAGCGTCTTCGGGTCGGCGCAGACGATGAGGCCGAATTCGGCATTGTGCTTGGCCCTGACCAGGCTGTCGACGACCTCGTTGCTGACGTCGTTCTCGCCGAGGATGACAAAGCGGCGCGACCTGCCCTGCATCAGCCCGTCGAGGGTGCCGACGCTACTGAAATAGCTGACGCTGAGGCTAAGTTGGCGTGCGACGTCAATCAGGACCTGCGAGCGGCCCAGCGATTCACTCACAACGGTTAGCATGGCAATCTCCGACAAATACCCCTTATTTATACGTGGCCAAAAGCGACCATAATGTGCCCTGTGTCGCAATGCGGACATTCTCTCCCGCAGCGTCGAAAAATGCCTTGAAAGCACCCCGTAAACCCTCATGAAACCCCTGCAAAAATAGGAGTTTTGAAGTGTTCGCGTCTGTTGCCAAGGCCCATTGGCACCACTATAATGCGCGGCCAGAGCAGGGGCCCGCCCGGACGAGCAGATATTTCAGCGCCACAGACCGCCGGTTAGCCGATGGACGTGGCGTTTTTAATGCCGGAGGCAAGCGACACATGGTGGCAAAGGTCCTCATGGCGCAACTGGGCATGACGGTGGTCCTTGCGATGCTGTTTTGGGGTACAGACGGACGCGTTTCCGGTTACTCGGCATTGCTGGGCGGCCTGACCTGCGTAATCCCGAATGCCTTCCTGGCACTGCGGCTCGCAGTGCCGCGTCGTGACCCCGGGGCCGGTGCCCTGGTACGAGCGGCTTACATTGGGGAACTGGGAAAACTGGCGTTGACCGTGCTCATGTTCGGCACGATTTTCGCGCTGGTGCGGCCGCTGTCGGCGGGAGCGCTGTTCGCGGGATTTATCGCGGCGCAGTTGATGACGTTTTCGGGTTTCCTGATGCGGGACAAGAAGACGGTAGCGAAAGAGAGAACGACGAATGGCGAGTGAAGGCGGACACGGCGCAGAAACGTCCGGCGACTACATTGCACACCATTTACACAACCTTCAGGTCTGCAAGGTCGATGGCGAGTGGCTGTGGAACCACTGTGCCGGCAATCCGTGGGCGATCAACGTCGACTCAATGTTCTTCTCGGTCCTGCTCGGCGTCGTCTTCATATGGATGTTCGGTGCGGCTGCCAGGAAGGCGTCGAAAGGCACGCCAGGGAAGTTGCAGGCTTTCGTCGAAATCGTCATCGATTTCATAGACTCGAGCGTCAAGGACACCTATCACGGCAAGAACCGTCTGATTGCGCCGCTGGCCCTGACGATCGGTGTCTGGGTGTTCCTGATGAACCTGATGGACCTGATCCCGGTCGACTGGTTGCCGGGTTTGGGAGGCCTCCTGGGCGTGCCGTACCTGAGGGTCGTGCCGACAACTGACGTCAACATCACGTTCGGCATGTCGATCGCCGTTTTCATACTGATCCTCTTTTTTACGCATCGGTACAAGGGACCACTGGGGCTCATCAAGGACCTGACGCTGCATCCCATCGAGCCGTCATTCAAATGGCCCGGTATTCTCGGCGCTTTGCCGATCATGGGGTTCAACCTGATTCTCGAGACCGTGGCGCTCGTCGCGAAGCCGCTGTCGCTGAGCCTGCGACTCTTCGGCAACATGTTTGCCGGCGAACTCATCTTTATCCTGATCGCGATTCTCGGCATCTGGCAGCTGCCCCTGCACTTCCTCTGGGCATTGTTCCACGTGCTGATCGTCACGTTGCAGGCATACATATTCATGATGCTGACGATTGTTTACCTGAGTCTGGCATCGGAACAGCACTGATAACTTTGGACAAAAATCCTTAACTGGAGAAACTGATGGAAACTGTAATTGGTTACACCGCGCTCGCCGTAGCAATCCTGATCGGCTTTGGCGCACTGGGCGTAGGTATCGGCATGGGCCTTCTGGGCGGCCGTTTCCTCGAAGGTGCCGCGAGGCAGCCCGAACTGGCGCCAATGCTGCAGACCAAAATGTTCCTCGTTGTGGCACTGCTCGATGCTGTCGCCATGATTGGCGTCGGAATCGCACTTTATTTCGCATTTGCCAACCCGTTCATCGGTCAGCTTCAGCAGGCGCTCGGCGGCTGAGTCAGGGAACCCGGTAGCCTGCCCCGGCGGGCGAAGCCCTGAACACAAGGAGAAGATCTTGGACATCAATATGACACTCATAGGCCAGTCGATTGCGATGCTCGTTTTCGTCTGGTTCTGCATGAAGTTCATATGGCCGCCGATCATGACTGCGATCGAGGAACGGCAAACGGAAATCGCCGATGGGCTTGCCGCTGCGGCACGCGGACAGCAAAGCCTGGACAAAGCGCAGGCCGAAGCACAAGAGATCGTGGACGATGCCCGCAAGCAGGCAACGCAAATTTTCGATCAGGCACATGCGCGTGCCAATGAGATTATTGCCGACGGCAAGGCCGAAGGTGTAAGAGAACGAGAGCGGCAGCTCGCAGCCGCTACGGCTGAGGTCGAGCAGGAAACCAACCGTGCGCGTGAAGAGCTAAGGGGCCAGGTCTCCGCGATCGCCGTCGCCAGCGCCGAGAAGATTCTTAAACGCGAGATCGACCCGCAAGCTCACGAAGACATCCTGAGCGAGCTGGCGGCCGAGCTGTAGGCGCGCGGTACGGTCATGGCAGACTTCAACACCATCGCAAGACCGTATGCACGTGCCGTGTTCGAGATTGCATGTGAAGAGGGTGCGCTCGAAGAGCTGTCACGGTCGCTGGGCATTGCAACGGAACTGCTCAGCGACGGCCAGGTGACCAGGTTCCTCGCGAATCCCTCGCTGAGCGACGAAGAACGCCTGGAATTTCTCCAGGGCCTGTTCGGCAAGACAGCCGGCAAGTCATCGGTATTTGCCGGCAGCAGTGAGCACGGCAGGAATTTCCTGAAGCTGCTGCTGGATTACGGTCGTGTCGGCGTGCTGCCGGAAATTGCGAATCGTTTCGAGGCGCTCAAGGCAGACTTCGAAAACACGGTTGATGTCACGGTGACGTCGGCGACGGTACTCAGCAAGGCGCAGCAACAGGAGATCGCGGAGGCGCTGATGGAGCGGCTGCGGAGTGCGATCAACCTCTCGATGGAAATTGATGAAAACCTCATCGGCGGTGCAATCGTGCGCGCCGGCGACGTCGTTATTGACGGATCGGTGCGTGCGAGGCTCGAGGGTCTCGCGAACGCACTGGTCGCATAAAAAGGAAACCACAATGGCACTCAAAGCGTCTGAAATCAGCGACCTGATTAAAGAGCGAATCGAGAAATTCGAGGCGACTGCGGAAGCACGCGACGTCGGCACCGTGATCGGTGTGACCGACGGCATCGTACGCATATACGGGCTGACTGACGCCAAATACGGCGAGATGCTGGAGTTCCCCGGCAACACCTTCGGCATGGCGCTGAACCTGGAGCAGGATTCCGTCGGTGCCGTCGTGCTCGGCGACTACAAGCACATCTCGGAAGGTGACACAGTCAAGACCACCGGCCGCATACTCGAGGTACCGGTTGGCGAGGCGCTGCTCGGGCGCGTCGTCGATGCGCTGGGAAATCCGATCGACGGTAAAGGCCCGATCGAGGCCGAAGCCACGTCGCCGATCGAGAAAGTCGCACCGGGTGTTATCGAACGCAAATCCGTGTCCCAGCCGGTGCAAACCGGCCTGAAGTCCATCGACTCGATGGTGCCTATCGGCCGCGGCCAGCGCGAGCTGATCATCGGTGACCGCCAGACCGGCAAGACCGCGGTCGCCGTCGACGCCATCATCAACCAGGTTGGTACCGGAATTAAATGTATCTATGTCGCGATCGGGCAAAAATCCTCGTCGATAGCCGGTGTCGTGAGAAAACTGGAAGAGTTCGGCGCGATGGGGCACACGATCGTCGTCGCCGCTGCTGCTGCCGACAGTCCGGCGATGCAATACATCTCGCCGTATTCGGGTACCTCGATGGGCGAGTACTTCCTCGACAAGGGCGAGGACGCCCTCATCATCTTCGACGATCTCACCAAGCAGGCCTGGGCTTATCGCCAGGTCAGTTTGCTGCTGCGTCGCCCCCCAGGCCGTGAAGCCTACCCGGGTGATGTTTTTTACCTGCACTCACGCCTGCTCGAGCGCGCTTCCCGGGTCAATGAAGACTATGTCGAGAAGGTTTCCGCGGGTAAGGTCAAGGGCAAGACCGGGTCACTCACGGCGCTGCCGATCATCGAGACCCAGGCCGGCGACGTGTCGGCGTTCGTGCCGACGAACGTGATCTCGATTACCGACGGGCAAATTTTCCTCGAGACCGACCTGTTTAATGCCGGCATTCGTCCCGCCATTAATGCAGGACTTTCCGTCTCGCGTGTGGGTGGTGCGGCACAGACCAGGATCATAAAAAAGCTGGGCGGCGGCGTGCGCCTGGCGCTGGCGCAGTATCGGGAGCTGGCGGCGTTCGCGCAGTTTGCCTCCGATCTCGATGAGACGACGAGGAAGCAGCTCGAGCGCGGCCAGCGCGTGACGGAGCTGATGAAGCAGAAACAGTATTCACCACTCTCCATCGCCGAGATGGGCCTGTCCCTTTACGCGGTTAACGAAGCGTATCTCGACGACGTTGAGGTCGCGAAAGTGGGTGACTACGAGGAAGCGCTGCATGACTTCGCCCATGCCAACAGCCAGAATCTGATGGACCGGATCAATGAAACGGGTGACTACTCGGACGAAATCGAGTCGGGACTGAAGTCGATCTGCGACAGCTTCGCCGAGAAGGGCACGTACTGATGATGCCGCTGGTCATTGCCAGGCCCTTGCCGGGCCGAAGCAATGACATCAGTATTTTTTTGACGGAAAAGTGAATGGCTAACGAAAAAGAAATACGCACAAAGATCCGCAGCGTGAAAAACATGCAGAAGATCACCAAGGCGATGGAGATGGTCGCCGCGTCCAAGATCCGCAAGGCACAGGATCAGATGCAAGCGTCGCGTCCTTACGCGGAGCGTATTCGTCGTGTCATCGGCCACCTGGGTAATGCGAACCCCGATTACAAGCATCCATGGCTTGTGGAGCGTGAGGCAAAGCGGGTCGGGTATATCGTCATCTCCACCGATCGGGGACTTTGTGGCGGCCTTAATGTGAACATGTTCAAGCGAGTCATCGGCGAGCTGGCGACCTGGAAAGAGCAAAGCGTGGAAGTCGATCTGACACTGGTCGGTGCCAAGGCGGTGCAGTTCTTCCGTCGCCTCGGTGGCAACGTGGTTGGCACGGCGACACATCTTGGTGACAGGCCCCAGGTCAACGACCTGATCGGTGCGATCAAGATAATGCTCGACGCTTACAGCGACGGAACCATCGATCGCCTGTTTCTCGTACATAACGAATACGTCAGCACGATAAACCAAAAGCCCGAGGTGAAGACTTTGCTGCCCGTCAGTGCGATCGATCTCGGCGATGAGACCCTGCAGGCGCACTGGGATTACATCTATGAGCCGGGTGCCATCGAGCTCCTGGATGACGTGCTGATGCGCTACATCGAGTCACAGGTTTATCGCGGCGCCGTTGAGAATTTCGCCAGCGAGATGGCGGCAAAGATGGTGGCGATGAAATCCGCTACCGATAACGCCGGCGAGATAATCGACAAGCTGCAGCTTGCCTACAACAAGGCGCGCCAGGCGGCGATTACACAAGAAATTTCAGAGATTGTCGGCGGTGCGGCCGCCGTGAGCGGATAAGACAGATTTTTACAGACTTTAAGGGCGGCGATTCCGCCTGAAAGGGTTAATTGAGGACTTGATAATGAGCACCGGAACTACCGTGCAGATCATCGGCGCCGTCGTGGACGTGGAATTCCCCGCGGGCCGGATCCCGAAAATATATGACGCGCTGCTCATCGATGACGTGGACATCACGCTTGAAGTTCAGCAGCAGCTGGGCGATGGTGTCGTGCGCACCATTGCGATGGGCTCGAGTGAGGGTCTGCAGCGTGGCATGTCGGTGACCAATACGGGCCACGCGATCTCGGTACCCGTTGGCGAGAAGACCCTCGGCCGCATCATGGACGTGCTCGGCAACCCCATCGACAATGCCGGCCCAATCGGCAGCGAAACCACGATGCCCATCCATCGCAGTCCGCCGAGTTATGAAGACCAGGCCGCGACCACCGAGTTGCTCGAGACCGGGATCAAGGTTGTAGACCTGATCATGCCGATTTCCAAGGGTGGCAAGGTCGGCCTGTTCGGCGGTGCGGGTGTGGGCAAGACCGTGACGCTGATGGAGCTCATCAATAACATCGCGAAGGAGCACGGTGGCTATTCCGTGTTTGCCGGTGTAGGCGAGCGCACCCGCGAGGGCAACGATTTTTACCACGAGATGACCGATAGCGGCGTTATCGACAAGGTATCGCTGGTCTACGGGCAGATGAACGAGCCGCCGGGCAACCGTCTGCGTGTCGCACTCACCGGCCTGACGATAGCGGAAGCCTTCCGCGATGACGGCCGTGACGTCCTCATGTTTATCGACAACATCTACCGTTACACCCTGGCGGGCACGGAAGTCTCCGCATTGCTCGGGCGCATGCCGTCGGCCGTGGGTTACCAGCCGACGCTCGCCGAGGAAATGGGCGTGCTGCAGGAGCGCATCGCGTCGACGAAAACAGGTTCCATCACCTCCTTCCAGGCGGTCTACGTACCGGCGGACGACCTCACCGACCCATCGCCGGCGACGACTTTTGCTCACCTCGACGCAACGCTCGTACTGTCGCGACAAATCGCGGAGCTGGGCATCTACCCCGCGGTGGACCCGCTCGATTCCACCAGCCGCATCCTCGACCCTAACGTCATCGGTGAGGAGCATTATGACTGTGCCCGTGGCGTACAGGCCGTGCTGCAACGTTACAAGGAATTGCAGGACATCATCGCGATCCTCGGCATGGACGAGCTCTCCGAAGACGACAAACTCTCCGTAACCCGGGCGCGCAAGATCCAGCGCTTCCTGTCGCAGCCGTTCTTTGTCGCGGAAACCTTCACCGGTTCACCCGGCAAGTACGTGCAGCTGTCGGAGACCATTCGCGGCTTCAACGCGATTGTGAACGGTGACTACGATCACCTGCCAGAGCAGGCTTTCTACATGGTCGGCTCGATCGAAGAGGCCGTCGAGAAAGCCAGGACAATGCAGTAGGGATATTTCATGGCAACGATCCAGGTCGACATCGTATCCGCGGAAGGCGAGATATTCTCCGGCGACGCCAGCATGGTGTTCGCCCCGGCGCGCATGGGTGAAATCGGCATTGCCCCGCGCCATGCGCCGCTGTTGACGACGTTAAAGCCCGGTGAGGTCCGTGTCCAGGATGCGGAAGGCAAGGAGCACTTCTTCTACATCACCGGGGGCATGCTCGAGATCCAGCCACACCTGGTGACCGTTCTTGCAGACACGGCGTTGCGCGGCGACCAGCTCGACGAGGCTGCGGCGCTCGCTGCTCGCGACGAAGCCGAACGTGCGCTCGAGGGCATCTCCGGGGAAACCGACCTCGCCCGCGCCCAGGCAGAACTGGCAGAAGCCGAAGCGCGCTATCGCGCTGCGCAAAAGCTCAAAGGCAGGGGTTAATTAAAGGGCTCAACGGAATTACTGCAGTCGCGGCACGCTTGGGAGCGGAGCTCGTCATCCTCTTTCTCGGCGTGTATGCGGCATTCAGCAAGTTTGCCGAAGGCCGGCGGGCCAAAAAGCATGTCTTTTTGGACTGCCCGTCCCAGCGGGCGATGCGTCAGTTCAGCAAATCCACCAGTATTTCGCGGTCGCCGTCGATGGGGCTCGTTATCGGCAGGCCGAGGATCTCCATCATCAGCGGATAGACGTCGACGCAGTGAATGGCTCCGATGCGCTTGCCCTTCGGTAACCGTGGGCCTGTCGCCAGGAAAATAGCGTGCATGTCCTCGAACTCCGGGGCCCAGCCATGAGCGCTCACAGACGGATTCCTTGCTTTCGCTGCGGTGGAGAAAACCAGGTATTCGGGATCCGCTACGGCGAAGAGTTCGGCAAACCCGGCCTCTTTCGTGGCATGCCAGTTTGCGGGTGCGTCTTCCCGCAACATGGCGTGGCCGTGTCGCCACGACTGATTGATCGCGTCGCGAATCGCGACTGCCCTCTCATGGCCGCGACCGTTGAGGTAGACGAGCGCAATCGAGCCGTGGTCGACAATCGTCAAACCATCGAGATCGACCACCGAGTCAAGAAGGAACGGTTTCGCATCCACTTTGTGTGCCGACTGCCCGTGATCCGAGACGATCACCACGGTCACATCATCAGCGACTGAAACCTGCTCGATGCCGGCCATGAGCTCGCCGAGATAACCGTCCACACGTTCAATCGATGCGATGCTTTGTCTCGATCCGGGGCCGAATTTGTGCGTTGTCACATCGACGTCTTCGAAATAGAGCGTAATCAGGTGGGGTCGTTTATCCGCCGGCATCGATAGCCACCCGAGTACCTGTTCGACGCGCGCCGATCCGGGTACCGAAGCATCGAATGCATTCCAGTACGTCATCGGCGTATGCTCGATATCGGCTTCCGTGCCGACGAAGAAATAGGCTGCCGTTACCATGCCAGCTTGTTCTGCCGCGACCCAGACGGGTACGCCGCCATACCATGAACCGTCCTCCACGGCCGCCCGGTCTGCGAGGTCATACCAGTGCTTGTGCGTCTTGTCGGGAAAGACGTTGTCGATCAGGTGGTGGTGGGCCGGGTACAGCCCGGTCGCGATCGAGTAGTGGTTCGGAAATGTCAGTGTCGGAAAGACAGGGATCATGCGTTCGGCGCTGACCCCTTCTGCGGCAATCTGGTCCAGTGCCGGCGTTCGTGCCATATCCCGGTAGTCCCAGCGAAAGCCGTCGATGGATACGAGGATCAGGTACGGTTTGTCGCGCTGTTCCGGCGCATTGATGCCACCGGACCCGGCGGCAAATGCAGTTGAGCTGCCAATCAGCAAAAGTAAAAACCATCTTTTCAAATTGTTTCTCCAGGTTGCAACATGGTGACGGGCGAACCGACGCTGCATTTTAATGGAGATTACTCTGCTCTGCTCGCGATGACGGGGCGACTGCGTCGGTTTTGACGGCGACTGCGGACAGGCCTATCCTTGCACCAAAGCACAAAAAACCATTACGGGGGACACCATGTTGCTGTATGTTCGCGCCTTCAGGGGCGCCCTGTTTTTCTTGTGCCTGGCCGTGGTGCCGCTGGTCGGGTCTGCCAAGGACGACGATCCGGACATCGTGAAATTCAAGGCACTGACCGAGTCGGACACCATGATCATGGTGCCGATGCGCGACGGTGTCGGGCTGGCTACCGACGTCTATCGGCCGAAAGGAGAAGGGCCGTTCCCGGTCATATTCGTCAAGACACCTTATAACTTCAACAAGATCGGCGGCTCGACGCTTGCCTTCGGTATCGAAGCCGCCGAGCGGGGGTACGCGCTGGTCGTGCAGAACGAGCGCGGCCGCTACTACTCGGAGGGCAAGTGGGACATCCTCGGCAGGCCTCGCACAGATGGCTACGACTCGCTCACCTGGATCGAAGAGCAACCATGGTCTACCGGCAAGGTTGCTACCTGGGGCTGTTCGTCAACCGCGGAATGGCAGCTCGCGCTCGCAACACAGAACCATCCGGCACATGCAGCGATGGTCCCGATGGCGTCGGGCGCCGGCATCGGCCGCGTCGGTGAATACTACGAGCAGGGCAACTGGTACAAGGGCGGCGTCCACCAGACGCTCTTTACAGTCTGGCTTTACAGCGTGCAACAGGATATCCGGCCGCAGTTCCCGGAAGGCTTGAGCCAGGAGCAGTTGCAGCGTTTGCGCAAAGCTTATGACCTTGCCGCGCATATGCCAGAGATTGAGTGGCCGAAGCATTTGCGCAAGCTGCCGTCGATGGACTGGCTCAGGGAGGCCGGGGCCAACGAGGGACCGGGTGCCGAATTCATGGCCAGGAAGCCCGATGACAAGGCATGGTACGAGGGTGGCCTGTACCACGATGACGAAGATTTCGGTGTGCCGGCATTCTGGTTCAACAGCTGGTTCGACGTGAGCCAGGGCCCGAATCTCTCGCTGTACAACTATGTCAGGAATAACGCGAGCGATAAGTCGGTTCGCGACGGCCAGTACATGATGATTGCGCCGACGTTGCACTGTGGCTTCTTCCGGACGCCCGAATACGAGGATCTGATCGCAGGCGAGTTGAATGTCGGCAAGGCGTATTACGATTACTACGACGCCATTTTTTCCTTCCTCGACTATTACCTGAAAATCGAGGAAAACGACTTTCGCAAGAACACCCTAAGGGTGCGGTTTTATACGATGGGACGCA
>Ga0114931_10010595_pt1 | contig 10970 bp, 9 predicted proteins | sample 2SBtaG_FD_89579 | JGI IMG/M metagenome (GOLD analysis project Ga0114931, IMG submission 89579) | Deep subsurface microbial communities from Kolumbo volcano to uncover new lineages of life (NeLLi) - 2SBTROV14_V59a metaG | ecosystem: Environmental > Aquatic > Marine > Volcanic | place: Kolumbo...
ACCGCCGCGATCGGCTCCTCGGTCTACGCTTGGGGTACGGCCACGGGCGCGCCTCCCTGGGTCGGCCTGTTCGTGTGGCTCATGGCGGGGATCCTGCTCTCGGGGACGCAGGTCCTCTCGCTGATTCGTCGCATCGCCGATCGGGCCGAGTCCGAGCGCGCGGTGCTGGCCTCGCTGATCGAAGCGGTTCCCGTCGGACTCGCCCTGTTCGATCCGCAGGAGGCGCTGCGCGCCGCGAATCTGGCCTTCCAGAAGATCGTCGGCTTGTCTCCAGGCGAAGCGGCCCAGGGCGAGGCGGGGCTGCTGGAGGCGCTGGCGGAGCGGGTCGAGCCCGAACACGCCGCGGCCCTCCAGCGCGCCTCGGAGAGCCACCTCGAACTGGACGGTGAGCTGCACTTCAAGAGTGGATTGAGGATCGTGGCCGCCGTGCACGTCGTCACGGGCCCGCGCGGCGAGCGGATCGGCCGCCTCTGGCTGATGCGTGACGTCACCGAGGAGCGGAGGCTACGCGACGGCCTCGAGCAGGCCCGCCGGCTCGAGACCCTGGGCGGATTCGCGGGCGGCGTCGCCCACGACTTCAACAACCAGCTGACGTCCGTGCTCGGCAACGCCGTGCTCGCCAGAGAATCCTTGTCGCCCGACCACCCCGCCCGGGAGATCCTGGCCGATCTCGAGGCATCCGCCGAGTACTGCGCACGGCTCACCCAGGATGTGCTCGACTTCGCGCGGCGCGGCCCCGGCCAGCGCATCGACATCGAGCTGGACCGACTGCTTCCGGAGCTCCTGGCGCATCGCGACAGCGATCGTGCGGCGCTGTCGATCGCCGCCGACGTGCCGCCGGTCTCGGCCGACCCCGTGCAGATCGAGCGGGTCGTGCGGAATCTCGTGGAGAATGCCCGTTACGCGGCGGGCGGCGCCGGCCGCGTCGAGCTGCTGGCACGCCGGGCCGAGCAGCCCGGTCGGGTCGTGATCGAGGTGCGCGACGATGGCCCCGGGATCGACGAGTCCCTGCGGAACCGGATCTTCGACCCCTTCTTTACGACCAAGCCGGTGGGCGAAGGCTCGGGCCTCGGGCTGGCGATCGTCTACGGCATCGTGACCGGCCAGGGCGGCGACGTGCGAGTCGAGTGCCCGGCGGGCGCGGGCACCCGCGTGGTCACGACCTGGCCCGTGGCCGCGAGTTCGTGATGGTGGATCCGCCCGCGGGCGCGGCGCGGGTCGCCTGAGCTCCGGTTCTGGACGCCAGCGTCATCGCGGCCTGGACCCTGGCCCTCCTGCTGGTCGGAATCGGGCTCGCCGGCGTGCTGCTCCCGACGCTTCCCGGAACCCTCTTCGTCTTTGCCGGCCTGACGCTGGCCGCCTGGAGCGACGGCTTCGTCCGGGTCGGGCTCGGAACGGTGGCGGTCCTTGGCGGGCTGACGGCCGTATCCTACGCGGTCGAATTCGGCGCGAGCCTGCTCGGCGCTCGCCGCTTCGGCGCGAGCCGGAAGGCCCTGCTCGGCGCGACCCTCGGAACGCTGGCCGGCATGTTCTTCGGACTTCCGGGAATCCTGCTGGGCCCGTTCCTGGGGGCCGTGCTGGGAGAGTACGCCCACCGCAGGGACCTCGGGCAGGCCGGCCGCGTCGGTCTCGGCACCTGGCTCGGTATCGCCCTGGGCCTCGCCGCCAAGCTGGCCATCGCCTTCACGATGCTGGGAATCTTCGCGACCGCCTGGCTCTTCTGGGATTGAGCGGGGCGGGGCGACCTGCCGGCTAGCGCTTTGGAACGGCGGGCGGCGGCGTGAAGCCCGGCCCCGGAGTCCAGCCGCTCTCGCGGATCAGCTCGATCACGTGGGCCATGTTGAGGATGTCCTCTTCCGAGGCCCAGCGGCCCTCCCCGTGGTAGGTCATGATGGAGACGCCGGTGGCCTCGAAGTAGCTGCCGTCGGGCCGTCGGCCGGGCAGCCGGTTCGCCCACACCGAGACCAGCCGCTCGCCGTCCACCCCGGTCCAGAGGCGCGGAAAGGTCCAGCCCTCGAGCCCCGCCATGCTCTCGGCCATGAACTTCGCGATCGCGGCTCGTCCCTCCACGCGGCCCCAGGCCGGGTCGGAGAACCAGGCGTCCTCGCTGAAGTGCTCGGCCAGGGCTTCCCAACCGACCTCGCCGGCCTCGGCCCGAGCGCGCCGGGCGACGTAGCGGTCGTAGGCGTCCAGCAGCTCCTGGGGCGGATGGGGCACGGGGTCTCCCGACGGAGGGTGGGGCGCACGGTAGGCTCGCCCCGCCGCGGGCGCATCCCTCCGGCGCGCTGGATCCGCAGGCTTGCCCGGATTCGATAGTTCGATATATTTGGAATGATGGAAAAACAGGACGTGATCTCCGCTCTGGCGGCCCTGGCCCACGAAACGCGGCTCGACGTGTTCCGCCTGCTGGTGCAGGCAGGCCCCGTCGGGATGGCGGCCGGCGCCGTGGCCGAGGCGCTCCACATCCCGGCGGCCACGCTCTCGTTCCACCTGAAGGAGCTCCGCAACGCGGGGCTCCTGGCCGCGCACCGCGAGGGGCGATCCATCCGCTACGCACCCGACTTCGACTGCATGTCGGCCTTGGTGGGGTACCTGGGCGAGAACTGCTGCCAGGGCGGGCCCTGCGCCGAGCGCCCGCGAACAGCCCCCGCCCGCAAGGAGACGCCATGAGAATCCAGCTCGCCCTGAACGTCCGCGACCTCGATGCGGCGGTCGCCTTCTACTCGAAGCTGTTCGACGCGAGGCCCGCCAAGCGCAAGCCCGGCTATGCGAACTTCGCGATCTCGCAGCCGCCGCTGAAGCTCGTCCTGTTCGAGCTTCCCGACGCGCCCGAGCGCCTGAACCATCTGGGCGTCGAAGTCGCCGAGGACGGGGACGTGAGCGTTGCCACCGAGCGCCTGAGATCGGCGGGGCTCGAGCATCTCGTCGAGGACGGGACCACCTGCTGCTACGCCAAGCAGAACAAGGTCTGGGCCCGCGACCCCGAGGGCCTGCGTTGGGAGTGGTACCGGGTCGTGGAAGATGCTGCGGAGTTCGGCGAGCTCCCGTCCGAGATCGCAGCCGACGAGGTGGCGCGATGAGCGAGCCTCACGGGCCGACGCCGCACGGCGACGCGGCCGAGACGCAGCGGGAGATCGTGCGGGAGGGCTACACGCGCGTTGCGAACTCCGCGGGCGGGAGCGCCGAACGAGCCAACGCCCACGGCCGCGCGATCGGATACGACGCGGCGCAACTGGACGCCGTGCCGGAGGCCGCCAACCTCGGCGTCGGCTGCGGGAATCCCACGGCCATCGAGGGGCTGCGAGCCGGCGAGGTGGTGGTCGACCTCGGCTCGGGCGCCGGCATGGACGCCTTCCTCGCGGCGCGGGCGGTGGGACGGTCGGGCCGGGTGATCGGCATCGACATGACCGACGCCATGATCGCCAAGGCCCGCGCCAATGCCGAGAGCGTCGGCCTGGGAAACGTCGAGTTCCGAAAGGGGCTGATCGAGGCGCTTCCCGTCGAGGACGAGAGCGCCGACGTGATCCTCTCGAACTGCGTGATCAATCTCTCGCCGGAGAAGCCGCGCGTCTGGGCCGAGGCCCATCGGGTGCTCCGCCCGGGCGGCCGCGCGCTCGTCTCCGACATCGTGCTCGAGCATGCGCTCCCGCCGGCGCTGATCGAACGCAGCGAGGCGCTCGTCGGCTGCATCGCGGGCGCGGCCTTGCGCGCGGACTACCTGGCCGCCATCGAGGGCGCCGGATTCCAGCGGGTCGAGGTGGTCCGGGAAGCCTGCTTCGGCGACCTGCTCCCTCTGGACGACCCACGGGTGCAGACGATTCTGGGCGAGCTCGGCCTGACGGAGCGAGAGGCCGAGTTCCACCGCAAGGCGGTGACGAGCCTTTCGATCCGTGCCGTGAAGTGATGCGGTAGGCTCGGCGCCCGATGGCGGCGCGCAGCTACAGCGAGGCGCTGTTCGGCGCAGGGGGGCGCCGAGCCCTGGTGACGGGGGCCTCGAGCGGCCTCGGCGCCGAGATGGCTCGGGTGCTCGCGCGCGCGGGGGCCGACGTGCTGGCGGTGGCGCGGCGCCGGGACCGGCTCGAGGCCCTGGCTCGCGAGACGGAGGCGGAACCGGGGCGGATCGTGCCCTTCCCGGCCGATCTCTCCGACGGTGCCCGGGTCGACGCGCTGGCCGACGCCGCCCACGAGCAGCTCGGGGGCTGCGACGTCGTGGTGGCCAACGCCGCGACCTACAGCCTCGCGCGCATGGAGCGCATGGAGCCCGAGGCCTTCGCGCGCGACCTGGCCCTGAACCTCCACTCGCCCTGGCGGCTCTGCCGAGCGCTCCACCCCCTGCTCCGCGACTCGACCGCGGGCCGGGTGATCCACGTGACCTCGATCTACGGCTCCGGCGCACCCGCCGTGAACGGTCTCGGCGCCTACGCGGTCGCGAAGCACGGAGTGGTCGGGCTCACTCGCAGCCAGGCCGTCGAGTGGGGACGCGACGGCATCACCGTGAACGCCATCGCACCGGGCTACTTTCCCACCGAGATGACCGAGGACGTCATGCGCGACGAGAAGCTGCGCGAAAAGCTCCTCGGGCGCACTCCCCTGGGCCGCTTCGGAAAGCCCGAAGACCTGGCGGGCGCGCTGCTGTTCCTGGCCTCGCCGGCCAGCAGCTACGTCACGGGAGCGGTGCTCCCGGTGGACGGGGGTTGGACGGCCTGGTAGCGACGACCGGTCGTTCGATCGGACGTGGAGGAAGGATCGTGGACCCGGATCGGATCGTGCGAGAGTTCTGTGCAGCCTGGGGTCGTGGCGACCTCGACGCCATCGTCGACGCCTTCAGCGACGACGCCGTCTACCACAACATCCCGATGGCGCCCTGCGAGGGCAAAGCGGCGATCCGCGCCTTCGTCGCCGGCTTCCTCGACGGGACCGCCAGCGCCATCGACTTCGACATCCGTCACCAGGTCGCGAGCGGAAACCTCGTCCTGAACGAACGCGTCGACACGATCCGGCTCGCCAGCGGCACCGTGGCGCTTCCGGTGTGCGGCGTCTTCGAGCTCCGCCCCGACGGCAAGATCTCCGCCTGGCGGGACTACTTCGACATGAAGCAGTTCACGGGCCAGTAGGCGCCTGGGCACGAAGGACCTCGGCGATCTCGTCGAGCAACGGCTCGGTCTCGTTCCAGCCCAGGCAGGGATCGGTGATCGAGACACCGTAGGCGAGCTCGCCGTCGGGCTTCCAGGTCTGGGCGCCCGGCTCGAGGTTGCTTTCGATGAGCATTCCCATGATGCCCCGCTGGCCGGCGCGGATCTGCTTCAGGACGTCACGGCACACGGCCGGCTGCCGGGTCGGATCCTTGCCCGAGTTCCCGTGGGAGCAGTCGACCATCACCGGACGCGCGATCCCCTGGTCCGCGATCTGCTGCAAGACGGCTTCGACGTGCTCGGCACCGTGGTTCGGTCCGGCGCTCCCGCCGCGCAGGACCACGTGGCGGTCGGGGTTGCCGAGCGTCTTCACCACCGCCGCGCGGCCGTCGGCCGAGACGCCCACGAAGCTGTGGGGCTCGCCGGCCGCCAGCATGGCGTTGCCTGCGGTCGCCACGCCGCCGCCCGTGCCGTTCTTGAAGCCCACGGGCATGGAGAGGCCGCTGGCCATCTGACGGTGGACCTGGCTCTCGGACGTGCGCGCACCGATCGAGGTCCAGGCGAGCAGGTCGGCCAGGTAGTCGGTGGTCACGGGGTCGAGGGCCTCGCCGGCGCACGGCATGCCGAGGGCGTTCACGGCGAGCAGGATCTCGCGCGCGCGCTCGATCCCGAGGGCGATGTCGCAGCTCCCATCGAGCCGGGGATCGTTCAGCAGCCCCTTCCAGCCGATCGTGGTGCGCGGCTTCTCGAAGTAGGTGCGCATGACCAGCACCAGCGCGTCGGCCGTCCGCTCGGCCACCCGGCGCAGGCGGCGGGCGTACTCGAACGCCGCGTCGCCGTCGTGGATGGAGCAGGGGCCGACGACCACCACCAGACGCCGCCGATCGCGGCCGTGCAGCACGTCGCGGATCGCCTGGCGCGCAGCCCGGACCGAGCGCGCGACGCCGCCGGGCACGGGCCACCTCGCCTTCAGCTCGCTGGGCGGCAGCAGGGGATCGACCGCGATCAGGTTGGCGTTCTCGAGGGGCGGGCCTTCGGCATCGTGGGCCTGGGACATCGGATTCGTGCCTTCCTTGGTAGCTCTTCCCGCGCCCCAAAAGCCGAAGCCCCGAGAGGCTTCGGCTCTCGGGGCTTCGGGAATGCGTTCGGATCGTTCTCGCGATCTAGACGGTCGTCCCTCGCCCCGGACCGGGCCAGGAAAAGTAGAAGTACGACTCGACCGCGAAGCGTCGCATGGGGGCAGGATACACCGGCAGGGCTCGCGGCAACAGCCCCCCGGCAAGCCAGCTCCCGGGCCCGGCCGGCCCTAGAGCTTCGCGGTGCCGACCTCCTCGAGCAGCGCGAAGGTCTGGTCGGCGATCCGGGCCCACTCGTAGCGGGGCTGAAGGGCCCGGGCGGCCGCCGCGGCGCGGGCCAGGCGGGCGCCGTCGAGCTCGCGCAGGCAGCGCTCGAGCGCCTCGGGTCCCCGACCGTACACGATCGCGGCGTCTCCCAGCATCTCGGTCAGGAACTCCCAGTCCGAGCTGAGCGCCGGGACGCCGAGACCGACCGCATCGGCGAACTGGCCGGTGGTGAGATAGTCGCCACCCTCGATCGGGATGGCCAGCACGTCGAGGGTGGCGAGGCGTCGGTTCAAGAGCTCTCGGGACACGTGCTGGTGGGGAAGGGCGTGGATGCGGGGGTCGTCCGGCACCCGGTCGTCGGGCCCGAGCGACAGCACCAGCAGCTGAAGGTCCGGCCGCGCCACGCGCGCGAACACGTCCATCAACATCTGGGTCTTCTTCTCCCGACGAGGCTCGCCGATCACGCCGATGCGGGTGGCGCAGGGCTCGAGGCCGAGCTCGGCCTCGGCGGCGGCGCGATCGATCGTGGCGATCTCCGTCATCAGGTTTCCGAAGTGGCCGTGGGGGATCACGCGGTGGCGCGTGTGGGCTGCGAAGCGGAACGCGTCGCGCATCCGGGCCTCGCCCCAGTGGCTGTGGTGCAGGACCGCGTCGGCGGCCTCGGCCCAGACCTGGTAGACGGCCTCGTAGCCTTCGTCCCCGCGATGGGGCCGCCGGTTGTGCTGCGTCCAGACGATCCGGACCTCGCTCGCGCGCAGCTGCAGGGCGAAGCGCCGATGCGCCGCGGGGTCGGCCCCGAACAGCCACTCGGGCCAGTGGAGGTGGAAGAAGTCGACGTCGCGCAGGAGGCCGACGGCCCGGCCGGGCTCGCCGACCCACTCGCGCGGGAACGGCACGTCGTGGACGCGGTCGGCCATGGGATCGTAGAGGCTGCGGTGATAGTGGTGCCCGTGCTCGGTGCTCGCGACCCGGAGCTTCGGCGTCACCGACCAGCGAAAGCGAACCTCGCGGGTCGGGTCGACGTCGATCTGATGCACCCGGGGGAGCTCCGACCAGAAGCTCCGGTACTCGGCGAGCCCCGCGGTGTCGATCTCGTCGACGCGGTGGGGCGAGTCGCAGGCGAACTCGACGCGCAGGGGGCGACCCGCGGTCTCGGCCACCTGGAGCGCGACGGCCTCGGGCGGCTCCTCGAAGCGCAGGGTCTCTTCGGCGCGAAGCGTGCGCCCGTCCACCCGGAAGCGCACCCGTCGCGTGCCCCGGAAGCGGGCCGCATCCTTCGGCCAGTCGAGCAGGCCGCTGGGGGCGAAGCCCTCGTACTCGAGGTCGAGACCCGCGTCGCGCTTGCGGACTCGTTTCGGCTGGTGGGCGCCCACATAGCGGACGCCGAAGCGCGTGACGAAGGGCGTCGCCGTGGGCAGATCCGCGTCCACGGGCACCTCGAAGAGACCCGGGTTCCGCGGCGCGGGCAGATAGTCGCTGCGGGTGGTTCCGACCACCGGAAGGCTGAAGGCGAGCCCGCGCGAGCGGTAGCTCCAGACGCCGGCCGGCGGCGACTGGGAGAAGGGGATCCAGAGATCGTGCCCCGGGAAGGCCGCGTCGCGGGAACACGGGGCCAGGTCGGCCGGTGCTGCGCGCAGCTCGAGGGCGGCGTAGGCGAGCTTGCCGAGCACGTCCAGCGTCATCTGAAGCCGGCGCGCCGGCCCGCGATAGTGGTAGGGGCTGCGGTTCTGGTGCGCGGTGATGAGCCCCTGCTGGATCCAGCGTGGCATCTGCTCGAAGCCGTTGCGGGCGAGGGCGAGCCAACGCGCGGGATCCTCGGCGAAGCCTCGACCCAACGCCAGGGCCGCGAGTTCGATCGTCAGGCACGTCGCGAGGGCGCCCGTCGAGCGGCCCCAGGCGAGAGCGGATCCATCGCGGCCGGCCGTGGCTTCCACCAGGGAGAGTGCACTCGCGAGGCCCTCGCGCCAGGCCGGGCCCAGCCGAGCCGCCAGGGGCTCGGTGAAGAGATAGACGTCGGCCGTGTAGATGTCGTAGCGGGAGGCGCCGCCCGGCGAGTCGTCCAGGAAGCCGTTCTCGCCCTTGGCCAGGAGCCCGGCCGTGGCGTCCACCATGCGCGCCAGAAGCTCGGAATCGTAGTCGAGCCCGAGCCGCTGCCGGGCCAGCTCGCAGCGCGCCAGGACGGCGGCGTAGTTGCGCGGGAGATGCCCGCCCTCGTAGAGCCGGACCCAGCTCGTGGAGTCGCAGGCCGTCGCCAGGTTCTCGCGCTCGCCGGCGTCCCAGCCGTCGAGCAGCGGATTGCCCTCGAAGGCCCCGAAGCGGGCCAGGGTCTCGGCCACGCGGTAGGAGAAGAACGTGTGGGTGGCGGCGCCGTCGATCGGACGCAGCACGCGCGCGATGGCCTCCGGCGCCGGGCGGCCGTCGAGGGCGCCCAGGCCGGACGCGTGCAGGTGCCCGAGCGTGAAGGCCAGGTCGCTGCGCACGTCGGGGCCGACCGGGTGTCCGGCGAACACGCGCGGCAGGTCGAGATCCCGGAAGTGGCGGTCGACCAGCCCTTCGAGCTGTTCCTGGACGTAGCCGGCCAACGCTGCGGCGAGATCCTGGGGCGTCATGGGGCACCGTAGGGTACCAGTCAGCACGCTCGCCGGGGCGCCCGGGGGAAGGCCGGAGGCCCGGCCCGGCACCATGCGGGACGAGCCGGGCGTCCGGTAGCATGGGGGCCGATGCGCGCGAATCGACTGGTCGGCTCGATCCTGGCCGTCGCCCTGCTGCCGACGGTGGCCTCGGCCGTCTCGTTTCGCGGCCGCGTGAAGTCCCCGGACGGGACGCCCATCGTGGGTGCCCGGGTGACCGTGAGGGCCGGGGATCCGGCGCACGACGTCACCGTCTTCAGTGACCGGGCCGGGCGCTACGCGACGCCCCGGCTGGTGTCGCCGGGGCCCTACGACGTTCGGGTCCGGCGGATCGGCTGGCAGGATCTCCAGCTCGCCGGTCGGGAGGCGCCCCCGGGCCCCCTCGGCCTGACCCTCTCCCGCGAGACCGACCCCGCCGCGGTCGCGGCCCAGCTGCCCGCGAACCGCTGGTACCGGTTGGTGCTCGATCGGATCGGGGATCCGGATCAGCGGGAGGAGCTGAAGCGGCAGTGCACGTTCTGTCACCAGCAAGGAAGCTGGGCGACGCGTCGGGTTCGCGAGCCCGAAGAGTGGCGCAAGCTGCTTGCGCTCATGGGCCGCATGGGAGGAATGATCGGGCGCGATCTGCGCGAGCGGATCCCCGCGCTCTTCAACGAGGCCTACGCGCCCGAGCACGCGGTACCGCGCCTCACGGTCGGCATGGGCGAGCCCGGCTTCGCGCCCCCACCGCCGCCCGAGGTCCGGCGGGCCGTCATCGAAGAGTGGGAGCTCGGCGGCCGGGCATCCATGCAGCACGACGCGGTCTACGACCGGCGCGAGGACCGGCTCTACTCGGTGGACATGGCCCAGGATCGACTCTACCGGCTCGACCCCTCGGCCCCCGACGGCGCGCGGCGGGCCTGGGACATCCCGTCCGACGGCGTGCCCCTGGGCGGCGCCTTCCGGAGCAAGGGCGCGCCGCTCCCGTCCAACTCGAACTCCCACGTGGGCCCGCACTCCATCCAGGTCGCGCCGGACGGCCGCCTGTGGATCACACTCGCCAACGGAAACCGCCTGGCGGGTTTCGACCCCGAGACCGAGACGTGGACGATCCACCGCCTCGAGCACGGCTACTACCCCCACACGCTGCGCTTCGACGCCCGAGGCCGGATCTGGTACACGATCGCCGCCTCGAACCAGATCGGCAGGTTCGATCCCTCGAGCGGCTCGAGCCGTCAGATCCGCCTGCCGGCGCCGACCCTCGGCCAGGCGCTGACGACGCGCATGCTGCCGCTCTTCCTGTGGGTCGGCCGTCACGTGGATCTCCGACGGCTGGCCTCGGGCGGCCGGAAGGCGACGACGCTGCCGGTCCCCTACGGCATCGACGTGGCGCCCGACGGTACGATCTGGTTCAGCCAGCTGAACGCGCACCGGATCGGCCGCATCGATCCGCAGAACCTCTCGGTGAAGATCGTAGAGACGCCGTTTCCCGCGCCGCGGCGGCTGCGCTTCGACTCCAAGGGAACGCTCTGGATTCCGAGCTTCTCGGACGGGCTGATCGCGAGCTTCGACCCGGCGACCGGGAGCTTCCAGCAGTGGAAGATCGACATGCCCGATGCCATTGGGGAGACGCCCTACGCCCTGAACGTGGATCGTCGGGACTACACCGTCTGGATCTGCGGAACCAACAGCGACTCGTTGATCCGCTTCGAGCCCAGGACCGAGCGCTTCACCGTCTATCCGCTCCCCACCCGGGTGACGTACACGCGCGATATCGACTTCGACGCACGCGGCCGCGTCTGGACCAGCAACAGCAACGCTCCCGCGTGGCAGATCGAGGGCGGCGTGCCGCGCGTGATCCGGCTCGACCCCCGCGGAATGGACTC
>Ga0114931_10010596_pt1 | contig 10969 bp, 7 predicted proteins | sample 2SBtaG_FD_89579 | JGI IMG/M metagenome (GOLD analysis project Ga0114931, IMG submission 89579) | Deep subsurface microbial communities from Kolumbo volcano to uncover new lineages of life (NeLLi) - 2SBTROV14_V59a metaG | ecosystem: Environmental > Aquatic > Marine > Volcanic | place: Kolumbo...
TGACGTGCAGGACGCGATGTATCGACTCATCGATGGCCTCGCCCGACTGCGAAGCAGAGCGCTGCCGGCCCCGCCGGTCCCGCCGTTGCTCATCGAAGAACACACTGTGCGTGACCCGTTAGGCGCTTACACGCCTCGCATCGACAACGCTTTGTCCCGGCGTCAGGCCGCGAGTTGGAGATGACGGAACAGCTGCTGCATCTCGCGCTGGACGGCCTGGTATCGGGGATCGAGATTGGCCGAGGCTGCGGTCTTCGAGCCGGGTTTGCATCGGCCGTTGTACGTGAGCAGCGGCTTGATCACCTTGTCGCGGAGCACGACCAAGGCGGCCATGGCGCGGAGCCCGTCTGGCGTGGGCTCATAGTACCGGCCGCGAGGCGAGGTCTTCTGGACGAGGTCTTTGCCGCGCAGCTTCTTCAGGTCATACGACGACTGGCGAGCGGAGTAGGTCGCGCCGCTCTTGCCCATGATCTCGCGGACCTTCTCGGCATGCTGCGCGGCAGTGAAGCCGCGCGGCGACGGGGCCAGTGCGATGACGGCCTCCATCGCGGCGCGAGTCCGCAGCTTGTTGATATCGATGCCACCGATGCGGGTCTTCCCGACCACGCTCGGCGTCGGCAATTCCTCGAGTGTTCGATCACTGATCCACGCCGAGTCGATGGAGCGCAGTGCACGAAGGAAGCGTTCGAGCAGATCGCTCAGCTTCCCGATGATATCGGGGAACCTGTCGATGACCCGGCCGCAACGGAGCTCCACGGTGTTGTGGGCGATCGCCTCGGTTCGAAGCACGCATTCGCCTTTGGTATAGATCTTGACCGTCAGGCGCCCGAAGTGGAGCTTGAAGATCGTGAGATCGTACGAAGGTCTCTCGACTACGGATTCGAACCGGCGCGTGCCGTAGAACCGCTTCTGTGGACGCGCCTTCCATCCGAAGATCGTCTTCACGCGATCGATGTTCATGAGCGATCGCGTGCGATCGATGACGCCGTCGAAGACCTGCTCCATGTGGTGGCCGTTGTGGAAGAGCAGGTTACGGCTGTATTCGACCTGGTAGACGGAGTAGGCGTAGCGGAAGCCCGACTTCTTCTGGTCGTCGAACGGCAGACCGAAACAGAGGCACTTGTAGATCCAGCGCTCGCAGACCCGGCGAAGGCGCCCTACAGCGGTGCGCGACCGCAAGGAGTCCGCGACGTTCGCCAGGGCAGCGGCATCGGATACGTCCGTGAAGCAGTTGCCGTCCTTGACGAACTGGATGCCGGCCTTCCGGGCCTGGCATGCGGTGTACTCATGGCCGTTGACCATCACCTGGGCCTTGAACGGCGCGTGACCGCTCATCCTGATGGTGACATGACCCCACTCATCATCGATGATGTGGAACGAATAGTGATTGACGAACGGCTTTGGCTCCTTGCGTTTGAGATGGAAACCACCGCTGGGGAAGCGCAGTACCTCCCACACCGGCGCCGGAGCGCGATTCACCAACACGGCGAAGATGCCACGAAAGGTGGGATCATCGGGCACGTACTGCTCGACGATCTGGTGCTTCCGATCGCCCGCCTTGCAGTACACGACCGGGATGCTGTTCTTCTTCGCCCATCCTCGAACGCGGCGAGAGAAGCGCCCGGCCATGCGCATCAGGTGCGTGTTGTCGAGGTTGTCCGTCGTCCCGTGGAGTTGGTGCCACCAGTACCGGAAGCCTCCAGGCGATCCGCCCAACTTGCAGTAGGCGTTGACGATGATGCGATCGACGACGTCGTAGCTCTCGTCGAGCAGTCGAGCGTACCGCTGGGTGAACGGATCGGGTGCGACCATGGCCAGCTCCTTCCAGAACCGGCCGATGCTACCGGCCAACCCATCTGCCGCGCAGCGGCCATGCCTTCCGGGCGCCAGTCCCGGACGGCACGTAGGTACTCCCGGAACTTCGGCGGTCAACACCCCCGCACGAAAAACCCCCGGGTAAGACACACTTTCTTTCGCGCAGGGGAAACGCCTTGAGAGCCTCCCAGGGCGTATTTGAGGGACCACGGGCGGTCAAAAGGGGCCCATGAGCGGTCAAGAGGATGTCGTCATCGTCTTTCGGCCCGAGGAGCTGGTCGGGTTGCTCAAGGCGGGCGGGGTCGAGCGGGAGAGCGTGAGTCGTCCGAGTGCCGTGAGTCAGGTCACTCTCAGGGGCATCCGGCGGCAAAGGCGACGATGAACGCGAAGAAGTCTCCCACGTCGATCGAGCCGTCGCGGTTGACATCCGCGGCCGGATCGCCCGCGGCGAAGGCGACGATGAAGGCGAAGAAGTCGTCCACGTCGGCGTCGCCGTCGCCGTCGATGTCGGCCCGGCAGGTTGCGCACTGGTTGAGCAGGACGGACACGTCGTTGGTGCCGCCGTTGGCCACGACCAGGTCCAGGCCGCCGTCTCCGTCCAGGTCACCGATGGCAACGCCGTTCGGGGAGCTCCCGGTCGCGAAGCGGTGCTGCTCCCCGAACGTCCCGTCGCCGATGCCCAAGAGCACGGAGACCTCGTCGCTGCCGGGATTGGCCACGGCCAGGTCGGGGATGGCATCGCCATCGAGGTCGTCGATAGCCACGGACTTGGGAGCGATGCCGGCCGCGTAGCGTTGCTCGGGTGCGAATGTTCCGTCACCGTTGCCCAGCAGCACGGAGACGTCGTCGCCGCGAGCGTTTGTGGTGGCCAGGTCGGGGTTGCCATCACCATCGATGTCGCCGATGGCCACGGAGATCGGATCGACGCCGGTCGCGAATCGCAGTTGTGTCCGGAACGTCCCGTCGCCGTTGCCCAGGAGGACGGATATCTCGTTGGTTGCAAAGTTGGCGACAGCCAGATCCAGTCTGGTATCACCGTTCAGATCACCAATGGTCACGAAGCGGGGAGAAGCGCGAACCGTGAACCGCTGTTCGGGCGAGAACGTTCCATCGCCGATGCCCAGGAGCACGGCCACCTCGTTGGTGTTGGAGCTGGCCACAGCCAGGTCCAGATGCCCATCAGCGTCGAGGTCGCCGATGGCCACGGACCATGGGCGGACCCCGGCGGCGAATCGCTGCTCGGGCCCGAATGTCCTGTCGCCGTTACCAAGGAGGACGGAGACGTCGGCGCTGAACCAGTTGGCCGTAACCAGGTCCGGGTTCTTGTCGCCGTCCAGGTCGCCGATGGCAACGCCTCGGGGTTGGCCGCCTGCCGGTAAGACCAGTTGAGAACCGAAGGTTCCGTCGCCATTACCCAGGAGCACGGACAAGCCATTGGCGTCCGTCAGACTGGCCACGGCCAGATCCGGGTTCCCGTCACCGTTCAGGTCGTCGATTGCCACGGATTGTCCTCGAAACCCCGCCTCAAAGCGCTGCGGACCGAATGTTGCGTCTCCATTTCCCAGGAGCACAGAGACGGAGCTCTCGAACGTGTCCGTCAGGATCAGGTCGGGGTCGCCATCGGCGTTGAGATCGACGAGTGTGCCCGAGAACGGGGCGATGCCAGCCGGAATGCTCAGCGGGAACTCGAACGTGCCGTCGCCGTTACCCAGGTGAACGTCGAAGAAACCGCAACCCAGGTTTGGTACAACCAGGTCGGGGTTGCCGTCGCCGTTGAGATCATCGACGTCCACGGTGGTGGGAAAGTGGCAGGCCGACACCCCGAGTTGGCGCCGGAAACTCCCGTCGCCGTTCCCGAGGAACACACATACACCCTCGAAAGCCACCACGAGCAGGTCCGGGTTGCCGTCGATGTCGATGTCGTCAATGTCCAGGAAGAACGGCTCGAAGGAAGCAGCCAGTCGTTGCTGGGGCTGGAATGTTCCATCGCCGTTGGCAAGGAACACCGACACATCGGCGGTGGACCCATTGGCCGCGACCAGGTCCGGGTCGCCGTCGCCGTCCAGGTCGTCGGTGGCGATACTCACGGGTCTGATGCCGGCGGCGAGGCGCCGCTCGGGTCCGAACGTCCCGTCGCCGTTGCCCAGGAGCACGGACACGTCGTCGCTTTCCAAGTTGGCCAAGGCCAGATCCCGGTTGCCATCGGCGTCAAAGTCGTCGATCGCAACTGATACGGGGGTATTGCCGGCGGCGAAGGCTAGCGGGGCCCCGAATGTGCCGTCGCCATTGCCCAGCAGCACGATTGCGCTGATGCCGTTTGCAAAGGCCAGATCGGCGTTGCCATCGGCGTTGAGGTCTGCGGCCGCCACGGAGCGAGGCATGCCGCCGACGGTGAATCGCCGCTCGGGTCCGAACGCCCCGGCACCGTTGCCCAGCAGGACGGACACGTCGCCGTTGCCCGCGTTGGCGACAGCCATGTCGGTTCTGCCGTCGCCGTCAAAGTCGGCGACGGCTGTGGATACTGGGCCCTCTCCGACGATGGCCCTGAAGCCGGGAAAGAGACTTGCCGGATCGCAGCCCTGGGCGTGGGCAGATGCCGCCCAGGCAAGCGCGACCGCCATGCCCAACCCGACCGCGACACTCGCAACGCCGCCCCGCACCGACGCGCGTGCCCGTCCCATTCCCTGATTGGCGTTCATGTCTGGACCCTCCCCGGTCGCCCGATTGTGCCGATTGCCGCCCCCAGGGGGAATCATTCCCCCCGCACTGACCCCCGCACTCACCACCCTGCCAACGAATCCACCATCCCCCGTCGCGGGGTTCGGCGAGGCGATCAGTATATCACCACCGCCCGGATGACAAAAGCGCCCCGTGGGGCGCGGAAGGCCTCCTGAACGCCCCGGGCGTCGCGGGCAGGGGTCGCTGCCCCACGGGGGCCGGGCGGCGAAGGCAGAGACGAGCGCGAAGAAGTCGCCGATGTCGGCATCCCCGTCTCGGTCGATGTGGGCCGGACATAGCGCACGACAGCCTGACCAGCTCTGAGAATCGGGAGGGACACGGGAACGGGCGGATTCGAGGCCCACGGCCTGGCCCAGATCTGCGAGCAGGCGTACCCGTTCCCGTCCGCCAAGCGGGCCGTGCCCGTCGAGACGACACGCCGGCGCCTTCGCGAGTGGATCGACGCCCGACAGCGCGAGGCCGCCTGGCGCGGCACCATCATGGGTGGCAAGTACCCGCACCTGTGCTTTCTGATCGATCTGCTCCTGGAGCTCGAGCCCGAGAGCCGCTTCATCCACATCGATCGACCCGCCGAGGAGTCGATCCGGTCCCTCGTGGACCGCTCCGCCAAGGCCCGCGTCTGGCTCCGGGCGACGCCGGAGCAATGCAAGCGGCTCCAGCGGGGGCTTTGGGAGGCGAAGGAGGAGGGGCTGCGCAAGATCTTGCCGGACAAGGTCTTGAGGGTCCAGTACCGCGCGCTCCCGGCCGACCCGGCGGGGAACGTCGAGCGGATCGCCGAGTTCCTCGGACTGAACGTGCGGTCGGGGCAGCGGGAGGGGGCGGTGGGGCTGGTGCGGTTGGAGGCTGTTGCCTGAGCGTGGTCAGTCGGGCGATGGGGGAGCGAAGTTGCGCGAGACTGTTTGCAGGGGGTTGGTCCGCTCATGTTCCCAGGCGCGTCGCTCCCAAAGACCTCGCCGCGCAGCACAGCGAATGCGGCCGATCGTGTCACGGGCGCAGAAAAAAGCCGAACGGCTCCCGTGAAGGAACGGTCGGCTGGTCGCTCCGCAGAGCGGTGCCTGCGAATCTTTCGTCTTGTTACGACAAGACTCGCGAGGCGGAATCGATTACACGCTGCAAGGATAACCATTCACCCCAGTCTCGTCAAGGCCTCAATCTGTGTACAATACCCAAACGCTCTATCTCTTTTCTGATGTGGAGGGTTTCAGATGCGCATTCTTGGTCTGGACATCGGCACGACCTCGATTGGCTGGGCATTGATCGAGGACGACGAGGGACACGAGCAGATTGTGGGGGCTGGGGTGCGGATCTTTCCAGAGGGTGTGGACCGTGATCAGCAGGGTGGCGAGCAGGCCAAGATGCAGACCCGGCGCGAGCATCGGGGCGCCCGCCGACAGATCGCCCGGCGGGCGCGGCGGAAGCGCCAGTTGCGTGATCTTCTGGCTGCCAACGGACTTCTCCCGACCGATCCGGTCGAGTTGGAGAACGCCATCGGCGAGAATCCCTACCCGCTGCGTCAGCGAGCGTTGGATGAGCCGCTTGAGCCGCACCAGATCGGGCGCGTCTTGGTTCACCTGAACCAGCGGCGCGGGTTCCTCTCCAACCGCAAGACCGACAAGGCCCGCAGGAACGAAGAGAAGGGCATGCTCGGCGAGATCAGCGACCTGGCCCGGCGCATCGAGCAAACGAACTCGCGCACGCTTGGCGAGTATCTGGCACGGCTCGGCGCCGGCGAGATCGAGCCGGCCAAGGACGAGCCGCAAACGCTACGCAAACGGCACACGCGCCGGGACATGTACGAGGCCGAGTTCGAGGCGATCTGGTCGGCCCAGGTGCGGCACCACCGGGAACTGCTCACCAACGATCTCAAGGAACAGGTCCAACGGATCATCTTCTTCCAGCGTGCGCTGTACTGGCCAAAGAGTGTCGTCGGGCGGTGCGATCTTGAGCGGCGGCTCAAGCGCTGCCCTGTTGCAGACCGGCTTGCCCAGCGCTTTCGCATCGTCCAGGAGGTCAACAACCTCAAGGTCCTGGATGGTGCCACCGGGGAGGAACGACGCCTTTCCGAAGAAGAACGAGCGATCGTCATCGGCGAGTTGAGCACGTCCAAGAAACGCACGTTCGATCAACTCCGCAAGAAACTCGGCTTCACCGAGGCCGTGCGCTTCAACTTCGAGAAACATGACGGAGGCGGACGCGACCACTTGAAGGGGCACCTGACCGATGTCGCCTTGGCGGCCAGGCCGACCAAGAGGAGCACTGGCGTGCTGGGCAAAGGCTACTGGGATCTCGACGAGCGGGCACGCGACCGCATCGTGAACATCCTGATCGAGGAAGACCAGGAAGACGAGGTGCTCCGGTTGCTGATGGCGCGCTGCGGGCTGGATCGTGAGCAGGCCGAGCGTGTGGCGGCCGTGGATCTTCCCGATGGATACGCGAGTTACTCCAAGCACGCGATCCGCCGGCTGATGCCGCACATGGAGCGCGGCCTGATCGTGATGGGCAACGACGCGAGCGATTCGGCGATGCACGCGGCGGGCTATCTGCGGCCGGACGAGCGCGTCATGGATCGCCAGACCTTCCTGCCACCGTCACCCGATTTGCCTAACCCGATCGTGCGACAGGCGCTGGTTGAGGTGCGCAAGGTCGTCAACGGGATCATCCGTGAGCATTGCGCTGATCGAATCGAAACCGATGAGCCACCATTCGACGCGATCCACGTCGAGTTGGGGCGAGAGGCCAAACTGAGTTTTGAGCAGCGCAGGGAGATGCGCTTCGACAATGCCAAGCGCCGCAAGGCCCGCCAACAGGCGGCCGACGAGATCGCCGCACACGGCGACAAGCCTACGCGGGGCAAGATCAACGCGTACCTCCTCTGGCAGGAGCAGGGCCGGGAGTGTGTTTACACCGGCAGACCGATCAGCCTCGCGCAACTGCTCTCGGACGCGGTGGATGTGGACCACATCCTGCCGCGCTGGAGAAGCCTGGACGACTCGATGATGAACAAGGTCGTGGTATTCCGCGAGGCGAATCGGGACAAGGGCGATCACACTCCGCGCGAGTGGCTGGACGATGACGACCCCGAACGCTACGCAGAGGTTCTTGCCCGCGCGAAGAGACTGCCATACCCGAAGTATCGGCGGTTCATCCAGAAGGACATCGTGCTCGACGACTTCGTGAAACGCCAACTCGTCGACACGCGCTACATCAGCCGGCTCGTGACCCAGTATTTGCGATGCCTGGGCGCGGACATGGTCATGCCGCGCGGCTCGATGACGGCCGAGTTGCGGCGCAAGTGGGGCCTGAACAACATCCTGTCTCACGATGGCGAGAAGACGCGAGCCGACCATCGCCACCACGCCGTGGACGCGCTGACGATCACGCTGACCAACCGCAAGAGGCTGCACGCGCTGGCCAACGCGAGGGGCGATGACGTTTCACCGCCTTGGGACGGGCTCCGCCACGACGCCGAGCGGTCCATCCTCGCGATCAACGTCTCGCATCGAGTGCAGCGGCGATTGGCCGGGGCGCTGCACGAGGACACGTTCTACGGGCCTACCCAGAAACCCGACAGCGATCTGATCGTCCCACCAGGGTCGGTCGGGCATGGCACGAGCCGTCGCCACGCCATGGGCTGGATCGAGGATCCCGAGACGTTCGTTCGCCGTAAGCCGGTCGTGGAGATCAAAAACGCCAAGCACCTGGCCAAGGTTCGGGACGCGACCATCCGAAAGGTCCTGGGGGAACACCTGCGACGCCTCGGCGTTGACCCTGAAGGGAAAGAGGCGTATCCGAAGGATGCGTTCAAGGGCGCCAACTCACCCGTGATGCCCTCTGGCGTGCCGATCAAGCGCGTGCGCATGCTGAAAGAGGGCAAGACCTTCCGGCACGTCAGCGAACGCCGATCGACCCATTTCGTCAAGCCCGGCAATAACCACCACATCTGGTACCGAGAGCAGGACGGCAAGTGGAACGCCCAGGTCGTAACGATGTGGGATGCCGCCCGGCGCGGGCGGAGCGGCGAGCCGGTCGTCGATCAGCGCCCCGAGACAGGCGACGGCAGGTTCGTGATGAGCTTGGCGCTCGGCGAACTCTTCGAGATCGACGGGGATGAAGACGGCCAACGCCTCCTGTGCGTCGTTCGCAAGCTTGACCAGCGCAGCAAGCTGCTTTACTACAAGCCACACACAGATGCGCGGCTCGCGGGTGAGATCAACAAGGACAACCTGTACCTGTCGCCGAAGCGGATGCAAGATCTCAACGCACGCAAGGTGACGGTCGATCCAATCGGCCGAATCCGCCGTGCCGGGGATTAGCAGGCTGGAGGACGTCCGACTTGCCGGGGTGATCGATGCCTCCCACGCTCGCTCCTCCGCTCACGGGCTCAAGACAGCCTCCCGATCGGCCGACGCGCCAGGCATGGCCCGGCGCACCGTCGAGATCAGCCGCGACAAGGCCCACCTGAGCGTCCGCGACGGCCAGTTGCTCATCATCCGCGATGGCGAGGCCTCGTCCGACCACGCCGGGGGCGGGCGATCTCCCGATCGCCCCGACCTGGCCACGACCCGCTCCATGCGCTCCCGCATCCCCTGCGAAGACCTCGGCCTGGTCCTGGTCGATCATCCCGAAACCACCTACACCCACGCGGCCCTGACCACGCTGGCCCAGGCCGGTGCCGCCCTGGTCGTCTGCGGCCGCGACCACCTCCCCACCGCCGTGCTGCTCCCACTGTCCAGCCACACAGAGCAGGTCTGGCGCGTCAGCGACCAGATCGACTGCGGCAAGGTCATCCAGAAGCAACTCTGGACCGCCATCGTCCGCGCCAAGATCATCGCCCAGGCATCCAACCTCGCGCCCGACTCACCCGCCCATCGCCGGCTGATGGCGCTCGCACGCCGGGTCCGTTCGGGCGACCCTGAGAACCTTGAAGCCCAGGCCGCTCGGGTCTACTGGTCAGCCCTGTTCCCCTCTCGAGGTGACTGGACCTTCAAGCGAAAGCCGCGTGATCGTACACCCCCAAACAACCTGCTCGACTATGGCTACGCCGTCCTGCGGGCCGCCGTCGCCCGTGCTCTTGTCGGCGCCGGCCTGTTCCCGGCCATCGGCATCCACCACTCCAACAGATCCAACGCCTTCTGCCTGGCCGACGACCTGGTCGAACCGCTCCGCCCCATGATCGACCGCCGCGCTCGCCATCTGTTCAACCAGGGGCACTCGGGGCTCGACCAGCCCACCAAAGCCGAACTGCTCCTCATCCTGACCGCCATCGTTGGGCTCGGCCAAGATGCCACGATCGGACCTCTGGACGCGGCCCTGCCCCGCTACGCCGCCTCGCTGGCCCGGTCGCTCGCTTCGGGCCGCGTGGAACTGCTCATCCCCGTCGAGCCCCCAGGCCCGGAGGCCCAGACGTGCCTCACCTGAGTGGATACCGCTTCATGTGGGTCATCGCGATGTTCGACCTCCCGACGGACACCAAGGCCGCCCGCCGGGAATACACCCGGTTCCGCAAGTCCCTGCTCAAGGACGGATTTGCACGGATGCAGTATTCAGTGTATATTCGGCACTGTGCCAGCCGGGAAAACGCCGCCGTCCACATCGCCCGCGTGGAAGCCAATGTCCCACCGGATGGGGAAACTCGTGTCATCACCATCACCGACAAGCAGTTCGAGCGGATGCGGGTTTTCTGGGGAAAACGCCGCCTCCCGCCTGAAGCACCCCCCGCCCAACTCGAATTGTTCTAGCCAGCTTCGGCGTATCCTCCTTGACAGCAATGACTTGCGCGCGGGCTAGTGTAATCGATCCCGCCTCGCGAGCAAGCCGCAACGGAGGCGTTGTTCGTCGTCCGCCGTCGCCGAGTGTAATCGATCCCGCCTCGCGAGCAAGCCGCAACTCGGCCCCGCGTGACGTCCACGCAGCATGGAGTGTAATCGATCCCGCCTCGCGAGCAAGCCGCAACTCTTCTCCACAACAACACTGCCACGATGTTAGTGTAATCGATCCCGCCTCGCGAGCAAGCCGCAACGTCTGCGCCATTCTATACATCATTGCCGCCAGTGTAATCGATCCCGCCTCGCGAGCAAGCCGCAACAAAGGGCTTGCCTTTGGTTCGGCGGGCGCCAGTGTAATCGATCCCGCCTCGCGAGCAAGCCGCAACGCATCGCGCAGCCAGAACTTGAAGGTCCGCAGTGTAATCGATCCCTCCTCGCGAGCAAGCCGCAACGGTCGAGATCCGATATCGAAGCGACATCGAGTGTAATCGATCCCGCCTCGCGAGCAAGCCGCAACAGATCGTGCGCGATGGAACCGGATTGGCGCAGTGTAATCGATCCCGCCTCGCGAGCAAGCCGCAACAGATCGTGCGCGATGGAACCGGATTGGCGCAGTGTAATCGATCCCGCCTCGCGAGCAAGCCGCAACA
>Ga0114931_10010597_pt1 | contig 10969 bp, 18 predicted proteins | sample 2SBtaG_FD_89579 | JGI IMG/M metagenome (GOLD analysis project Ga0114931, IMG submission 89579) | Deep subsurface microbial communities from Kolumbo volcano to uncover new lineages of life (NeLLi) - 2SBTROV14_V59a metaG | ecosystem: Environmental > Aquatic > Marine > Volcanic | place: Kolumbo...
TAATATCTTCACAAGATAGTCTTGGGGGCGGTTTATACCGCCCTTTTTATTTTATGTCTCCCGGTCGGGTATTCGCCCGCGCCGTTTGAAATCATGTATAATGCCTTATTTCAACCGGTTGAACTTTGAGTTTTCCGAGGGATCTCAATCTATATCATGGCAGAGAAGCAGAATTTCAAACAGGGTGAAAGGATTCTTTTCGGGATCACAATCGTTTTTGTGATTGCCGCGGTGATTGGCTACATCGCGTTGGAAAGTTACCGCGCACATTCCAGTAAGCCGATTTTTGTTTCCAAAGTACACTACAAACCCTCCCCGCTGGGTTTAAAGGGTTCCGTCTATTTTCGTAAATCCGGCTGCACTTCATGTCATCGGGCCTTGCGCAATGGCACCAATATGGGCCTGTCGCTGGATGGGGTCGGTTCCCGGCGCAGCAAGGAATGGCTCTACCGCTTTTTGCGCGATCCGACCGATACCTATGGTGCGCCGACTGTGGACCACGGTTATCCGCCCAAGGAGGCGGCTTATGTCAGCTCCTTGCCCAAGGAGAAGCTGATGGCCATTGCCGCCTTCATTTCCGAGCTAAAGGCTGATCAGGGTTCGTCCTCGGCGCCCGAGCCCCCGACGGGTCGCTCGGAATTTATCGATGATATGGTGGGGGCCTTTGCGCCCGAGGGCTGGAAGAAAAAATTTCGGGATGTGCGCGAGCAGGACAAGCAAGCACCGCAAGGAGGGAAATCGCAATGAATGGGGATGCGCCCTGGGAAGTGGATAGGGACTACACGAAATACACCCTGTATTTTGTTTATGCCTGTATTATCTACAGTATTATCGGTTTCAGCTGGGGGGCGCTGATGGGCGGCATCGCCGACTTTCGCCATTTTGTGGATCAGCGCCTGCATGGTGACCTGATTGTGCGCGCCCATACCCATGTTAACCTGCTGGGCTGGGTGGAGATGGCGATTTTTGCTGCGGTGTATTACATTGTGCCGCGCCTGGCGCGACGCCCCATTTACAGCCTGAAACTGGTCAAGGTCCATTTCTGGACGCATAATTTTGGGCTGATAGGAATGGTAGTGCTCTTTACCATGGCGGGTGTGATCGGCGGCAATGCCAGCCTGGATCATACGCCTGCAGAGGTGGAAACGATGATTCGTCCGATCATGGCAACCATGGGTATCTTTGGTTCCCTGGTGTTGCTGGCCAATCTGATCTGGGGCTTCAATATATTCCGCACCTGTCTTGGTTGGGAAAAAATACGATGAAAACAGAATCACTACTTATTCTGGTCATGCTGAGTCTGCTGCTTGCAGCCTGCGGTGGTGGTGGTGCTTCTGTCGGGGTGGGTACCAAAGCCCCCAGCGTTGTTACCAAGACCCTGGCCGATGTCGGCGGTGATTTGAGCAAGATCACCACCTACCGCTATCCTGATAAACGCATGTATCAGTATTCTCTGGACAAGGCTTTGGCTACAGGTAAGCCCATTGTGCTGGAATTCGCGACACCGGGGCACTGTACCGTCTGCGACAAGCAGCTCCAGGTGGTCAAGGGGGTGATGGAGAAATATCAGTCGCAGGTGCTGTTTTTACATATGGATCAATATCAGAATCCCGAGGCCTACACGGCATTTCATGTGATTGGTGATCCCTGGACCTATGTGATTGATCGCCAGCAGATCGTGCGCTATCGCCTGGCGGGCCGGGTGCTCTATGGGGAGCTGGATGCGGTTATCAAGCGGGTATTGAATGAGAAAATTGAGAAGAAAAGCTGAGCTATGGTCGCAGCAGTAGTTCGCTATCAATTGCATCAGGATCGGCGGGGGATGGTGTGGGACTGCCTGTTATATGTGCCCACTGTCATCGCCTTGTTCTCCATTGGTCTGAATCTCTGGTTCAGTCCGAATCAGAGTTGGGCCTATATCCTGTTCTTTATGGCCAGTTTTTTTCTCTTTATCGGGGGAAACCGGATCTTGTCCGGGCGTCTGATGTTGCTGCCCGCTGCTCCCGTCAGTCTGGAAATCAGTAAACAGCAACTAGGCCTGGAGTTGCGCAATGGTGAGCGGATCGATCTGGTGAAAAATGTTCGCTATTATCCGGACTACGCAGGGAAATCATTTGGCATCAGTGGCATGGATGGCGGCGGGAAAAAGAGACAGTTTGTATTCTATCGCGGCCAGTTCCCGGGTGATGGAGAATACCAGGAACTGCAGTCCAGGCTCGGTATTTACCGCTAGGAGCCGAATTCCAGAGCTGCGATTGCCCCCGGTGTATACCTGGATCATTCATGCCTGCCACCCTCCCTCTTGCCGCGATTTCTCCGGCGCTGCAGGACATCCCACACCATATAGGCCATGGCTATAAGCCCCAGAGAGCAGGCGATAATGATCGCATTTCTCTCGGTAGTCTGGCTGACCATCCCGCCCAGAAACATATGAACCGAATAACCCAAAACGAACAGCGATGACAGGGCGACGACTGTATATATAATGATTTCCTTCACATCCATGGTGTCCCTTAAGTTAGAGTTATAAAAGACTATAGCAGTAGCACAAATGATTCAATAATGGGCTTGCAGGGGGGGCGATTGCTTGTTATTCTCCCTGATGACCTAAGATGGATTTGAAATGCCTTACTCCCTTGGCGCGATGCGTCTAAAAAGGGCTTGACGAGACAGGTGGCGTGTGTAAATATCCCATGTCACCCCTATAAGATGTAAGGTTGTATCAGGAGCGAGACTGACGGGCTGGGCGCCCGAAAGGCTAAATGGTAAGCCCTCACTGAATCCTGATGAATCCAGATAATAAGACAAATTCAATATCCATAGAGAGGAGGGTAATCATGGTGAACAAGCTATCCTATTCAAGAACCTTCTGGTCCGGAATTATCGCGGGCGTGCTGACAGGGATGGGGAATGGCAGCGTGTTTGGTGCGGCGCTGATGTGCGCTCTGGGTCGCGGCAAGTTTGATAACTGGGGCGGCTGGGGCATCGCACAATATATACCCAGCACATTTGATGGTTTTGTCAACTGGTGCATGATCGTTTTCGGTTTTGCCTTTATGGCCATCATGATGATCGCCCTGAACCGACATGGTGAGCTGGAAGCAGCAGAATCCTGACAGAATTAGAAAATAATTGTTCAGGCAAAAAATGATTGTTTTGTAGATCAAGCTAGGAGGCTTCGCAATGTCAGCAGTCGCGACGGTTTTCTGTATCGTTTTAGCCTTTTCCAGTATGTGGTTCGCATGGTATCTGATGATGCCAGGCAAGCACTGAGTGTTAAGCTGAAGGGCATACACTGTAATTTCCAAATAAATATTTTAATTTTAGGACACGAGGGGGAGGTTTGAAGTCATGTTAAAATACCTTTTCGCAAAGCGCGAAGACATCCCGCAAGGCGCGGCATCCGTATATTTCGGGATTTCTTCGATTATCTGGTTTGTGATCGGGACCGGACTGGGCTCTTTCAATGCAGCAAAGCTGGCGTTTCCCGATTTTGTCATGGGCACTGAGTTCTTCTCGTTTGGCCACATGCGCCAGGTCCATGTGATGGCAGTTATTTTTGGCTGGATTTCCATGGCCTTTGCCATGGCGATGATGTACATCACGCCGGCACTGGGGAACACCAAGCTGTGGTCTGAAAAGCTGGGTGTCTGGAACTGTTTCCTGTGGAACTTCGGCTTGTCCCTGGCCTTGACCCTGCTGTGGGGTGGCATGTCATCCGGTCGTGAATACTCGGACTTCCCCTGGTTTATCGACCTCTACATTCTTGCCCTGGTAGTAGCTCCATTGGGCATCAACGTCTGGATGACCATCATCCATCGGAGGACTCAGGGTATCTACACCACCAACTGGTTCTTTGCTTCTGCAACCTTTATGGTGTGGATCGTGCTGCTGGTGGGGAATCTGCCGGAGTACTTCCAGCTCACCGGCCTGTCCGAGGCCTACCTGACCTGGTGGTTCGCGCATAACGTACTGGGGCTGTGGATTACCCCGGTTGCGGCAGCCATCGCCTACTATACGATTCCGAAGATTACAGGTAACCCCTTGTATTCTCACCGTATCGGGCATCTGCACTTCTGGTCGGTGGTGGTATTCTATTCCACGCCTGCCGCGCATCATTTGATGTCCTCCCCGCTGCCGGAATGGCTGAAGTCATTTGCCTCGGTGGAAGGGGTGCTGATCCTGGTGCCTGCCATCGCCTTCGTATCCAACCTGCTGCTCACCATAACGGGTAAATGGCGCTACTTTGTGGATAACGTGGAGACCAAGTTCACCATCTCCGGTGTGCTGATGGCAATTCCCTTGAATATGCAGGGTGGCTTTCAGCAGACGCGCGCGATCAACTGGTACATTCATGGCACCGGCTGGATTGTGGCACATGCCCACCTGGCACTCTTGGGTTTCTCCACCTTTCTGGAGGCGTCGGCCGTCTACTATGGCCTGCAGACCATCATGCGCAGGAAATTGTACTCTCTGGCACTGGCCAATTTTCACTTCTGGTTCCTGCTGATCGGTTTTGCCACCAACTGGGTGACCATGACTATTGCCGGTCTGATCCAGGGTGCAGCCAAGATCTACGAAGTGCCCTACATCGATACGGTGATTGCCGAGCATCCTTACATGATTGGCCGCTGGGTTGGCGGCACCATGGTGTTTACAGGTAATCTTGTATGGTTATACAACATGTGGATGACCGCACGTGAAGGTACTGTGATTCCGGAAGGACTCCTGCCCCACGAATTGGCCTACGAGCGTTAATCAAATAATAACAGAGGGAGGAGTCAAACGTGGCTTTTAGAGAATATAAAGTTGGTGCGCGACTGTTTGGGATCGCGCTCGGGGGGTCGATGATGATCACGCTTTATTTTCCGAGCTTGGATATCGTCAGCGTATCATCGACCGAAATGGGGCTGAGAAAAGGTCTGCAGTACGGTCGTGTCAGCGGATTCAGCCTTGAGGATCCTTTGCTGCAGGGTTGGGGCAAGCCCCTGACCGTGGTGCTGAGAAAGGACCCCAGGACCGGGAAGGACATGGACCCGACCTATGCCTATGTCTATGAGAAGGGGGTGCCGTTTACCAGTGCTATTTCGCATCCCCGTATCCTGGGCAAGGGCGTCGAGGATCTGAGTGTCGACAAGGGTCGGATTACAGAAGCCAAGGAGAGTAACGGCGCCGTGTTCATTGTCAATGAAGGGAGGTTCAAGGGGAATAAGCTGACCTACATTGAAAATGTCACAGCGACCCGTGGCTGGACGCCGGAAGTGGTGCGCGCCTCTGTAAAAGATGAGGGTGATATCAAGCATATCGGCCAGGGCAAGATCATGTTTGTCCGTGAAGGTTGCTGGTGGTGCCATACCCTGTTGCCTGAGGAAACTCAGGATTGGCAGGCATTCGGTGCACCGCCGATGCTGGGCGACTTCAACAGCGAATCGCCGACTGCGCTTGGTTCGGATCGCAAAGCACCTGATCTGTTACATGTAGGTGCCAGGAACTCCTCGCGCGAATGGATGACCATGCATTTTTTCAATCCACGACTGGTGCAGCCACATTCGATCATGCCGCACTTCAACTACCTTTGGGGTAAGGTTGACGCCGATGGTAAAAAGATCGATCTGGCCGCATGGCAGAAAGAGTATGCGGACTATACGAGCGGTAAGCGTGTATATCCTCCTGAGGTGCCAGTGCCTGCGCCTAACAGCGAGGCACGCTACCTGATCGACTTTGTTCTCAATCTGAAGTAGGGGGAGAAAAATGGCTTGGAAATTTGAAAATCCGTTGTACAGCATGACCGATGAGGAACAGAATCAGCGGGCCAGAGACGTATGGGAAGGTGAAAGCCTGGGCGGCATTATGGAGGATAACCACTGTCTTCCACAGCCGGTGGTATGGCTGCTGGGCTTGACGATTGTGACCGCATTCCTGATCACTGCACCGCTCTGGGGACAGCGTCCCAATGCGGCGATCTATCAGGAATATGTGGCACTGATGGATAGCCCTGAAGTTCAGGCAATCTCGGATCCCGAGAAGAAAATGGAATTCATTGTCAATAAGGTCAAGAGTCAGGGTTCCAAGTGGGCTGCATTGCAGGAGCGTCATCCTCTGGAGTGGGATGACCTGCAGATGATCAAGGGTAAGATTATTGAGCTGGAAAGGGCTGGTGCAGATCTTCAGGAGTACAACATCCTGGGTGACCGAGTACAACTGGCCAATTTCGAGGGTGCGAAGAAGCCCAATGGTAAACCATCACGGATACAACCTTGGTGGGATAAGGGCTACACTATCGACGTGTTTTATGTCAGCTACTTCTGTATTGCGCTCATCATTGTGGTCAAACGACTGCCAAACTTTGAATGGGAACCGGATCACACCAAGGCTCATTAATCGCAGTCAAGCAAAAGGAGAAACGCACATGTTAGAAATAGATAATCCTCCGATGGCGATGCTGGTACCGATCATCATCGTGTTTGCCTTACCCTTTATCTATAGTTTTTTTATAGATAAACACGACAAGGGTAAGCCCATGGACGACTGAGTCCGGACTACTGTCAAAGTGCTCAGGCAAGATTGACAGCAGTACAGATGAAGGTCACAAGGACAATGCCGCTCCATGAGCGGCATTGTTTTTTTGGAAAGCGGCAGTTTTCTGGAACGTTTACTTATCGCAGGGATCTAATGACTAGTGAGTACTGAGACAATTATAGATATGGTGGCGAATCAGTTTCATGATTTTTTAGCGTTCAGCGGCTCAGCCCTTCAGGTGAATGATTCTATCATTCCCGACTACCTGACCATTGAGGGGATGCGCGGCCAGGAATACAGTGTCGGTATATTTATATTCATGCTGTTCGGTGTGGCTGTTTTTGTGGCGATAATTTTTAAATTCATGCTACGGGCCAAGCGTGATAAAAACCTTAAAACCGGTGAGCTGGTGATGTTCATCTGTATAATACTGGGTACCGTGGGTGCCGTTGTGATCGGCGCAATGCAGCTGCTTCAGGGGCAGCTTTTTTAGGAGGAAAAGTGGATGAACTTTCTACAGTCATTACCCGATGGTTGGACAATCTATATCTGGATGCTTGCCGGTGGATTGATAATTGTTGCTGCAATCTTTGGTATCCGCTGGGCCCAGAAGAATGAGCAATTTGACGAGGACATCAAGTACCTGGTCTTTGACGAAGATGACAAGGATAAAATGTCGCAGGAGGAATTCGCCAAGGCGCAGGCAGTCAATAAGCGACAGGTAGAGCGCCGTAAGGAGATCCTCAAAGAGAGAGCCAAGGAAAGAGCAGCAAAGTATGAAAAAAGGTGAAAAAGGTGTTCTAATATTCATCGCAATGGTGGTGCTTGCGATGATGATCTGGAACAGCGAGAAGCTCTCGAAATCCAGCAATCAGGACAAGGAAATTCCCTTTTACAGCGATGCCAGCATGGACGTCAAGCAGGCAGGGTCTGCAATTTACCGGCGCTATCAGTGTAAGCGCTGCCACAGCCTTTGGACAGTGAAGGACATCATGCAAACCGTGCCGGCGCCGGCACTGGATGGTATCGGTGCACTGCGGGATGCATACTGGCTCATGCGCTATCTTTCCGTCGCTAATCCACAGGATATCCTGCCAAGCAGATTGAAAACGGAATACCGCATGCCTTCATATAGCACGATGCCGGAGAAGGATCGCAAGGTGCTGGTCGCCTATCTTGCCAGCCTCAAGGTCAAGCCCTGGTATCTTGATGAGCTCAAAAAGACGGAGTGCCGCAAGCTGACTGGAGAAAAATGTTGAAACGTTCCCTGCAGAGAAAGATCTCGGGCGTCGTCGCCCTGGCGGCCGGAAGTCTGGTGATCTATCTGGGTGACTGGCTACTCGGTGTTAAGCCTGAATTATGGGTGGGACTGGAAACATTCAGCTATGCCTGGATGGCGGATATGTTTATTGTCCCGCTGACATCCGGGATCATAGTCGCCATATTGTTCGGCCTGGGTGGCAAATGGCTGTGCTATTTTCCTCCGCTGTTCATCCGTGTCTATAGCTATTTCTCTTACATATACCTAGTCCAGGTGCCGGAAGGGGCGAAGTTGCTTACTTTCCCGCTGTGGATATTGGTGGTGATCCTGGTGGTAGAGGCAGCAGCCTTTGGTGGCGTTTTCGGTGAGATTCTGGTGAAACGCACCTATGGCAGGATACCCGCTGATCAATTTATCCAGGTCAAAAAGGGACAGGATTCTTCCGGGGCGGACGGCTGATGGCGGTACATTTCAAAACACGACGACCATCTACCCAGGCAGAACTGGCAAGGCGCAAGCGTTATTTCAGTGCCACACTGGTGACCTGCGCTGCTATTGCCATGATTGGCGGGGTGCTACATGTGGTCAAGCTGGGCGCCAACAGAATGCACGACATGCGCAACAAGGCAACCTATAGCCTGAACAAGATGGATACGCATATCCGTGCGGCAGGTGAGGATATTATTCGCCATCGTGAAGATGAGGCGCGCCCTGTTACTTCAACAAGCTCCTACACCACAGCCGAAGCCGATGCCCTGTTGAGACCCGAACAATGGCAGGAAATCAACACGATGGTCGAGATCCCCGCCGGTCAGTTCCTGATGGGTTCGAATCGAAAACGGGGTGATGATTATGACCGCCCACGGCACTCTGTGGACCTGCCGGCCTACCGTATCGACAAGTATCCTGTAACCAATGCACAGTATGCACGTTTTGTCGCTGCGACAGCACACCGGCCGCCTTCGCATTGGCAGAATGGTAAAATACCTGCCGGCCTGGAATTACACCCGGTAACCATGGTGTCCTGGTATGATGCCACCAGCTATGCGCGCTGGGCCGGTAAGCGGCTGCCTAGCGAGGCGGAGTGGGAAAAGGCGGCCAGAGGCACCGATGCCAGACGCTGGCCCTGGGGAAATCAGATGGATACCAGCCGCCTCAATACCTACTACAGCGTAGGCGCCACCACAGTCGTGACCCGCTATAATAAGGGTGCGAGCGTCTATGGCGTCATGGATCTATCCGGCAATGTCAGCGAATGGACCTCTGATGATTTTTTGCCCTATGCAGGGACTAAGGCCTCTCCCGAAATATTTCAGGGCAAGGTGGCGGTGGCCAGCACCCCCCAGGATCGGGCGATGAAGGTGGTAGATCTGGTGCCGGTTGATGCCCATTACAAAGTGCTGCGCGGTGGTTCCTGGAAGAGCGACCCCTTCTCCACGACCACCTACCACCGCAATTTTTCCTGGCCCCACTATGCCTCGGACTTTTTCGGTTTCCGGTGCGTGAGTGACGCCACCACGAACATCGGGAGCAAACCATGAAGCCATTGATGATGCTGTTCTATACAGCATTCTGTCTGATCCTGGCAGCGCCTGCGATGGCGCTGGACAGTTATCGTTATCTGCATGTCACGATAGATACCCCCTGGTTTATCTTTCTGTTTCTCCTGCCTATCGTATTGTCGCCATTCATTCTGATGGCCGTTCTCTACTGGCGTTTTGCCGGTCGTAGCAAGACCGAAGACCAGGACAGGGATGAAGAGAAAAAATAAGCCCTTCGCAATGCAATTATCAGTTCGATTGAACCCGTCGCTCTCCTGTCAGGGTATATTCATTTCTTTAGCTTACTGTCTGATGCTGTTTTGCAGCCTGCCGGTCTTTGCAGCGGAACAGCAGGTATCAAAAAATAGCGATGTTCAGGTCATGGGATCATTTACCCGGGATGAAATCGTCGAAGGCGAGGCGATCCGTATCGCCGACCATGAAAAACGTATCATCCTGTTTATCATGGGGCTTTCCCTGCTGATTCTTGTGTTATCCACCGCCGTACTGGGTGTCGCCATGGCCATCTATGGCAAGCAGGTGTTTGTTGCCCATATGGTTGTAGCGGGCCTTACCGTGACCCTGGCGGTAGCGCATGCGGTTGTCGCCATTGTCTGGTTTTTTCCTTTTTAGAGGAGACCAGGCCATGGTGGGCGCTGAAATCACGGTTCCCAGTATTCCCGCCGCAAAACCACGTTACTGGAATTTTGCACTGCTGGGTGTCTATACCCTGTCGGGTGTCACCAGCCTAGCATTCGAGGTACTGTGGACAAGGATGCTGTCCCTGCAGTTCGGTATCAGCATCTTCGGTGTCGTGATCACCGTCGCGGCGTTCATGGCGGGTTTGGGGGCCGGTAGTCTGATAGGGCTCCGCTGGGGATGGCGGCTTAAACGACCCCTGCTGGTCTTTGCCGCCCTGGAGGCGGGGATCGCACTGTATGCCCTGGGCCTTCCCTGGGCCTTTGCGGGGCTGGATAGTTTACTGCTCCGCTATGCCGCCGGCGTCAGTCTGGTGCAGTGGTATCTCTGGCAGGGTTCGGCCCTGTTGTGCTTCATGCTATTGCCTGCCACCGCCATGGGGATCGGTTTTCCCATGGTGTTGCGAGTGATTGCCGGTGGTGCCCTGTCGCTGGGGAAACTCTATGGCCTGAATGCCTGTGGGGCGGCGCTGGGTGCCCTGTTACCGCTGATATTACTGCCGGTCTTTGGCTGGTCACTGGCGGTACAGCTGGTGGCCGGCCTGGGCATGAGTGTGGGGCTTGCCGCACTGCTGCTAGCCCTGATTGCGCCGCCTGGCCCAATCATACCCACCGGAGCGCATCGCGATGACAGCAGCGTGCCACTGGCCTCCATGCTGGCCTATGCCGGCATTGGTGGAGCGGCCATCATGCTGGAAATCGGCTGGACGCGGTTGTTGGGTGGTCCTGTTGCGCACCGAATATGTACTGGCCGTGATTCTGGCAGTATTTCTCATCGGCATTGGCATCGGTAGCCTGATGGCCCGTCATCTCAAGGCCGCTTTCTAGTTAACCCTGTTTCCACTGGTCGCCGCGCTCGCCGGTGTCGCCAGCCTGTGGCTGGTGCCCTGGATTGCCCGCTGGGCTGAACAGGCTGCTTTTAGCGCTTTGGCGGATGCCCTGTGGTGGCA
>Ga0114931_10010598_pt1 | contig 10968 bp, 11 predicted proteins | sample 2SBtaG_FD_89579 | JGI IMG/M metagenome (GOLD analysis project Ga0114931, IMG submission 89579) | Deep subsurface microbial communities from Kolumbo volcano to uncover new lineages of life (NeLLi) - 2SBTROV14_V59a metaG | ecosystem: Environmental > Aquatic > Marine > Volcanic | place: Kolumbo...
GCGTTGGGCACGATGAAGCACCCGAGCTCATCGTCCCCCTGATCGGGGTACACCATCGCGATGGGTTTCCCTTGACGCATGCGATTGACGGCATCGTCGCTGTCTACGAGGCTGAAGTCGTACTGTCCGGCGGCAACGAAGTCCGCGCTTTCGCCGTTGTTCGTCGAAACGGCCACGCCGTTGTCTTTCAATGCCGCCATGAAGGCCTTGGCGCGTTCGTCTCCCCAAATTGTGAACAGGGCGGCGATTTCCGAAGTCGAGGTGCCGAACAATGGATTGGTGATGACCGACTTCCCGTTCCATCGGGGATCGGCATATGCCAGGATGCTCTTGGGCTTGTCCTCCACGTTTTGGTTGACGACGAGCACTCTCGCGCGCGCCGAAAAACCGGTCCAATAGCCCTGTTTATCCTTGAACGTCGCCGGAATGTCCCTCCCGTTCGGTGAGACGTAGGGGTCGGCAATGCCCTTTGCCTTGAGAACCTCGGCGCGAATGGGCTCGTTGGCCCAGTACACATCGGCCTGAGGATTGTCCTTTTCGGCGATGAGACGATTCATCGAGCCCGTGCTCTTGGTCTCCTCGGTGTCGTAAACCGCCTTGACCTCGATGCCGGTTTCTGCTTCGAATGCCGTCAGGATGGGTTCTGAGAAAACCTGATCCTCGGAGACGTAGATCACGACCACCTGCACGTGGTTCGATCCGTCCGGTGACCGCAGAAGCACGACGCCCGCGATGATCACGACGGCGGCGACGAGAAGCAATGCGAGCTGTTTGATCTTCGTCTCCTACGTGAGAAGCAGAGTCCGCCATGGACATAGTAGATTCGCGAGTTGTTTTCGAGGGGATTGAAGCAAGCGACATGCCGCCCTATCACCACGCGCACAGGATCTCGCTGACGATCGCGACAAGGGATGTCGAGAGCGACCATGCCACTCGTCTGACGGTTCCTTCTGGCAACATCTGGCGAGGCAGTAGTTGCGCAAAATCGTCCCCGATCGTATCAACGGTGCTGGATGGGCTGAGGCCCTTCAGTTCCGAACAGATTCCCGGGCCTCGAGGAGAAGGATATGCTTGGCAGTGATCGTTCGGCGCCGTTGCGCGCGTGGATTGGGGTTCCCTTGCTCGTGTGCGCTGCGGCCATCATCGGTTGTAGCAGCGGAAGCTCGAATGGAACCGGTGGTACTGGCGGGGCGGGCGGAACGGCTGGTGCCGGCGGAGCGGGCGGAACCGGCGGAGCGCCACCTTTGGACAGCACCTTCAAGGCCGCGACCTGCGTCCGTGACATCACTCCGGTCAGCCCCAATCTCGCCTCGGCATACCAAGATAAGTTTGGTGAGGCCGCAGCGGTCAATCATACGGACCCGATCTACATGGCGGGCTTTGGCAATGACCGCCAAGCCGCGGGATACCACGACCGGCTTTGGGCTCGTGGCGTGGTCGTGGGCGGCCCGGGTGGCCGCGTCGCGATCGTGGCCCTCGACCTGGTCGGCTATTTCGTCAACGAGACCGAAACGATCCGAGCGATGGTCTCGCCTGAAAGCGGAATCGATTACGCCGTCATTTCGAGCACCCACGTGCACGAGGGGCCCGACACCGAAGGGCTGTGGGGACCCAACCAGTTCATCTCGGGCATCGACTTCGACTATCTGGACTTCGTCAATCAGACCGTGGCCGATTGCATCGATGAGGCAGCGGCCAACCTCCAAGAGGCGCGGATGCGTACCGTCACCGCCCCCACCGACGGCTTGAGCCTAGGCATTGCCCTCCAAGACGACGGCCTCGGCGTTGCCGACACCAAGGTGCTCGCAGGGGACATCGACCTGGCCCCCGATACCGAAGGACGCATCGTCGACCCGAGACTCCCCGTGATGCAACTGACGAAGCGAGATCCCAACGCAGATGGCACGTACGAGGTACTGGCTACCCTGGTCACCTTTGGCAATCACCCCGAAAGCCTCGGCAGTGACAACCCCTTGATCACGTCTGACTATCCAAATGCGGCGCGTGAACGTCTCGAGGCGGAGTACGGAGGCACAGCGATCTGGGTGAGCGCGGACGTGGGCGTCCTTCAGACCCCTCTGCACATCGACCTGGAAGACCCCCTCACGAGCGAGCCGGTCGCGCACGACACCTTCCGTTTTGCCGAGGTGTATGGGACGGACCTCGCGGAGCGCGTCATCGAAACGATCGACACGGCGGAGGTCGGGGACGACGCCCCCGAGATCCGCTTCGCCAGAACGACCCCGGTGGCGATCCCGCTTGCAAACCCATTGTTCCGCTTCGCGGTCGCGATTGGGGCGCTGAACACGCGGCGAACGCTGTTCACCAATGGCGAGCCGGATACATCCACGGGCAAGCCGTTCCCTCCGCCGTTCGACACCATTCCCCAGGCGCTTGGAGAGGACGTTCAGACCGAGGTCGGCGCGATTCGAATCGGCGACGCCAGCTTCGCGGTCGTGCCGACCGAGCTCGATCCCCAGCGAGGCGACACGTATCGCAACGAGATGGCCGGCGCCAAAGACACGTTCATCATCGGGCTTGGCAATGACCACATCGGGTATCAGGTGCCGTTCGACAAGTGGGACAACAGCTGCCACGAGTGTTTCCCGTACATCGTGAATGATGACGAGGCGTCGTGTCCGACGCAGCCCATCGATTGTAACACCGTGTTTGAAAATAACGTCGGGCAAGCCGTCGACCCAGGCGTTTCGGAGCCCCTCGCCCCGATACTCGAAGCACTAAGGTGAGGCTGCGCATGCTAAGCGGCGCCTCACTGCGCGCGGCGCTCCTCATCACCTCGTCGTGGCTCATCGCGAGCGCAGCTTCGGTGGGCTATGCGCACATGGCCGTTTCGACCGCGAGCCTCCGATCATTGACCGCAGAGGCCGACCTGGTGACCCGTGCGCGCATAATCGAGCCTGACACATGGGTTGGGGTCGATGGGGCACGCGAGACGCAGGAATCGATCCTGCGCGTCAGGATCCTCGAAGTCCTGAAGGGACAGGGAATCGTCGGGAAGGAGCTTAGCTTTGCGCAGCGCGGTCACGGCGTCGCGCACTACCTTCCGGGCGACGAGGCGCTGATCTTTCTTCGCGAGCTTTCCCGTAGCCGCGAGCTTCACCAACTCGGCTCGACGGGCACGCTCAGGTGGTATTCCACGCAGGAGCACGACGACGGCTGCGTCCTGGCGCCCAAATCGCGCCGCATGACGCTCGAGGCCGCTCGCACCTACGCAGCCATCGAGAAGATGCCCGCAGACGAGCGCGTCCAAGCGCTGCGCAAGGTCACCGTGAGGCTTCTGGCCTCTCGCGACCTGCGCCTCGCGACTTCTGCGCTTCGGGACCTGGTGCGTGCAGGCAACGCGCCCCTGGTAACCGAGGAAGATGTCCCGGCCTTGACCGAGGTGGTCCACGATCCTCGAACGTCGATCGGCGTGCGGATCGGGCTCTTGGTGGAGCTCGAGCAGCGCGGGCTCTCGGGCGGCTTCCCGCAATGGGTGCAGCTGCTTCGCGCGACGAAGGGCGCCGATCGAATCGCCGTGATCCATGCGGCTGGCATGCAGAATAGTCCCGCGGTGAACGCCGAGCTCGCACAGATCTTGCTGGGACCCGACACGACAGCGGCCGCCGCGGCCGCCATATCTTTGGGATCCCCGGGCAACCTCGCCGCGGTGCCCCCCTTGTCAAAGGCCCTCGGGTCCAGCGATACACACCTGGCGATGGCGGCGATTCGGGGGCTTGGGGCGACCGCTACACCTGAAGCGCGGGAAGCGCTCGCATCCGCCGCCGCGTCTCACCCTGACGCGTCCGTCCGCCGTCGTGCCCAAGCCGAGCTACGCATCCTAACTGCCCACCGAGGAGGATCGAGATGAAGATACAGATGGACTGTTCATTGACCTCATTCGGATTGTACGTCTTGCCAATCGCAGTCGTCGCAGCGCTCGTCGCGGGGTGCTCGGATGGAAGCCCTACCTCCGGCTTGAGCGTCGGCGCGGCGAAACGCGATATCACGCCCACGATGATGACCGCCCCCCCGGACGGCAACGTCTTCCTCGGCGGCTACGGCTTCGGCCCGGAGCGCCCGTCAACCGGCGTGCTCGCGCCTATCTTCGTCCGCGCCTTCGTCGTGAGCGGGCCGCAGGGCACGGTCGCGTTTGCTGAGAACGAAACCCAGGGGGCCCCCGTGGCACACAAGGAAGGGCCCTACGGTCTGATCGACATAGGCGACGCGGTCGAGGCGGCGACTAACGGAGCGATTCCCCGATCCCACGTCATCATCGGCTCGGACCACAGCCATGCCGGTCCGGACACCACCGGCGTGTGGGGTGGTCTGCCCGAGTCCTACCTCGGGTTCTTGCGCGATCAAACCGTTGCCGCGATCGTCGATGCCTACGAAGCCCGTCAGCAAGCGGACCTCTGGATGGGCGCGATCGACGCAACCGACCTGCTCCATAGTCAATTCGACAAGCCTCCGAACGACGTGGTCGACGGCGAGCTTCGCGTGCTGGTGGCGACCGAGCCAAACGACGCGAGCAAGCCCACGGCCGCCCTGATCAACTATGCGGCCCATGGGACGGTGATGGGAAGCGGCAATACCCTGATCTCAGGCGACTGGCCGAGCATCGTTTCGGATGGCGTCGAGCGGGCACTCGGCATCGACACCGCAGTCGTGATGGTGGCGGACGTAGGACGCACGCAACCGGAACGGGGCCTCGGCGGCGGCGATACCGATGAAGCGCGCCTGCGTTCGTACGGTGCGCTCGTCGAGGAGCGCGCTCTATCGGCAATAGCCGACCTAGAACCGGTGCAAGGCGACGAGGTCACGGCGACGCAACGCTTCTTGCGTGAGCCTTACGCCAACCCCTTGTCTCCGATCGCGTTGCTGGCAGGCATCATCTCGCGCAGTGATGCGGCGCCCTGGTTGTCCGGAGAAACCGTCGGGACAGTGGTCTCTGCCGCTCGTATCGGCGATGTCCTCTTTGCAGCTGTGCCCGGTGAGGGATACCCAGCGATCCAATTCGCGATGCAAGAGCGGGTCGACGCATCACAACACTTCGTGTTCGGGCTTGCAAACGATCAGCTCGGCTACTTGATCGCGCCCGAGGAGGGCTACCCGGACATCCTCGCTGCCGCACCGGACAACGACAACGCCGTCTTCAACGTGAGCGCAAAGATCGGAGACCACGTCGAATGTGCGATCCTCGACGCCGCGGAAGACATTGGATTCGCGGTGACGCCGGACGAAGCCCGGTGCGCGCCGTATGCCGACGAGGATCCGCAGATCCCAGGCATGTGAGAGCATGCGTCCAAGCAGCCTGAAGGATCTCGAAGATGCACTATCACTCAGAATGGAAAGCCCACCGCAGTTCTGCAGGATGTCGCAGCATGCGAAAGATTGGGTTCCCGCTATTCGGACCCGCGACTTCGCACGATTCCGCCGGCTCCCGGCGAGGACGAGCCACACGACGTGCACGCAAGACTGTTCCTCAGCAAGCACCGATGAGGACGGGCGCACCTGCGATTGCCATAGTCCCAGACGGGTATCTGAGCTCGAGTGCCGACACCGGGTGGGCGACCAAATCGGTTTCGACGTTGGATTTGCGAGTAAGCGGTGCGCTTGGCAAGATCACGTCCTGGTCGACGTCGCCAAAGTTGGTCGTCATGATGGGGTTTACGCTCTCTTAGGTCATTGGGACCAATTTAAGAGCCCGATGGGCTAAGAGAGCGACTCTGTGGGCCTTTGCCACCCCGTCTTTGCGTTCAGCCAGGCCGATAGGCGAGGCATGATTCGCGTGAAGAGCACGATCATCTTCATGATGAGCGGTCGTACCAATTCGTCCTTGTCGGCCTCAATAGCGCGAACGATGTAGCGGGCGGCTTTTTCGGGCGACAAGACCGGAATCATTTTGCCGATACTGGGGATCCTCTCGTGGGACCCAGGGTTGTTATCGAAGTAGTCGCTGGTCACCTCTCCAAACACGAGATGGGTGACCCCGACGCCTGTCCCGCGAAGCTCGGCGCGAAGCGAATCGTTGAAGCCGCGCAGTGCACAACGGGAGGCGGCGTACCCGGTGGCACCCGGAATCACGAGATACGCCATCGGTGAATTCACGTTTGCGATTCGGCCACTGCCCCGGCGAACCATGTCTCTCACGAACGCCCGTGTCGCGAAGAACGCCGCAAAGTAGGGCGCCGACATCATAGATATCGCCTCGCTCGGATCGGTTTCTTCAACGGCCAGCCATCGGCCCGCGCCCGCGTTGTTGATCAGGATGTCGGGAACCTCCACCTCGGCCTTGATGCGCTCGGCCGTCACGACCACGGCAGCGGAATCACCCAAGTCACATGGGTAGACATACGCCTGCCCGCCGGCGTTTCGAATTTCACTCGCGACCGCATCCAACTTCGATTGGGTTCGGGCGAGCAGAATGACCTTGGCGCCGGCAGCCGCCATTGCACGCGCCGTTGCCGCCCCGATGCCGCCAGAAGCCCCAGTGATCAATACCAGAGCACCTTGGATTTTCATGATGCGGCCGAGTAGCAGCCAACCAACTTGCCGCGTCAACCCCTATAGTTACCGCGCGGGTTCGATTCGCTTAGCTCTTGTTGGGGTTCAGCAGGTGCTTGGTGCCGGTAGCTTGTCGAACGCAAGCGCCGGCCCGTCGAAGTTGCACTCAATCCCCCGAACTGGGTCGTCAAAACACACCGTGGCAGGCGTTAGCGACCGCTTGGTCTAAGTCGTCGCATTGGCTCGTGTCGTTGCAGGGCGCGGCCGTTTCACATTCGAGCAAGGCGATGGCGGGGTCGGTGCAACTCGGTCCGAACACGTGGTCCAGCGATCCGAGGGCCGATGTGAGAGCGACCCGGCACTCGGCGACATTCGAGCCCTCGGGGTCGCAAGCCGCCTCGTGCTCACACGATGCCGAGAGCACCGAACCGATGTCGTTGCCGCCGCAACCACCGCCGACGCACAATATGACGGCAAGAGCGAACAGCGACCCCGGTCGGATCACAGCGAGCCCCACGCGGAGCAATCGTCCCCAAGTTGCTGGTAAGGCAAGTCGCAGTTCACCGCACATCCCGTGAAGCAACCAAAATACGATAGGTACGCCGCTTCGCATGCCGCGGGGTCGTCGCTCAAGGCGATGTATGTATCCGCGTAGTAGAGGTAGAGCGCACGGCAGTAGTCGACGTAGTCCTCTCCGAGTGACGGATTGCATTCGAGCGCTGTCATGCAGAAGGCGGACACGGCAGGATCAAGTCGCTCGATACGGGCGGACGTGCTGTCATCACTGCCGCATCCGACAAGCGCAAGCCCCGCCGCCGCGACAGGTGGAATACGCTTCTTGAGGAGGAGAGCCACGACCGGTGCGCAGCACGAGTCCCCTTTTCTCGGTACTCATGCGACGCGGCGTTCATGGCGGCGCACACAAAACATCAGGTCGCCTGGACGACGCCAGATGAGCCGACCGTTTGGCTGGCGGTCTTCTGGAGCGAGCCATAAGCCTCGCCGCAGAAGGCTCCTCGGCATCGACTCTGCGTGCTCGCTCGTTAGGCGGCGGCGTTGACGTGGTCGCAGGCGGCGACCAGCTCTGGCACGAAATTGCTGTGGCGGTTCGCGCAGGCGAAATGGTCGCCGTCGACTTCGAACTGCTTGGCGCCGGGGATCGCAGCCGCTAGCGCGTATTGACGACGGGTGGGTACGGTCTTGTCGCGTGTCGTGACGACGACCGCCGTCGGCACCGCGATGCTCGAAGCCCAGTTGCGTGACGAAAAACGAAGGACGGCGCGGGTTGCCTGTGCGAGCGCAGCGGGGTCGGCGCCTGACATCTCCTCGCGTACGTAGTCCCTTACCTTCGGTGCCGGAATGCCTCTGACCATGCCTTCGATGATCTGACCGAGCACGAGCTTGGGCGCCAGCCGTGCACCGATGACAGCACCCGGCAAGATCGCTCGGGTGAGGACCGGGTACTGCTGCGGCGTGAAATGCCTCGCCGTCGCGCAAAGAACCAATCCACTAACGCGCCCCGGGTGCCGGCTCCAACAGAGTTTCGCAATGGGTCCCCCCATCGAGTATCCGACCGCGATGAACTCGGGGATGCCAAGCGCGTCCGCCACCGCAACGACATCGTCTGCACAATCCTTCAATCGAAAGCGACGCGTCCGGATCCCCTGGCCATGGCCGCGGTGGTCGACCGCGACCACATGGTAGCGCTCGGCCAGATCGGAAAACGCGGTGAACCAATTGAGTGGCCCCGTCGCGCCAAGGCCATGGAGCAACATCAGCGTGGGGGCTCCCTCGGGCCCCTTGTACTCGACCACACGGATGCGGCCCCGGCCTTTCAAGTCCAAAAAGAGCTCTTCGCGCTCAGCGCTCGGCCTCGCTCGCGTCGGTATTGGACCTTCTCGTCGTGCTTTTGCCACTGCCTCTGAGCGTGCGGGCAGTGCGCACCAAATGCAAGTAGCACGGCACCCGCGGCCCATCCTTGCGGGAGCAAGCACCGTGAGCCATTCAAAGTGTCCTTAGTGCTCGTGCGGCAGCGTGGCCCGCAGCAACATGCTGTGAACTACCGTCACACTTGGCATAACGAAGAGGGGAAAAGAGGAGTGTTTTCCTCTCGGCATGGTGATTGCATCCGGCTGGGGCATGCCGCTCAAACCATGCATCGCGCTGCTGTTCGTTTTGCTGGCCATGCTCGTCCCCGCGGCTGTTGCCGCAGACGACGACTCCTTCGCAGATGGGCAAAGGTGGGGACTCGAAGTCGGCTTTGGAGGCGGCAGGATCGCAGACACCGCCTACACGCGCCGGCTCGAAACGTTCGGGTATTCGCGGACGAGCCCCTCCCACTATCGCATGTCCATGGCGGTCGAAAAGATCCTGTTTCCATATTTCAGTGTCTTGTTACAGACCAATCTGCTGGACGGACAGGAATGGACCAGACCGAGTGGAATTGGGCCCGACGATCGCTTCACCTGGGATACGTGGACCCTCGATGTGCACGCGCGTGCGTTCCTTCCAACGTCGGGCGGACGGTTTCGCGGCTATGTCCAGTTCGGCATCGGTCCAGCATTCACCCCATCGCGCTTGTACGCGCGTACCAGCAGGGAACCCACGCAGACCAAATACAAGGAATTCAAGCTCAGCTACAACCTGATGGGCCTTGCCGGCGGGGAAGTCATGATGGCCGATCACGTAGGCCTCTTTTTTCAGGGCGGATACGCATATGCGCCGTCACTCCGGAACCGCCTTGGCGATCGGCACAAAAGCAGCGGTGGCTTGCTCATCCTAGGCCTCAGCGGTCGCTTTGGGAGGCGCCTATGAACCGACTTACCTTGCTCGTTCTCGTACCCGTTTGCCTCGTGACTATGGGAAACTACTGTGAGACCGACATCATCGACGACGCGGGCTTTCAGTTCTGGTGTGGCGACGCGCTTTGTACATGGGAAGTCGAGGAGGGCGCCGTTCGTAAGGTGTCCACCTGGCACGAGCACGACTACGCGGTCGAGCTGCTGGGTGCGCCCGTCGTCTTAACCCAGCCTGCCGATGGCTCGCTCCCGAGTTGCGTGCGCATCGAGCTCATCGCGGATGTCGAACCGAGTGCCATGGTGGTTGTGGCGATCGATTACGGGGGAAACGGCACGATCGACTGGAGCGCCCCAATCTACGGGGAGGGCTTTCGGAGCATGGCTTGGGAAGTCCGTCCCCGCTCGGCTGATGACTACGACTCGGTTTTCATCCTTCGAAAGTCCAACGAAGGGCGAGCGGTGATCGCGCAGTTCCGCGTCTCCTCGGAGTGCGGGGGTGTTTAGGAAGGCGCTACCCCGCTGCGCCTGCCGGGCAAAGAGCCCCGTTCGCCCGGAGCGCCAACCCAGCGCCGTTGCTCCGCAATCGGTTTCGTCCATGATCCGTGCATGAGCGACTCATTTTCAGTTACCGAACGCAATCGGGTGAGGCGGCGCGCTCAGCGCGCCCGGTATGATCACGCAACGGTGTACTCCATCTTGGATGAGGCCCTGATCTGCCACGTCGCATTCCAGGTGAATGACCAGCCCTTCGCAATCCCGACGATTCACGCTCGCATCGAGGAGACGCTCTACATGCACGGGTCCACTGCGAATCGGATGCTCGAGGCGCTATCTCAGGGGGCACCCGTTTGCGTCACGGTCACGTTGATCGATGGATTGGTTCTCGCTCGATCCGCGTTTCACCATTCGATGAACTATCGGTCCGTCACCGTGTTCGGTCGCGCTGCTGTAGTCGAAGATTCGAGCGAAAAGCTTCGCGCTTTCGAAGCACTGGTCGAGCGGATGGTGCCGGGGCGTTGGAGCGACACACGCCCGCCGTCGCCAGAGGAAATGCAAGCGACGACCGTGATCCGTCTTGCGATCGAAGAGGCGTCCGCGAAGGTGCGCACGGGTGACCCCGTTGACGACCAAGCCGACCTTGCCCTCCCGCACTGGGCGGGCGTCGTCCCACTCAACTTGCGGCCCGCACGCCCACTTCCCGCCGCCGATCTACGCGAAGACATCGAGGTGCCTCCGTACCTTCGCGACCTCGGCGCGCCGCGAGCGAGCTCTTGAAGCAAACGGATTGGACCTGATCGGCTGCCTTGCTAGGCTGACGCGTGCGGGTACGCTGGGCACGATGAGAAGCGCCGTCCTGATTCGAGTGACGGCGACCGCTCCGGCGGTACTGGCGGTCGCCTGCATGTCGGGGTCCCCAGTAGAGCCTCCGGTGGAGCCGTCGCCGGATGCCTTGGCAACCACGCTGACGCCTCAGCAGTCGCCCGAGTATTACGTCGAGCAGGCAAACAAGTACTTCGACACGCTCGACACCAGCGCGGATCCAAGCAGTGTTCCCAACTACGCACCGCTCGTCGCACGCTGGGAGCTGCCTCCGTGGCTCTTGCTCACGGGATACGAGCGCGAGAACATGATCATGACGACGCAAGCCGCCGTCGCGTTGGAC
>Ga0114931_10010599_pt1 | contig 10968 bp, 10 predicted proteins | sample 2SBtaG_FD_89579 | JGI IMG/M metagenome (GOLD analysis project Ga0114931, IMG submission 89579) | Deep subsurface microbial communities from Kolumbo volcano to uncover new lineages of life (NeLLi) - 2SBTROV14_V59a metaG | ecosystem: Environmental > Aquatic > Marine > Volcanic | place: Kolumbo...
CAATTTCTTTAAGTGTCTCCGGTGTAAAGAGAACTTGGGGAAGTATAAAAGCAATGTTTCGTTAATTCTAATTTCTTTTGATATTTATTTTTTACTTACCCTATTTTTAGATGTGTATTAAATTTCAGAATTCAATTCGCTTTTCTAACCTGAACTTTTCTCTTTTAAAAGATATTCAAAGTCTTTCGATTTTCTTTTTATTAACCGTATCTTTTATAGGGTGTTCAAGCAGTAAAAAATTTAGTGACAAAGATTACAACAAAACATCTACCACAAATTTCAAATCTCCCGAAATAAATGTTTTATTAGATAATAAACCTATAAGTAAAAGCATTACATTAGAATCTAAAGTCGTTTTATCATCTCCTGATAAAAGTCTGGCAATTGTTGAAGAAGGCAATACAATAACTGCTAACATTGATGGTACTGACGTTATTCTTAATATCTCCGATAAATCTTTTACTTCCAAATCATTTAAAATAGAAACTAAAGAAGCAGATAAATTTTTAAGATATAATGGGAAAAGTTATAGAGGAGCCATTAAGTTTTTAAGTGATGGAAGTAAACTTATTATTGTTAATGAATTGCCTTTAGAATCATATCTCAAAGGAGTACTGCCTTTAGAAATGCCTATTGGAAAAGGAGATGAAAATAATGAAGCTCTTAAAGCAATGGCAATAACTGCAAGGACATATTCACTCAGTAAAATGAATAGAAACAACAAAACTTTTGATGTTTTTTTGGATGTTAGAGATCAGGTTTACGGCGGGGTTGAAGCTGAAAAGGTACAAACAAATAAAATAATTGATGAGACCAATGGACTAATTTTAACATATAATGATAAACCTGCACAGGTATTTTATAGTGCTGCCTGCGGAGGACGTACGGAAAATTCAAAAAATGTTTTTGGAAATTATGATATTCCATATTTAAGAGGCGTAAAAGACGGTGACCCTCCATATGGTTCAATAATGCCAAATTTTGAGTGGACAGAAGAGTATACTGAAAATAAATTTCTCTCAATGCTTCTTAATGCCGGTAAAATAAACAATATCAATTATACAATTGATGATATTAAAATTGAAAGTAGATTTACATCAGGCAGGGTTAACGAACTTAAAATAAGTTTAGAATCTGATGAAAATGACGATAAAGAAATCATTCTTAAGGGCAATAACATTAGAAGTATTGTTAGAAGAGCAAACGGTGGAATTTTAAGAAGCACTATGATTGATATAGAAATGGATGATGATAAAAACATTGTGATTAAAGGAAAAGGTAACGGACACGGAGTTGGACTATGTCAATGGGGAGCAATTTATCTTTCACACGAAGGAACAGACTATAAAGAAATATTATACCATTATTTTCCTGGTACAGAAATAAAACCTATCTCTTATGATAAATAAAAACACACCAATCTATCTTGCCTCAAAATCACCAAGACGTAAAGTTTTGTTGAAACAATTAAACTTAAATTTTAAAGTCTTTTCAGTTGACTGTGATGAATCACTAAAGAAAAACGAAACATTTATTCAAGCTGTTAAAAGACTTTCTCTTGTCAAATTAGAGGCTGCAAAAAAGATTCATAACGACGGAATAATAATAACCGCAGACACATTAGTTGTTCTCAATAATGATATAATCGGTAAACCGATAAACAAAAAAGATGCTTATAGAATATTAAAAAAACTTAGTGAAAATACTCATAAAGTCTATACGGGATTTTCTGTATACAATTCATTAAAAAACATAACTATAACTGATTATGAAAAAACTTTTGTAACATTTAAGAAATTATCAGATGAAGAAATTAAAAATTATATAAAAACAGGCAGTCCGTTAGATAAAGCAGGTGCCTACGGAATTCAAGATGATTTTGGTGCAGTATTTGTAAAAAAAATAAACGGTTGCTACAATAATGTTATGGGGCTTCCTTTATTTAAAGTTTATAGCACACTTCTGAGTATCTAAAAATATTGTTTCAGAAATTAAAACATAAATTAATAATATCACTTGCAATAGGCGGCGGAGTATATTTATTTTTTATTGTTTATGCTAACTTCAACCAATTTCTTCATTCTCTTTCTCAATTTAGCTTATGGCTACTTCCTATAGTTTTATTACTTTCCCTTGCTAATTATGTATTAAGATTTTTTAAATGGGATTATTATTTATCTTTAATAAAAGTTAAAATAAATAAGCTGGATTCATTTTATATTTTTATGTCCGGTTTAGTTATGAGTGTTACCCCCGGTAAAATAGGAGAGTTCTTAAAAGCATATTTGGTAAAAGAGAAAACCCAGATACCAATGAGCAAGACTTCCCCTGTTGTAATAATTGAAAGATTAACCGATTCAATTGCATTCATTCTTATTTCATTAGTCGGTGCATATATATTTAGCTACGGAATGGTTATATCATTAATAATTACTATAGTCTTAATATTGTTAATTATAATTCTTACTAGCCCAAAACTTTTTCTTTTAGTTTTACACTTTTTTGAAAAAAGTTCTAAGTTCAAAAAGCATATTGTTAAAATTGAAAATGTATATAAGAATATTCAAATATTATTAAAACCGAAAGTTTTTTTTAATATGATAATACTTAGTATTATAGCTTGGTTAGCAGAATGTTTGGGTTATTATTTAATTCTCCGTAATTTTGGTATCGAAATTAATTTAATGTGGGCATCTTTCAGTTATGCTTTTGCTAATATAGTTGGTACGGTTTCAATGCTACCGGGCGGACTTGGCGTAACGGAAGGATCATTGACTTTTTTACTTTTAGAAAAAGGGGTAAGTAAAACTATCTCTGTTACAACAACATTTATTGTAAGAATTGCAACTCTTTGGTTCGCAGTTCTAGTTGGTGTTATTGCATTGGCATTATTGCATAGAAGAAATATAAATTGTTGTATTGAAAATAATACAGAATAATAAAAGGAGAATAAAATGAAAAAATATAAAAAAATTTCTGTTCCAAAAGACGGTGAGAAAATAACTATTGAAAATGGTAGACTTAATGTTCCTGACAACCCTATTTTGGGTTTTATTGAAGGAGACGGGATTGGACCTGATATTTGGTACGCTTCCAAATTAGTATTTGATGCTGCCGTTAAAAAAGCTTATAAAGGAAAAAGAAAAATTGCCTGGATGGAATTATATGCCGGTGATAAAGCAGTTTCTGTTTATGGTAAAAATAAATGGCTACCTCAGGAAACCATTGATGCTATTAGAGAATACGTTGTTGCAATAAAAGGTCCTTTAACTACTCCAATCGGTGGCGGAATTAGAAGCTTAAACGTAGCTATGAGACAACAGCTTGATTTATTTGCATGTGTAAGACCTGTAAAATATTATACAGGTGTTCCAAGCCCGATGAAAAGACCTCAACTATTAGATGTAATAATTTTTAGAGAAAACACCGAAGACGTTTACGCAGGAATAGAATTTAAATCCGGACAAAAAGAGACAAAAAATCTGATTAACTATATCAATAAAAAAATTTCCCGTAATATTAGTAAAAATTCAGGTATAGGAATAAAACCTATGAGCGAATTCTGTACGTCCAGGCTTGTCTCAAAAGCAATTCAATATGCAATTGATAATAAAATTAGCAGTGTTACATTAGTTCACAAAGGTAATATAATGAAATTTACTGAAGGTGCATTCAAAGATTGGGGATATAAAGTTGCTAAAAAAGAGTTTAGAGATTTTATTATTACCGAAGATGAACTTTGGAACGATTACAAAGGCAAAATGCCAAAGGATAAAATTCTTATAAAAGACAGAATTGCAGATTCTATATTCCAACAGTTATTATTAAGACCAAATGAATATGGAATTTTGGCTACTCCTAATTTAAATGGAGACTTTTTATCTGATGCGGCTGCTGCACAAGTTGGCGGACTTGGTTTAGCACCGGGTGCAAATATTGGTTACCAAACTGCTTTATTTGAGGCAACACATGGAACGGCACCAAAGTATAAAGGTATGGATAAAGTAAATCCTGGTTCTTTAATTCTTTCTGGAGTAATGATGTTTAATTACCTCGGATGGAACAAAGTATCTAAAGTTATTGAAAGTGCATTAAAGAAAACTATAAAAGCAAAAACTGTAACCTATGATTTGGAACGACAAATGAAAGGAGCTAAGAAATTAAAAACATCGCAGTTTGCTAAAGCTATTGTAAAAAATATGAAATAAAATTAATTAAAATAAGATGTTTGAAAGGATAATTGCCCTGTACCTTGATTTTCAAGATGGGGCATATTATATTCTCAACTCTTGTAAATGATATAAAGGAGGTTTGATATGTCAAACGAAAATAATAACGGAAACGGTTTGTTAATTGGTTTAATTGCCGGTAGTGCCCTCGGTGCAATTGTTGGACTATTATATGCACCTAAAAGCGGTAAAGAATTGCGTGATGATATTAGAACAAAGTCTAATGAGTATTTAGATGATGCAGATAAGTACATTGAAGATGCAAAAGTAAAGGCAAAAAACTTAATAAATGAAGGCAAAAAAAAGTCTGATGAACTTATTGCCGATGCAAAAGCAAAATCAGATGAGCTGTTAAAAGAAGCTCAGAAAATGTTTGATGATGCTAAAAGCAAAGCAAGCAAAACTGTTGCGGAAAAAAAAGAAAATCTTGAAACCGAAGGTACAAGATTGAAATCTGCAGTCAAAGCAGGAGTTGAAGCTTATAAAGAAACAAAAAAATCTTAATTATTTTTTGTAAAGCGTTAAACCATTATGAATGAAGCTTCATTATTTTACAATATTCTTCTGATATCGGCTTCACTGCTGTGTCTTTTTTTGATATTCTATCTTTATAGAATTACTAAATCTTTTAACCAAATAAAAGATGAAGTAAAAATGATATCTTCAAAATTAGACCCGTTAATTGGATCAATGACAGCCCTTAGTAACCGTATGAATGAAATATCAGACGGTGTAAAAGAACCTGTTGAACTTGTTCGTTCAACTGTTAGCGATGTTAAAGAGAGGGTAGCATCAATTTTAAATTTTGAAGCAAAAATACGCAAAGGAATAGAAGATCCTGTATTCAGATTAATTAAAACATTAACTGCAATAGTAAACGGAATTGAGGCATTCGTAAAAAATTATAAAAAATAATCACTTCTTACTATTGAACTTATGGAGGTATATAATTGAAAGGACATGATGTAACTGCAATTAGAAATATTGCACTAATCGGGCACGGTGGCAGTGGTAAAACTTCAATTACTGAATCATTACTTTTTGCTGCAAATGCTATAAACAGAATCGGTTCTATTTCGGAAGGGAATACAACATCTGATTACTTACCGAATGAAATAGAAAAACAAATATCAATCTCATCTTCTCTTCTTCATTTTAATTGGGAAAACAAACTTATAAATATTCTTGATGCACCCGGATATGCTGATTTTGTTGGGGAAGTAAGCTCTGCTTTACGTATTGTAAACCTTGCAACAATAGTTCTGAAATCTGCTGAAGGTGTTGAGGTTGGTTCTGAGATTTATACTAAATATGTTAAGAAAGACAATATACCGGCAGCAATAATAATAAATAAAATTGATAATGAACATTCCGATTTTAATGCAACTGTTGACAAAGCCAAAGAAAGGTTATATAACAATGCTTCAGTTATAACTTATCCAATACAGGAAGGTACTCATTTTAATTCTGTAATTGACATAGTTAAAATGAAAATGTTTACATACGGTGAGGCCGGTAGTAAAAAAATAACTCAAGTGGATATACCTGATGAAGAGAAAGAAAAAGCACAAAATTACAGAACCGAATTAATTGAAAAAATAGCTGAGTCAACGGAAGAGTTGATGAATAAATATTTTGAAGAAGGAACTTTATCAGATGAAGATTTTACACAAGGGCTTAAACAATCAATAATAGAAGGAGGAATAGTTCCCATCTTTGCTTTTTCAGCTATTCACTCAGTTGGGATTAATAATTATTTAGATTTTATATCTAATTTTTGTCCTTCACCTGCTGATGTTAAACCTGAAATGGCAACATTAAAAGATTCTGATAATCAGGTGGAAGTTCCGGCAGATCCTTCCGGTGAACCTGTATTGTTTATATTTAAAACTATTGCTGAAAAACATGTTGGTGAATTATCTTTATTTAAAGTAATTTCCGGCACTATTCAACCGGGTATGGATTTAATTAACCAAACTAATGGAAATACAGAGAGACTTAGTCAATTATCACTATTAAACGGACATAATAGAACCGAAGTAGCTGAACTTTTAGCTGGTGATATTGGAGCAGTTGTAAAACTTAAAGATGCACATACTAACAATACACTAACTTCAAAGAACTATTCTGTAAAACTTAAATCCATTGTTTTTCCTGAAGCAGCAATTAGAGGAGCCATAGTTCCAAAATCTAAAGGTGATGAAGATAAGATTGCATCAGGTTTACACGCCTTACACGAAGAAGATCCTTCTTTTAACGTTCGTTTTGATCCGGAACTTTCACAAACAATTATTTCGGGTCAGGGAGAACTTCATCTTTCATTAGCCGTAAAAAGATTAAAAGAAAGGTTTGGAGTTGAAGTAGATTTATTTGAACCAAAAGTTCCTTTTAGAGAAACTATCAAAGGAAGGGTAGAAGACGTAGAATACAAACATAAAAAACAGTCCGGTGGAAGAGGTCAATACGGTCACGTTCATTTTAAGATGGGACCGTTAACAAGGGGAAAAGGATTTGAATTTGAAAATAAGATAGTTGGTGGTTCTATCCCGGGTAGATTTATTCCCGCTGTGGAAAAAGGAATAATTGAAACTATGGAAAAAGGTGTAATATCAGGTAATAAGGTTGTAGATGTAAAAGTAACTTTATTTGACGGTACATTCCATAACGTTGATTCAGACGAAATGTCTTTTAAGATTGCTGCATCACAAGCTTTCAGAAAAGGATTTCAAGCTTGCAAGCCCTGTTTGTTAGAGCCGATTTATGAGATTGAAGTTATAGTACCCGAAGAATATATGGGAGATGTTATGGGCGATATTTCCAGCAGAAGGGGTAAAATTTTAGGCATGGACTCTGACGGACATTTTCAAGTTATTAAAGCAAATGTACCTCTTGCCGAACTATATAAATATTCTTCAAACTTACGAAGCTTGACTCAAGGTAGAGGAATGCATAACAGACATTTTGCTTATTATGAAGAAACACCAAAAGATGTAGAAAATAGAATTATAGAAGCTTATAAAAAAGCGAAAGAAGAAGGGAACTAATATTTTATGAATAAATTGTGGTCACCCTGGCGTTCTCTGTACATTGATAATATTAAGCAAACTAATGAATCTGAAGAATGCGTTTTTTGTGGACTTTCAAAATTAGATGTGGAAGATCCGAAAAACCTTTTACTCGATAAGAGCAAAAAGACTTTTACTGTGTTAAATTTATATCCGTATAATAACGGACATTTAATGGTTATACCTTACAGGCACACTTCAGATTTTAGTGAATTGGACGACGAAGAGAATTTAGAGGTAATGCATAAATTACAACTTGCAAAAAAAGCTTTGCAAATAATTGCCGAACCTGACGGATTTAATATAGGTGCAAATATAGGTAAAATAAGCGGTGCGGGAATAGCTAATCACATTCATTTTCACATCGTTCCTCGGTGGAACGGAGATACTAACTTTATGCCGGTGCTCGGTGATGTAAAAGTAATTTCTCAAGATTTACTAGAAACTAAAAAAAGATTAGTTAAAGCGTACAAAGAATTAGCAGAAAAGTAAAAAATAAATTATACTTTTTTTTAATTGCAAAACATTTTTATAAATACTATTTTTGGTATCAAAATTTTAGGGCCCATAGCTCAGTTGGTTAGAGCATCTGACTCATAATCAGAGGGTCGGTGGTTCAAGTCCATCTGGGCCCACTAAAGGAAAAACCCATTCCATATTTAAGGATTGGGTTTTTATTTTTTAAAACAAAAAAGGCGTCGATAAAAGACGCCTTTTACAGAACAAAATAGTCTATTATTTAATTACGCGGTTTAGCTTCATTAACAATAATAGTTCTTCCTTCTAACTCCGATTCGTTTAACGCATTCATAGCAGTCTGTGCCTCGGAAGAATCTTCCATTTCGATGAAACCAAAACCTCTCGATCTTCTTGTTTCACGATCTGTTATAACTTTTGCAGAAACTACGTTGCCGTATTCTTCAAAAGTATCTTGCAATTTTTGGTCATCTACTGACCATGGGAGTGAACCCACAAATAACTTAGTACTCACTTGAGAACCTCTAAATAAATTAATAATTAACATTCCGATTTAATATCGGACAACAAATTTAACTATTATTGCATTAGTATCCTAATTATTCTTGAGATGGACTCTCCGGCAGATTCAACCACCAAGTGCAGCCTGTAATTGTAGTTTTATATTTTGTCATTTCGATTCCGTCAAAGACGGATAAACTCTGAGAGAAATCTTTTCTCTTTATTCAGCAGAACAAGATATACACCAAAGGTGCATAAGTCTCTCCGGCTAAAGCCGAATCGATATGACATAAAAAAAAATATTAATTGACACAACAACTTGGCAGAACAATAATTTTAATAATCCTGCTTGTCTTTAATCTATTGCCAAATTCTATTGACAAACCACAAACAGCAACAACATCCGTTTTAATGGCGCTGCCTCCCCAAGTGCAGCCGTTGATAGTTGTTCTGTAATTATTAAGTCCATTCTTTTCAAACCAGCCTCCGGAGACAAAATAATTGCCGTTATTTTCTGCTTTAATTTTATAAGTTGAATTTTTTGTTTTTATTAAAATCCAGTCACCGGCTGAAACTTCACACTTTTTTAATTGCGGAAGTTTATCGCTTATCTCTACAATATTTTCGAGTAATAATTTCATTTGACTATTATTTTTTATTCACTCTTCTTTATTAATCCTTTCCAATTATGAACGTAAGTTATTGGTGGGACTTTAGCCTGCCCTTTAGATAATTCGGCTAAAAATGTTTTTCCGTCTTTACCAATATCCAATATTCTCCTTATAGGTGAATTTGTAAAACTGAAGACTAACTTCGGTGTTCCGACAGTAAATTTGTTGTCACTAAAATTTATTTTAGCATTATATAATTTTTTGTCCAAGGAAACATAATAAATGCTTTTTCCATCTTTAGCCCAATAACCGATTGCTGCACCGTCTATTGATATTTGCCATTTACCAATTCCGTTATTAAACGGTTTAACATATACCTGAGGTTTCCCGGTTTCATCTGAAAGATACAAAATCCATTTTGTATCCGGTGAAAAATCCGGCAAGGTTTCATTGAATTTTGTTTTAATAAAATCGATAACTTTTTTATTATTATCAATATCAATTATTTTAATGTCCATTTTTGTATTTGCAGATAAAGATTGAAATAAAATATACTTCCCGTCTTTTGACCAACTGAATGGCATCTTAAAAAAGTCAGATGAGTAAATCAATTCAGCATCACCTGAACCGTCAATATTTTTCAGATAAAGATCCATTATTTTTTCGCGGTTTGAAGTAAATAATATTTTTTTACCATCAGGTGAAAATATTGGACCGACATCATAATTAAGGTTAAATGTAACCCTGGAGGAAATTTTTCTAACTAAGTCATAGACCCAGATGTCAGCATTTTTTCCTTCTTTGTCCAAGGCGCCATATGCAATTTGCTTGTTATTGGTTGAGAATTTAGCAAAAAATTCGATTGTAATATCTTTTAAATTTTCAACAATATTTCCTGTCCTGTCTAAAAGAACAAGTTTTCTGTTTCCGGTGTCTTTATGTTGATATATCAAACTACCTTTATCTGAGACAGAAAAAGCACCTTTAATTCGTGGATCAAAATAATTTAAATTACCTGTTACAGTTTGCACATCATCACCAAGTTTAAAATTATCAGTATCAAAATTGCGGCTCATTAAAGTAGATTGGCGGACAAAGAATATACGTCCGTTTGCATATTGTGAATTAGAAGGATTCATAAATAGAACTTTATCTAAATCTCCGCTAATTGAAGCAACTTTTATCTCATCTGTTGGACTTCCGCCCGAAAATGAATTTTGTATAGAGTATAGAAAATGTTCTCCGTCGGGTAAGAAAAATGGAAAACGTAAACTTTGGTCTGCGTTTGAGCTGTCGGATACAATTAACAATTTAGGCTCTCCTCCGTTTGCAGAAATTATATATAATCCGCCTATTGCTGCCGATGCAAATACTATTTTATTAGATTGATTCCATGTACCGCCTCTACCGTTTGTTGCATCACATATTTTTAAAGGGGGTCCGGAATTTATATCAATTTTCATCAAACTTCCGTTTATAAAATATGCAATTTGTTTTCCATCGGGAGACCAGAATGGATAAAAAGCATTTTCTGTACCTTTAAGTTCTCTTGCAATTAGAGTATTCAATGGTCTTATCCATAACTTCCTTTTTCCTAAAGAGTCATTTGCTGCAAAAACTATTTTTTTACCATCTTTTGAAAGTTCGTAATCTCCGCCATTTCCACCTTCAAACTGTGTATATTGAGGGGGCAAAATTGATGATTGAACTGTCAATTCCATATCTTCATTATTACTTGAATTATTTAATGCAAATAAAAGAGCAGCTCCTAAAAATATTACAAGAATCCAAGGGATCATTTTTGTGCCAAATATATTACCTAGTTCAAATCTTTTATTGAAAGCTTCAATGGAAATCGAACCCGAAGATTTAGAATTTGCCTGTTGATTAGCAGTACTGAAAGCAGCAGAATTCACATTATACATTCTGCTTGCTCTGTTACCTGTAGAAACTCTCTTTATCTTTCTTAAATTCTTAGCAAGTTCCTTTGCCGATTGGCATCTCTCGTCTCTGTCTTTTTCCAAACACTCGAGTATAAGTCCGTCAAGTTGTGGGTCTATGTCTTGTTTTACAGTTGCAATAGGC
>Ga0114931_10010600_pt1 | contig 10967 bp, 5 predicted proteins | sample 2SBtaG_FD_89579 | JGI IMG/M metagenome (GOLD analysis project Ga0114931, IMG submission 89579) | Deep subsurface microbial communities from Kolumbo volcano to uncover new lineages of life (NeLLi) - 2SBTROV14_V59a metaG | ecosystem: Environmental > Aquatic > Marine > Volcanic | place: Kolumbo...
AACGCATACTATCATATAAAAACTTTTAACAATTATATAAAAAGTATTGGTTGTGTTACGATAGCAAAAACTTTTGTTAGTGTAGATCCTCATGGTGACTTTGCTGATCAATCCTATTTTAGTGCAACACCTCCAAGACTAATTTTTGGTGATGGTGGGGTGGATGATGCGGAAGATGCAGATGTCATTATTCATGAATATGGTCATGCTTTGTCTAATACAGCATCTCCGGGAACTAATAATGGAGTATCAGTAAATGGTTTTAAGGAAAGACAATCATTAGACGAAGGTCTAGGTGATTATGTAGCTACATCTTATTCTAGAAGTATAAATGCTTTTAATTGGCAAAATGTTTTTAATTGGGATGGTCATAATGAATTTTGGCCCGGTAGAGATGCTAATACTTCGAACCATTATCCTGAAAATTTAGGTGGTAGTATTCATGAGAATGGACAAATGTGGGCATCAGCCTTAATGCAAGTTTGGGGTGATATTGGACAAACGACAACTGATAAGTTAGTTTTGCAGTCTCTTTTCAGTTGGTATAGTGGTATGAGCATGGTTGATGCTGCAGATATAATGATAATCACAGATAGTATTTTGAATGCAGGGGTAAATAAGAATGTATTAGTAAATAGGTTTATAGAAAGAGGTTTTTATATTGATAGTAGTGGTACACCACCGGATCCACCAGTTGATACACCTATTACAGAATTGCTAATTACTAATACGCAAGGATTTTTACAAGGAATTGGTGATTTGCAAATTACATTCCCTGATTCAATGATATTTAAAAATATTAGAATTGATATATATGATATAACAGGAAGGTTGGTGATAAGTATTCCGCAACAGCTAATTCAAAATGACTATGCTATAGCAACCAATTTAGCACTTGCCAGGGGTATTTATTTCATAAGAATTTTTGATGAAACCGGACGTGTATTAAAGGTGGAGAAGATAGTGAAGTGAAGGTAGGAGTTTAATCGAAGGTTTAGCTTAGAGCTTGTCCTCATTTTCTATAAAGAGGCAGAAGCCCATCTAGCTTAAGTTTTAGCAGTAGCGTAACTTATTTGTTCGAAATAAATAGAAGATTGCATCTTCGTATCAAGTTTTAGCACTTTTTTTATAATATTTTGCAAGCTAATTTTTTGCCTATGATAAATAAAAAAATAATAGTTGTATATTTATTCATTTAATAGAGAGGCTTTGTGAGTAGGATATCTTGTTGAAGAGAGATTGTCAGTTTACAAAGCCTTTGTTGTTTAATAGATTAATAATTAAATTATGAAGAAATCACTTCTTTTACTAATACTATCCTCTCTTTCGTTATTATCCTATAGCCAATCTTGGCTTTTCCCTATTTATTTTGAGGATAGCATAGGACAAAGGGATACTGTTTATTTCGGTTATCACCCACTGGCAACATTTGGATTAGATACAGCATTTGGAGAAAAAATTATTGCACAGGATACCTCTAAGTTCTATGCTTATTTTTTAGGTTTGTCCCAAACAAGTGATTCTGTATTAAAAAAAATAATTATTCCTGATGTATCTGGATTAAATGGTCTAATTAGTTTTAATAAAGGTTTGTTACCGGTAAAGATATATTGGGATGGGAATTTATTTGATAGTGATTCTTTACCTTTTATAAAACAGAACTCTTTGCCTAGAGCTATGGGCAGTATGGAAAAGGGCAATAATGTACCACCTAATGGATGTGCTCCTTTATTCCCAATTATTATGAGCAATGATTCCAGTGCCTGTGGATTTTGTATCCGATCCGACAGTGTTGTTTTTTCTCAAGGAGTTTATAAATATATTCAAGAAATTGCCATTAGTATTGTGTCATTTAAAGACCAAAGCGGTTGTATGGGGATAAATAATGTCTCTTCTGATATTTATTTTGATGTTTATCCTAATCCGGTAAGCAATCTACTTCATATAGAAAGTAAGCTGAATGATAATTATAGCTATAAGTTGTTCGATGTATATGGTCGCTTGGTAAAAACAGTATCTGATATTCGGGGTAATCAAATAATAAATACAGTTGCACTTGTTTCTGGGGCATATATTCTAACGATTAATGATTTACAAGGGCTTCCACTTTTTACTAATAAAATTATAATCTACAAATAGCATGAAAAATATATACATATTCGGATTAATTATTGTTGGTTTCTTTTTTATTCCAGGCTATCTATCTGCACAATACTGTATAGACTTTGATAATCCAGTATGGTATGATTCCATTATATCAATTGATACTGCTTCTGTTAATATATGGCAAACAGGACAACCTCAAAAAATGAATTTCGATAGTGCAAAATCGTTCCCAAAGGCTTTAGTTACAGATACCGTTAATTTTTATCCAAAAGATAATAACTCACTATTTAATATAAATCTTACAGAAATAGGTAAGGTTTGTGGTTTTGGCATATCATTTTATCATAAATATGATACTGATTCTTTGAAAGATGGAGGAATGATTCAAATATCTTATGACAGCATGAATGCGAATTGGGTCAATATTATTAATGACACTAATTTAATCATATCTAATGGATTATATTCTAATTTATATTCTGTTGAAACTTTAGGGGATGTTGGCTTTTCCGGTTTACAATTGACGTGGCAAAAAACTGCTTTGGTATGGAAATCAATTCCTTCTTCAGTCAGTAATAATGTCCAGTTACGGTTTTTATTTAAAAGTGATTCGATTCAGAATAATAAGGATGGGTGGATTATTGACGATCTTTGTATGCAAGACATTTTATGTCCTGGCATCGAAAAGAATAATTACAATGAGAATATTAATGTATATCCAAATCCAGTATCAGATGTACTATTTATTGAATTAACTGATGGATCAAATTTTGACTATACCTTATGGAATAGCTTTGGGGAAATAGTGATTTTCTCTAAAAAAGAATCAGAAAAGAGGAAACATTTAAATCTTGACCAATTGAAAAGTGGTATTTATTTTCTTACAATAAGGAATAATAAAAATAATTTAACTCGAAAAATTATAGTTCAATGAGTATTAAAAAAGTTTTTTTCATAGCATGCTGTTTTTTAGCTATTCATTACAATAGTATAGCACAAAATACAGAATTTGGATTTCAGCTAACACCACGAGATACAATAAATGTGCTGCTCGTTTTTGCAGAAGTAGATTGTGGTCCATGCCCTGAAAGTGGTAAATGTAGTAAAGAATTTTGGCCACAAAGCCTAAACCCACATCCAGAAAAGAACAATTGGTTAGATACAGGGTTTGTGGGAGGACAAGCTACTGCATTTCTTACCGATTATTACCATCAGATGTCAAGTAAAACATATTTTGTTTTCGGTGACTACGTAGAGGATATAGTCACCATCCCATGTAATCAATTCTCAAACCGATTTGATATGGTTGAAGAAGTGCTCAAAGCTTTGGATAATAATCCTAATTCGTTCCCTACTGCCAGAGGATTAGATATTGATGATTTTGATCATTGGGGTAGTCAAGGGCCAGGAGTACAAAAAAATAAGGGGGCAGATGGGACTATTGATGTAATTAATATTGTTTGGAGAAATTATGGTGGATTTGGTGAATGTGGAGGTTTAGGGGTACAGGATTTTTCCTTTTTCATCCCCCCTGTTACAATCAAAGGAAAAAGCTTTAAGGTCATTGGCTCGTATAATGGATGTAATGGTACAGTTGAAAAAGATGCGGAATTTTTTATAGCAGAATATTTTCATGCATTATTAGGAAGTAACAATTTTCATACAGGAAGTGGAGCTTCTTCTTGGACGTTTATGTCTGAAGTTGGCTCCTTCGCTCTTTCTGCTCAATCTGGCTCGGCTTCTAATGTAGCCAATGGTTGGGATAGGCAACGCTTAGGCTGGAAAGAGCCTACTAAGCAGTTTCTTACAAGTGCATTGGATATTAGTTTAAATGAAATACCAACAGATACTTTCTTGCAAAGGTATCCTAATGGTGGGAAATTTATATTAAGAGATTTTGTATCAACAGGTGACGCCATTCAAATCAAGTTGCCCAATATTAATGCACCTATTAAAAATCAATATCTTTGGCTGGAAAACCATCAAAGAGTATCCAGATTTGATAAAGCAAGATTTGAGGATGACGGTTGTCAAGAGCCTTGGAGCAAAGGATTATATGCTTATATACAAGTCGGTAAAGACAACAAAACTTCATTTGGAGGATTAGCTAATTGGTTTATGCCATTACAAGCGGATGGCAATTTGGATTTCACTTATAGGATTGATTTAAAAGACACTCCTAATGTAGCATGTGTATGGAAAAATAAATCGGTTCCTATAGAAAAAGCTACGAGCAAGTCAAACCCATTTACAGGAATGAACGATGCCTTTAATCTTTTTGATTATAATGAAGATGGGAAATTGAGAAGCGGAGATGATTGGCAACCATGGTATAGCGAAGTAATTAATCAACAACTTGTAAATAATGCAAGCCATTTTGGCGATGCCTCTGATGCTTTTAACAGTATAAATGGAAATAAGCTTTCGATTGCCACAAACCCTGCTCCTGTTCCTGTTTATACCTTGAGGAATATCGATGGATTTCCCAGAACTATTGAACCACTACCCGCTGGTTTTGATAATAGAACCATATTTCTGAATGGTTTATCTGTAGAAATTACAGGAGAAAATGTAGATGGCAATGGAGCTATTGAGCTTACCATTAAATGGGATGATTATTTAGTGGATAATGATGTGAGATGGTGTGGCAATATAGTTTTAAAAAATGATGCCCTAGACCCATTGAGCAGACAAAATCAGATTATACTAGACAATAATAAGAGCATACTTTTAGACCAAGGTTTAAGTCCTACCAGACCATTAACAATGGATACTTTGGATGATGGTACATTTCTCTTTGCAGAGCCTACTATTTTAACATTAGATAGCGGAACAAAAACTATCATTAAACCTGGAGGAGAATTGAGGGTAGTCAATGGCTCTACGCTTAGAATAAAATCCGGTGCAATCATTGAAGTGCAGGGAGATGGTCAAATTGTTATTGAAAATGGGGCTTATCTGTGCATTGATACCGGGACGATTATTTTTTTAAAAGATGCTCAAAGTCAATTAATTGTTGAAGAATTTGCAACATTAGGAACAAATCCTAAATTATTAGCCAATAATGTACCGGTAGGCATTTCAAATTGTTTAACATTATGTGATATAAAAAATATTATTATTGCCAGTGGCTCTTTGGGTACTTTAAACAGAACCTATTTAGCCAATGCAGGTTTAGATATTACCTCCTGTACTACTATTACAGGAGATACTCTAGGAGGTAAACCTACAGCAGACCCAAATAGGGGAATTAAACCATTTACCTATTCTTGGATTCCAACTACTAATATAGATGACCCAACTAAAGCAAATCCTATTATCATAAGCCCAATATCTACTCAGAAAGCCTATACAGTTACGGTTAGACGCCAATGGTTGTGTTGATTCAGATGATATGACCGTGTTTGTCAATAATCCTAATCCTCCCTTTACTTTGCCTTTTAATGCTGACCTTGAAATAGTTGTTGGTGGTAATCCTGATACTTGGAATCCTCTTTATGTTACCAATGAATCAGAGGTTTTAGAAAATTCATTGCGTAAAATGCTTGGTGTATCTTTTAGTAATACTAGTATTACAGATCCTGCTCCTAATTCAGGGTGTTATAGTGCAAAATTACCTTTAAATGAAATATATCCCTCCTATTTGCTTCATGTTAATGAACCTGTTAGTATGACCACAAATGATGTTTATATGATGGAGGTTCAAATAAAAGTGGAGAATAATACAACCGCAACAGATGAAAAATTGGACATTTCATTAATCAATGAGTATCTTGTTACAGGACCGTCTTCTTCTACACCCGGTGGACCACAAATTAGACAATTAGAATTGAAGCAATCTTTTGATTTAAAACCAGCAGGAGGTATAAATCCTTTATTAGAAGGTTGGCAAACATTCAGACAATGTTTACCTTCAGATGTGTTTTATCCCAATAATAGTAGTCTTCGAAGAGCGATAAGAGTAGAAACAGAATATTCTCCTGTTACTGATTTGGATGTTAGAATAGATGCTTTTAGATTTAGACCTATTACTACCTTTATAGATCCTGTCTCTAATCAATTTTATGTACAGAATAATTTTAGTGCACCCAATAATTTTACCTTTGATAATCCACTTTATTTTTATGTAAGAAATATTACAGGAATTGATTTTCCAAATGCTTCATCAACAAGGCAGGTATATAATTTTCAACAAATATCTCCCGGGACTTCCAATCCTCCAAATGTATTTCCAACCTGGAATATTCTTTCTGATTACAATTGGATTGACCCTAACCCTATAGAAATTAATGGCATCATTTCATTACAACCTTTTACTCATATTACCTTAAAGGATAATTCAGGTAAGTTTACTTTAGGTGAAAATAGTAAACTTTGCATGGCACAAGGTTCAGAATTTATACTTAAAGAAGGGAGTAATTTAGAACTAGCAGGAGGAGAATTACAATTAATGTTTCCCAATGCTTGCCTTGGTGTATTTTGTGGTAAGCTAAGCGTTGCTCCGGAGCAAAGTTTAAATATAAATAAGGGCTTTTTGTTTCTTCAACAAACAGGGGAAATAAATATTGCAAATAATAGTAAAATCCTCATTTCCTCTGCCGGACAGCTTGTCTATGAATCGGGGTCGAAGATTGTTTTAAATAGAAATAATAAATTCACTTTTCAAAAAGGTAGCAATTTAAAACTTTCAGATGATGAAAACAATAACGTACAGGCGGATAAACGTTTAAATTTCATATTGAATTGTGGTAATTTAAATGCCCTTTGGGAAGGACAAGAATTAATAGACAATTTGAAGAAACTGAATGTATATCACAGTTGGGAGAGTTTGATTGATTGCCCATTAAAAAAATTCAAGACAGATACATTAAAAATAGCAACAACACTTAATAAAAATCCGGTGTTTAACAGTAATCTTGATTTTAGCGATGAATCTAACGTCTTGATCAATGGTGCAGGATTAGTACAATTTTCTTTGCCACCATCTTTCCCACCTGTTGGAGCAATAGTGACAGAAGAAAAAGCTCCACCTGTCATAATTGTTGGTTCAAATACCAGTTTATTGCTTAGATCAAATACAGTTTTAGGATCCTTCCTAGCTAGTGCTGCATCCACAACAAATGAAGACGTTTTAGTCATAAAAAGTAGTGTAATACTGGATTCAAATTCAATTACATCGTTTACGGATGCAACAACTTTAGTAGTTCCTGCCTTGTCTACACTATTAATAAGAGGAGGGGCAAATCTTACTTTAAAAAAACATGCCAAAATTGTTATTGAAAGTGGAGCTTTCCTATGTATTGAAGAAGGAGCCACTATCATGGTGGAAGGTGATGCACAGTTTATTGTAGATGCTAATGCAATAAAAGGTTCAGACCCATTGCTCGGAATAAATAGTAATTGCCAATCTAGTTTGAATTTGCCTTTTGCCCAATTTAATTTCATACAAAAAACTTGTGGCATTAGTGGAATCATTGTAGATGGTACTGCAAGTGAAAACCTAGATCAATATACTTGGAAAGTAACTGAATTAGAATCGGGTTTGCTTACCGAGGAAACGTTTATTTCAGATTCCATTTCAAGTCTTTTTGATTTTACAGGCGGAAACTTTGGAGGAGGAATCAATTTTCAGGCAGGTGTGTTTTATGAAATTGAATTGATAGTAAACAATGGAAGTTTTGCCTCTTCGTCCAAGCAGATTGTTCAGATTAATCCAAATCTGAAAGTTTCTGATGACATAACTATTTGTTTGAGTGACTCAGCTCAATTATTTGCAGAAGCAGGTACAAATATAATTTACCAGTGGACACCTTCACTTTTCTTAAATTTTGCTAATATCGCTAATCCTGTTGCACAACCTGATTCAACTATTACTTATACTGTATCAGCGGAAGATTCATTGGGCTGTATCGCAAGTGCAGATGTAACGATAGAAGTTTTAAGACCATTTGAAGTGGTTACAATAGCAGGAACAGGAGTAGATGGTTTTGTAAATGGAGATGCTAAAACGGATGTGGAATTTAGCTTCCCTGCCAATATAGCACCTAACCCAGATGGAACAAAATTATATATTGCTGATGAACAAAATCATGTGATAAGGGTACTAGAATTAGAAACAAATGAAGTTTCCACATTAGCAGGAACAGGGACAGCAGGGTTTACAGATGGAGATTTTGCTAATGCTCAGTTTAATGAACCCAAGGGAATAGTGGTTGATGATAAAGGTATAATATATGTAGCTGATGCACAAAATCATAGTATCCGAAGACTAAATCCTGAAATTGGTAATATCACAACTATTGCAGGCACAGGTGTATTGGGATATGCAGATTCAGTAGGTACAAATGCTCAGTTTAATTATCCTCAAAGTATAGGCATGGATATTATGAATAGAACATTATACATTGCCGATGCACAAAATAATGTACTTAGAAAAATGACTCCTACAACATTTTTTGACGACCCCGATCAAAGTGATGAATGGATTGTTACCACACTAGCCGGAACAGGAACGGCAGGGTTTAAGAATGGAGATGGCAGTATTGCACAATTTAACAATCCAACAGGCGTAGCTTTTCAAGGTGGTGTTTTATATGTAGCAGATAAAAACAACCATAGAATAAGAAGTGTTAATACGGCAACAAAAAATGTTTCCAATATTGCCGGAACAGGATATGCAGGCTTCCTAGATGGAGACACTGCTATAGCAAAGTTTAAATTTCCGAAAGATGTAGCAATAGATTTTGAAGGAAATATCTACGTAAGCGACAGAGAAAATAATAAAATCAGAAAAATTGATCCTGTAACCAATATGGTAAGTACTGTTTCAACTATAGCAGGTGTTGACCCATGTGCAGGTTCAAAGGGAGGAGAAGGAATAAATGAAGCTCAATTTAATCACCCTGAAGGCTTGGCATTTGATCCGACAGAGAATATTCTATACATAGCGGATAGAGACAATCATATCATCAGAAAGGATTTAGTAGGCAGTGGTCTTTGTCCGGTTGTAACACCACCATCATTTGATCCTTTATTCCATGTCAACCGAATAAGTTCCTATGTGCTCTTAGGAATTAATCAAGTTCGAATGGACAAAGAAAGCAGAGTTGTCATTGGAGCTGTTGGAGGACAAACAGATTTAAGCAAAGTGAGTTTGGAGAAAGGAGTTGATATAAATGGGCTTAATTCATTTGTAGCAGCCAATGAAGTTGAAATAGAAGAAGAAGCAATAGTCACAGATGCATTTGTAAACAACTTGGATAATGAGGGAACTATCCCCGGAGCAGTCTATCCATACGCTGCACCTTTAGTTACTTTACCGGGATTCCCTTTGTTTTCAGCAGGAACACTTGATATAGTTGTGGAAGAAGGCGACACCTTGACTTTAGCACCGGGTAATTATGGAAAAATAGAAGTAGAAAAAGAAGCACAACTTTACTTTAGTGGAGGAGAATATAATATTATAGCATTGGAAGCAGAAAGAAATAGTATGCTTCTATTTAATGACGTAAGCGTTTTAAAGATAAAAGACGAAATAGAATTAGATAAGGAAGTAGTCTTAATGCCAAATAGCCCTGATATTGATGCCAGAGATATTATAATATTTGTAGAAGGATTAGATTTAGAGGAAGAAGAATATTCAGATAAGAAGGAAGATGATGACGATGATGAAGGAGATGAAGACGATGAAGATGAAGATGAAGATGATGAAGACAATGATGAAGGAGAAGACAATGATGACGGATGTGAAGACGATGACGATAATGGAAATCTAAAAGTTGATTTTGACCGTAATGTAATTGTGAAAGCTAATTTATTTGCTCCTAATTCAAGAATGAAAGTTGATAAAGAAGCTTTTTTAGAAGGTTCATTTATTGCAGAAGAAATATGTATAGATAAAGAAGTAACACTTCAATTATTAGCTACTTGCTGGGATGATTTTATTATTATTGATTCTGTGGTGATTTCACTTATTCAATTACAGCAGAGTAGCGGTAGTAATAATCTATTGGCATACCCTAACCCATTTAGTAATGGAACGACAATAAGTTTCTCCTTGAATAAGGATAGCAAAGTTTCTTTAGAGGTGTATAATGGCATAAGACAAAAGGTGGCAAGTTTATATCAGGGAGATGTAAAAGTGGGTCAGCTTAATACTGCTGTATTTAATGCAGAGGGGAATAATTCAGCAGGCTTGTATTATGTTGTGCTTAAATCTAATGGTAATATAATGACTAAGAAGATAATTTTGATAAATTGATATAATTTGAATTGTCTGTTTGTTAGTTTCGTTTTCCGTAAGTTCTCATAACTATAGCGGAAATACCTAAAGTCTTGCTTTTGGGCAATCCTTTTATTGGAATTCGAATTTATTGATTGAACTCTCTTTGTAAAAACGCAGGAAAGAATTTGAGAGAATTCTTGAAAAATGAACAAATTTTTCCTTAAAATTGTATTAGACTAAGATAAAATAAAATAAAAGGAAGTATGGAAGCGACTAAGAAAAAAGTAGGTACAGATATTGAAATTGCAAAAGCTGCAGATATTAAACATATTGCAAGTATTGCTGAAAAATTGAATTTAACAGATGATGATTTAGAATTATACGGTAAGTATAAAGCAAAACTTCCATTATCATTAATTGACGATAAAAAAGTTAATAAAGCTAATCTGATATTAGTAACAGCCATCACACCTACACCATCAGGAGAAGGTAAGACAACGACATCAATCGGCTTAACTGAATGATTAAATAAAATTGGGAAGAAAACAACGGTAGTTTTAAGAGAGCCTTCTTTGGGACCTGTTTTTGGTATTAAAGGTGGGGCTGCCGGTGGTGGTTATTCACAGGTTATCCCAAT
>Ga0114931_10010601_pt1 | contig 10966 bp, 10 predicted proteins | sample 2SBtaG_FD_89579 | JGI IMG/M metagenome (GOLD analysis project Ga0114931, IMG submission 89579) | Deep subsurface microbial communities from Kolumbo volcano to uncover new lineages of life (NeLLi) - 2SBTROV14_V59a metaG | ecosystem: Environmental > Aquatic > Marine > Volcanic | place: Kolumbo...
AGGGTATCGCCCATCAGAAATTTGAAAAAAATGTAAATAATGAATCCTGTAAAGGTAAGCAAGACGATTTGCACCCATAGGTTGAAGAGGGTGGATGCATTCAGGAATTTCAGGTCAAAATCATTAAAATAAAGGCTTCGATTGACAAGCAGTGCCAGAGAAAGTAAAATGGTATAGCTGATCCAGCTGAGCAGTACGCTTTTTAAATTGACTTTCATGAAGATAGGTTTTGGATAGTACAAAGTTACAATATCCGTGCCCACTCATTGAGGCCGTTTTTTTTCGAGTTTATTGCTTTTCTTAAAGGGCGGTGTTCTTCTTTCATGAGGCCCGGGTCCTTTTTTATTATATCTGCAGCAGATTTTCTGGCTTCGGCCAGAGTGGGGAAATCCTTGTGGATGTCGGCAATTTTAAATCGAAGATGACCGCTCTGGCGGGTGCTGTCAAATGCTCCCGGTCCGCGTAGCTCCATATCTACACGGGCAATGTGAAATCCGTCATTGCTAGAGGTCATTGTTTTTATTCGCAGTCGGGCATCTCTGCTTAGTTTTTGCTTGCTGACGAGGATACAATAGCTCTTTTCGGCTCCGCGCCCTACACGCCCCCTCAACTGATGCAACTGGGCTAACCCAAAGCGTTCGGCACTTTCGATTACCATTATGCTTGCATTGGGCACGTCCACGCCCACTTCAATGACCGTGGTGGCCACCATGATCTGGGTCTCTCCCCGTACAAAACGTTGCATTTCCCATTCTTTATCCTCCGCTTTCATACGGCCGTGTATTATGCTTACCTGATATTCGGGTTTTGGGAAGGCCCGGCAAATGCTTTCATAGCCATCTTCCAAGTCCTTGTAGTCCAACTTTTCGGATTCACTGATCAGGGGGTAGACAATGTATACCTGCCTACCTGCGCTGATTTCTTTTTTCATAAAAGCAAAGATTCGCAGGCGATCACTGTCGGTCATATGTAGAGTAGTCACGGGTTTGCGCCCCGGTGGAAGTTCATCTATTACTGATACATCCAAGTCTCCGAAAACAGTCATGGCCAGGGTTCGGGGAATGGGTGTAGCGGTCATTACAAGTACGTGGGGTGGATTTTTCGGACTCTTTTCCCAGAGGCGGGCCCGTTGAGCCACACCAAAACGGTGTTGTTCATCAATGACAACCATTCCGAGATTTTTGAAAATCACCGGATCTTCGAGAAGAGCATGTGTGCCGATGAGTATATGAATGTTTCCATCACGTAGTGCTTGAAGCAACTTTTTCCGGTGAGCAGCTTTGCTGGAACCGGTCAGAAGTTTTACGGAGAGGCCGAGAGCGTCTGCATATTTTTTTATGGCATGATGGTGCTGAGTGGCCAGTATTTCGGTCGGAGCCATAAGGCAGGCCTGATAGCTATTGTCTATAGCCATGAGCATTGCCATAAAAGCGACCATGGTTTTTCCGCTGCCCACATCGCCTTGCAACAAGCGGTTCATCTGTTGCCCGCTCAGTGTGTCCTTTCTGATTTCTTTAAGCACCCGCTTTTGGGCACTTGTCAGCTCGAAAGGGATAAGCTCCTTATAAAATTGCGTAAAGCGCGGAAGTCCTTCTTTGAAGACAAAGCCTTTGATTTCCTGGTTTCTCCGGTTTTTCAAGCGAAGAATCTTGAGCTGATGAAAAAAGAGTTCTTCAAACTTCAACCTACGTATGGCGGCCTGATGATCAGCCGCTTGTGCCGGGCGGTGAATCTTTTGCAGGGCATCCCAGCGGCCTGGGAGACGGTATTTTTGCAGCAGATATTCCGGGAGTGTTTCCGGAATATCCACAGGTTGGAGTTGTTCCAGGAGGGTTTTGAGTAACTTTTCAATGCCCCGGCTGTCAAGCCCTTTGCTTCGGCATTTTTCGGTGCTCGAATAGATCGCTTGGAGGCGGCCTTCGGCCTTTTCTTTTCCCGTGAGGGGAGCCACTTCGGGGTGCGGCATATTGAACTTCCCTTTATATCGATTCACCTTGCCAAAGACGATATACTCCCGGCCCACTTCAATCGATTTTTGCACCCATGGGGCTCCTTTGAACCATATAAGCTCGATGCTGCCACTCTCATCTCTGAATTGAGCTTTCAAACGTTGCTGTCGGCCCGTTCCGAAAAGTTCTATAACTTCAATCCTTCCCCGAAGCTGTACCATTTGATCTTCCGAAAGAATATCTTTTACCTTGTAAAATCGACTACGATCTACATAGCGGAAAGGGAAATGATAGAGCAAATCTCCAAAGGTGAAGATTTCAAGTTCCTTCTTCAATATATCGGCCCTGAATGGGCCCACTCCTTTTAAAAATTCTATGGAAGTGTCGAGTTTGTATTGCAGGCTAGTCATCTGTCAACGAATTTAAGACATGACCCTGAGAGTTCTTTCCCTCCTCAAGTGTACTATATTTCGGGAGAAGAGTTTGTAACTTTATTAATAAAGAAAAGCGTCTATGCCCGTCAATAAAAACTCCCTAATTCGATACCGGCTGATTGATAAAAGGCTGCGTGAGAAATACAAAGCTTATCCCAGCAAGGAAGAACTGCGAGATTACGTAAGTGAAAAGATGGGTGTGGAGGTGAGCGAAAGCACTATTGAAAAGGACCTGAAGGCCATGCGAAAAGACGAAAGTCTGGGTTATCTGGCGCCCATAGCTTATCACCGAGAGAAAAAGGGTTATTACTATGAGGATGAAAACTATTCCATAGCGCATGTGGCCCTGTCGGAAGATGATCTCGATGCCATCAAGCTGTCGACCGTTGTCTTGCAGCAGTTTAGCGATCATCCGGTTTTTAGGAGCTATGCCAATGCCATTGATCGCATTGTAGATGCGGTCAACCTGGGCGATGTGCTTGATACGGGTGAAGAAAATTTCATTCTCATGGAGCAGGTGCCCCGGCAGCAGGGTGTCAACTGGCTCTCTCCCCTAATTCAGGCAATCCGCGAGCGAAAGGTAGTGCGAATCGACTATAGGCGCTTTGATGCCATTCAAACGAAGGTCCATTACATGCACCCTTATCTGCTCAAAGAATATCGCAATCGATGGTATATAGTGGGAATGCATGATTAAAGAGAATTTATTTATACCCTTGCGCTCGACCGGATTCAGGAACTGGAGTTGCTGAATGAAAACGAAATTTCCTTTCGTAGAAAAGCAGATTTTGACCCGGAGGCTTATTTTCGAAATGTCATGGGAATTACCGTAACGGAAGGCCAGGTTACCAATATTTTGCTGGAGTTCAGAGGGAAATCAAGAGATTATGTAAAAACCCTCCCGTGGCACCACTCGCAGGAGCTTGTGAAGGAAGAAAAAGAGCACAGCATCGTTCGTTTTTATTTGCTTCCTACGCAGGAGTTCAAAATGGCTGTTTTAGCAGCCGGTGACGAAGTAAGGGTGTTAGAGCCCCTCGGACTGGCTGAAGAGATTCGAAAAACAGCAGAATCCATTGCGCGGCTGTATATCTGAAGACCTCTTGCAAAAAAATGTCGGAAAAGAGTAACCTTTCTGCTTTCTTGAGGTATAAGTAGGCTGTAACAATTACCTGAAAGAAAGCGAAGAATGAAAAAAACGAATACATATCGAAATTTGAAGATATATAAGATTGCATTTCACCTTTTAATGAACAGCTACGAGCTGGTGTCGAAAATCAAAGGTGACAATGGCCAACCTGTGAGGCAGGGCCTTATTAATGCAGTTCAAATGACAAGTGTTCGGATTGCCGAAGGATGGTGCAGGAGAAAACGACCCGGAGCTTTTGAGGAACATTTGGATGATGCTTCCACAGCCTTGGCCGAAGCAAGACTCTGGTTGATGGTCGGCCTGGAACACAAACACATCGATCAGCTGGAATATAAAAAGATGAGCCACATGATGAATTATCTTGGGGAGGAAATGGAGCTGCTGAAAATGCAGTGGGTTGTGGCAAAATGAAGCAAAAAAAAGTTACGTTTTCATAGATGACAAAAAGGCGGGATTATTTGATCCCACCTTTTTTATTGAGTGAATGTCAGTGCGTTTTAGCTCTCTTTTTTACTAATTCCGGCTACCATAATCGCAGCACCCATCAGCCCGAAGTCTTTAAGAAGATTGGCCATAGCCATTTTCATAGCCATATCATCGGGCGCATTCATTAGAGAAGGAATATGTATTAGGAGAATGAATAAGAGCAATTCAAGTGCAAGCAATAGCCCCGCCAGATAGGTATATTTGTTTATGATGATGGCAAGCCCGCCCAGAACCAAGCCCAAGCCGGAAAAATATACTAGAAATGTGCTGGCCGGAAGGTTAGAGATCATCCCTGACATGGCTGGTGCATTCATGAAATGCAGCATGCCAAAAACAAGAAATGGAATTCCATAAATAATTCGTCCGCCTTTTGTTAATGAGTTCATAATGTATGATTTTAGTTAACTAATAAGAATTTACTATTTCACGGTACGTAGGGTAGGGAGGTACAAAGGGGGATTGTATAATGAAGAGGCTCGCAGGTGATTTGTTTTCAATTATCACTTCGTCCTGTTTACTGACCTTGGCAAAAGCATCCTTCGGAGCCTTCTGACCGTCAAGTATTACCGGAGTATCAAGAATGTATAAAGAGCATATTTCCGATTCGTTGAGCGACAGCACATGCCGGCCGGCTTGCAGTTCCAACTTTTTTATTGTGGCCATGCTGTCCATTTCCATAGGGCCCCCATCACCCAGATAGAAGGTGCTTTGCAGACCTTTTGATTTTTTTACCGGAAAGTGACGGGAGGAGTAATCTTTATAAGAGGCTTCTTTTTCAAGGCTTTGATGCAATCCCGGGTCAAACCAAATCTGAAACATTCGTGTGTGGGGCATGAGTCGCTCAGCATGAGAGATTCCCCTACCTGCCCGGATGATCTGCACATCGCCTGCACTGAGTTTTTTCCATTCTTTGAAGTGGGTATCATAGTGCTCAATGCTTCCCCGCAAAACAAATGAAAGTATTTCAAAACCCTTGTGGGGGTGCAGTCCTATCTCGCTCTGTTTTTCAGCTGTAGATGCATGTGCCCAATAGAAGAGATTCGAATAGGGAGTCAGAGGACCCCCATCCTGCGGAAATCCGATGGGTTTGTTCTCCAGGATTTCTCCCCCGTTAAAGGCCCCCTGGGTTTGCTGCTCTTTTTCAAATATTTGTAAGGCCATCTTTTTAACTTTCTAATCCCTGATTTTGAATCGTGCATTCCTCAATGACGAATGGTTGCCCAAGTTCATCTTTGCGGTCTCTTATCTTTCTCAATTCATGGCGCGGGGGAGAGTTGCTGCTCTGTACATTTTTTTAGGCTTTTGCCTGCTCATGCATGATAAGCATAGGTATATGCCGTCAGAAAATACGCAATTTCAGTAAGTTATATCGGGTTTTTCATTCAACCAAGATAGCAAATTATCAATTGAATTACAATCGTGCAAGTGTACTATGAGCCCGGAAATGAAGAATTGTCGCACATCTTACAGGATGGTATTCATTGAAAATCAGGTACTAGAGCAATAATTGTCCGAGATAGTCTACTCCTTCCTCGTAGGCAGCAATGAATTGCTTCATGATATTGTCCACTTCTTCTACTGTGCTACCTCCCTTCAGTTTTTCTTCGAGTTTTGCGACTAGTGGTATGACTTTTTTTAACCCCATTACATTCACTGACGGCTTGATTTTATGTATGAGCTTTCCCAACTCCTCCATTTGATTGCCGGCTATGTATGCCTCAATATCAGATAGTACTTTGGGCGCTTCTTGTAAAAAGGTTTTAATGAGGTTTTCCTGCAAGCTGGCATTGCTGCGGGTAAACCCGTGAAGCATTTCAATATCCAGAATATCGTTCGTGTCATGCCGTTTTTCTCTTTCGGATGGGCCTTCGTTCGCGTTTGGCGCATTGTCGGTTGTGACCGGAATCAACTTTGAGATTTTATGAAAAAGTTGAAGGGCGGTAAAAGGTTTTGAGATGTAATCATTCATCCCGGCATGTAAACATTTTTCACGATCCTCATTATAGGCATAAGCCGTCAGGGCAAGGATGGGTACGTTTTTCTTGCCTTCGGGGAAATCTTTACGAATGATTTTTGCTGCTTCCAGCCCACTGAGTCCCGGCATTTGAATATCCATCAGAATGAGATCATAGTCGTGTGTCCGCAGTTTTCGAAGTACATCCTGACCATTGTCGGTTAGCTCATATCTAAAACCCCGCTTCGAGAGCTGATCTTTCACAATCATGGCATTTATTTCGTTGTCCTCGGCTACCAGGATGCGGATTTCACTGGGCTTCTTTTGCTGTTGTGAAGTTTCAGGCTTATCTGTACTGCCATCAAAGGAGAGATAGATCAGCACATCCGTCCCTTGGCCTTCCCGACTTCTAAGTTCCAGTTCTCCACCTAAATTCTCGATGATGAGCCGTGCCATAGGCAAGCCGATTCCCATACCCTCGCTTAGGCTTCCGTTTTGTTCGAGGCGGTAAAAAGCATTAAATATCTGCCGCAATTCTTTGCGAGGGATGCCCGGCCCCGTATCACTTACCGAGAGTTCAACTTCACTTTTGTCGCTTTCACTTGTAATATTTCGTGCCCGCAGGGTAATGCGTGCCCCTGGACAAAACTTAAAGGCATTGTCGAGCAATTGTCGCAGGGCCTGCCCTATTTTAATGGGGTCGCTGATCAGTGTATCAGGAATGGAATCGTCATATTCAAAGTGAAATTCATTCTTTTGCTCTGCCGCTTTTTGGGCGTAGTAAAATCGAATGGTTTCCAATACTTCGAAGAGGTGAAATGGTTGTTCCTCTATGCGCATGCTGCCTTTCTCTAGGATGGCATAATCCAGCAATTCTTCTACCTGGTATTGCAAATTACCGGCTGTTTTCTTCAGACTCAGGAGCTTATTTCGGGTTTCGGTATCCAGCTTGTGCTCGGTCAGTATCATGCGCACGATTCCCAGAATGCCGTTGATGGGTGTGCGCATTTCATGACTCAAATTGGCCATCAAAGAATCTTTGGTCTTTTTGGCTTCTACGAGCTTCTGATGTTTTTCGAGCAATGCGGCTTCGGTGGCTTTCATGGGTGTGATGTCCATATGGATGCCAAAAGACCCACAAACCTGTCTTTTATCGTCATATACCGGGGTGCCACTGATAAGCGTCCAAATGATTCGACCATCTTTTCGTTTGAGCCGGATTTCATAAATGCTTGATTCGCCCTTTTCTCGCAGTACCTCCTGGCTATTCATAATGGCATAATCCTCTGGAAGAAGAAAGGTTTTTGCCGCATTGCGCCCAATAAGTTCTTCCCTTTGATAGCCGATCATCTCGCAAAACTTGGGATATGCCTCCACGATGCGGTCCTGAGCATCCACTTCAAGTACTCCCAGGTTCATATTTTCAACCACTACACGGTATTTCTCTTCCTGCTTCAGCAGTAGGTCAACAGCATCATTTATTTCGCTTAGATTGCTGAAAGTAGCATGTAGCAGCATTGAGGAATCCAGCTCGAAGAAAGATAAATTGATCAAAATGAGTTGCCCGTTTTTGCTCTTATGAAATATTCCAAAAGCCTTTTCCCCGCTTTCCAGTTTTTCTTTCAGTTCCTCTTGCAATTCTCTCTCCTTTTCGAATGCCGAAGCAATGCACGACAAGAGTTCACCCGGAGCCAATTTGCTGCCGCTTCTGGGAGCCGCAGGGATGATCTTGCGAAAGGCCTCGTTGCAAACAAAGATTCTATCGCCCGGGCGGTAGAGCAGGGCTCCGTGGTCCAGGTTTCGGATCATCTCTTTCAATTGGAGCTTATTTCCTTTGAAGACAGGCATTATTTCAGGAGATTGAGCTTTCGATACAGGTCATCACGGTAGGATTTGCTGATGGGAATTAGAGCGTCTCCGATTTCAATGATATGATCTTCGATTTTATCAATTTTATCCAGGCGAATAATGTAGCTGCGATGGACCCGGCAAAACTTATTGCGGGGGAGCTTGTCAAGAATATTTTTCATCGTATAGAGAATGGCAAATTCCCTTTGTGGTGTAGCAATTTTGACATAATCGCTAAGGGCTGTGATGAATATGATATCTCCTGTATTGATCTTTATAAGTTGTGTACCGTCTTTTACAAACATGTCATAGTCCTCATTCGTAGGAATGCTGCGTTTCATTCGCTCGGATGCCTTGTTGACTGCTTTGACGAAGCGTGCAAAGTCGATAGGCTTTACCAGAAAGTCTGTCACATCAAAATCGAAAGCATCTAAAGCATATTTTTCGTAGCTGGTTACGAGGATGATTTGAGGCTTGTGTGAAAGAGACTTCAGGAGGTCCAGTCCTGACATCCGAGGCATCTCCACATCCAAAAAGAGGAGATCAATGTCTTCATCCTGCAACGCTTGTAGTGCCAACTGGGCATTTTCAAAGCTACCGGTCAATACCAAGTTGTCCAATTCGCTAATGTATGCTTTTAGTAGTTCCCGTTGAATTTGATCGTCATCTACTATAATACACTTCATGGCATGAAGGTAGTAAAATATTCAAGCCAAAGCCAAGTTGCCTTTTATTTGCTTTTCTCTCCTACAAAGTGGTCTTCTTTGTATTTGAACAGCACATTAAAGGTGGTCAGGCTGCCATACATTCGGGTGATATATTGTTGCAGGTGTACCTTCTCGTCATCACTCAGGTTCTCACTTTTATTAACATTCTGTTCAAGGACCCGTAGTCGGTCGCGTACCATCACGATTTTATGAAAGAAGGTGTCAATAGGAATTTCTTTGGCTTTGAGTTCTTCATCGGCCGGCTTGAGAATCATCGTTCCGCCCCGGTAGCGCTCGGCAATAGGAACGACCGGAGTGAAATCCGCAAACTTTTGCAATACTGTGGCCAGTGCGCGCTCCACATCATCAAGGGTAAGGGCCGATTCGGGTCTTTCTTTTTCTTCCAGGATATCAAATCCGTCATAATCCAGAGAAAATTCGCGTTCTCCACCATTTTTGAAAATGACTTTTAATGAGCTGATACCTGCCTCAGAAACGATTCCCATGCCGTATCGTGGATGCTCCACCTTGGAGCCTACTCCCAAATTTTTTATCATATTAATTTCTCTTCTCTTTGTACGCTATAAAGATAAAAAGCTTCCCGTCTTCTTTTTTAGCGAATGAGGGCAAATGTGCCCTTTTTCTTTTTCATTTCTGAGGAGGTCATATCTCTGTATATGACCAGATAGGTGTATGCATCGTTGGGTGACATGCGGCCGTTGTATATCCCATCCCATCCCTGATCGATATCATCGCTTTCAAAGAGCTTCTCACCCCAGCGGTTGAAAATAGCCATGTGGAATTCAACGATGCCGATTCCTTTGGCTCTGAAATAATCATTCAGACCATCATTATTCGGGGTGAAGGCACGGGGAAGGTAAAGTGTGGCAGCCGGATCTACACAGAATGAAAGCTCGGATGAGTCGGAACAGCCGCCCTCATTTTCAATGCGGAGATATAGGCGATATGTACCGGTGTCGGCATAGCTGTGGTTCAAAAAGACGCCTGGGGAGTAGTTGAAGGTTGTGCCGTCACCGAAGCTAAAAGTACCCGTAACACCTCCTACTGAGCGGTCAATTACTGATATCGGGGTGAAGTATGGTAGTACAGGAGGCATCGGGGTTAAGCGAAAAGCTGGCTTTAATATAGGGATAGCTCTCTATGGAGGCCATCTCAGTTATTTCACAGCCGGAGTTATTGTCATGAACGATTACTCTGTAATCTCCCGCCACGGCCTTCAGGGTGTCCCCCTGAGAGGGGGGGGCGGTCTGCCATTCGAATCGGTAGTTGCCATTACCCGAAGCAGCTACGTAGCTTTTAATTCCATAACAAACTTTGGGGCCGCTGCTATAGCTAGTGACGATTTCGGGATATACATGAATATAAATATTGTCCGTGGCCTCTTTCGTACAACCGTCTGATACGGTGACAGTGTAGCTGGTTGATACGTTGGGATTGACAATTACGGAGTCTTTTGAACCGAGTCCATGACTCCATTGATACTGGTAGTTGCTGCCCAATCCACCACCGGCCCGCACTTTGAAACGCGAAATTTCTCCAAAGCATATAGAATCGCTTTCCAAACTGATTGCTGCCCACAACGGGGCACCTACCCTGACGGTGAATGAATCTTTCACTGCACATTCTCCACTGCCATAGTCATAATAGATTACATGCATGCCACTATCAGCTGTCAATGGATTGAATATGCTATCGGATATGCCAGGTCCTGAAAAAGTACCACCCTGCGGACTGGCTCGCAATATCACCATTGTGTCGGCATAGCAAAAGAAGGAAGCTACCGGATCGATCGAAATATTCTGAAGCGGCTCAACTGTGACCTGCATAGAATCGCGGCATCCCTTGGTGCTTGTATATCGTATGGTAAAAGTGCCTGTGCCGGTTATTTGCGGATCAAAAATACCTGCATTGGTATCCACAATCCCATATCCATTCCACACACCTCCCGAGGGAGATACATCCAAAGCAAATGCTCCTGCTTTTGTACAGACAGTGGTATCGGGCTGGAATGCAGGCAGGGGATAGACGACCATGACTACCGAATCAACGCAAGTGTTTGCATCATAAACCAAGGTGTGTGTGCCGGGCCCGGCTACTTTGGGATCAAAAATACCTGGATAGTCAGGATCTGTGATGCCCGGTCCCGACCATTGGCCGTTACCCGGTGTCCTCTTAATGCCCTGCCAATCGAGCCGCAGGGTAGTGTCGGATTGGCAGAAAAAGAGGGTGTCGGTATAGATTTTCGTAATTCGACCATAAACGATAATTGTATCGGTACATCCCTGGAGATGATACACTACACGATCATTGTAATTCTTGCCGTTATTCCAGGCAGGGTTGTAGGAACCTACTATGCTGTCGACTATCCCATTTCCCGTCCAATAGCCCCCGGAAGGGATGGCCTGAGCAAGGGTGTCGAG
>Ga0114931_10010602_pt1 | contig 10965 bp, 10 predicted proteins | sample 2SBtaG_FD_89579 | JGI IMG/M metagenome (GOLD analysis project Ga0114931, IMG submission 89579) | Deep subsurface microbial communities from Kolumbo volcano to uncover new lineages of life (NeLLi) - 2SBTROV14_V59a metaG | ecosystem: Environmental > Aquatic > Marine > Volcanic | place: Kolumbo...
GCAACACATGCGACATGGAGGCAATACATGTGTATATTGCAGTCGCAAGAGCTATGGTATGCTTCTGCGCCATTACCCGAAGCAAGGAGCAAGCTATGACAGAGCAGACAATCGCAAGTGCGCCGCTGGTCAGTCCCGCTGACGCAGCCTTTCTTGACTTGACGCGCGATCTTTTTGGCCACGATCGCTACGCCAATGAACAGGTGTTTGACACGCTTGCGACGATCACGCCTGCGCCGGTCGACGCGATTGCGCGCATGGCCCACCTTGTCGGATGTCTGGAGCTGTGGATCTCCCGATTCGACGGCAAGGGCAATCCGTCCACGCCGCTCATCTGGCCTGACTGGTCGCTTGAGGAGACTCGCGAACGCAACACAAAGACCCATGACCAATGGGTTGGTCGGCTGAACGTAATCGACAGCGCCGAGCTCTCGCGCGTTGTCCGCTGTGTGCCAATGGCTGGCGGGCACAAGTCTTATGAAGTGTCGGTGAAGGATGTGCTTATCCAGCTCCCCCAGCATGGCGCCTACCACCGGGGACAGGTGTCGGTGTATATCAAGGACACAGGCGCTAAGCCGCTCGAAGTGGATTACATCTACGGCAAGTGCAGGTTTGTTGAGGATTGATCGAAACGTCCGCCTGACTTGCGCCTGGTGGGGCAGGTCGCCGACCTGTCCATTTTGCTACGGCTACTCATTGGACAGCTCTGAGCGTCGTTCTACCGAAGAAAGGCGGCTCGGAGAGCCGCCCCACCGAAGATGCATGCTCTTAGGCGACAGCGGGAAGCGATAGTGGCGCCTGCGTCTCAACAGTGACGTGGCTGCGTATGCCAGCGGGCGCAGGCGACGTTCCGTCGCCCTCGCGCCACACGATCTCGACGTGCACGTTGAACGCTGCGAGCAGAGCGCGAAGCTGCTGCTCAACGCACTTGCGCGCCTGCGTCTCGTAGCGCTGGGCGTGCCGTTCGTAGAGTGACGCAGCTTGCTCCTGGGCGTCTTCCATGAGTTTCTTCTGGGTGTCTGCGTCCATGGGGATGACGTCGAAAAGTCCAAGCACGCGCCCCGCTGCGATGTCGTAGGGCGTGACGTCGATCAGACGCAGTTGTCCCGCGACAGGCGGCAGCGCGACGCGATAGCGCCCCGGCGCGGTGACGGTCACATCGCGGGTTGTAATCGTCGAGAGATCCACGCTGTACTGCTTCTCAAAATGAAAGATCATGGCCAGCCTGGCTTTGGAGAGAATGATCGGCGGCAGCCACGCCAGCCCGCGCGTGGTGGTGGCGATTTCCCGGGCGTAGACCTCGAGGCCGACAAGCCTGCCCGCGCTGGCGACGCGCTCAAAGACCGTCTCGATGCGCGTCGTCTGGGGCGCTCGGACGCGCCTGCGCTTGAAAGCGAAGCGAAGCGCGAACAGGCCAATGGCGCCAAGCGTCATGCCAAAGAGGACGAGCAGGATTTCCGTCATTGCGAAGCTCCTCGCGTGTTGCACAGGCTGCGCAAGCCTGCACAGCCGTCTGCCTGGTTGTTCCGCAAGCGGTCGCTGATGTTTCAATGGCTGGGCGTCTGAGCCTGCGAGCAACCCGTAGACTGTGCACAATGCAGCGAAATGGGTCGCTGACACACGCAAGACAACGACACGCACAACACACACGAGAGACACGCCATGGCTGACAACGCATCGGCACACGCATTCACCACCAGAGCCCGGAGCATCCTCAGCGAGCTCGAATCGACCGGACAGCTCAAACGCCTGGCCATGATCGAAAGCCCGATGGACGCGATCGTCAAGGTCAAGGGATATGGCGAATGCCTGTGTTTTTGCTCCAACAACTACCTCGGGCTCGCCAACCATCCCGAAGTCGTCGACGCTGGCATCAAGGGCTTGCGCGACTACGGCGCAGGCACAGCGAGCGTGCGCTTCATCTGCGGCACATTCACGCCTCATGAACGGCTTGAGCGCAGGCTCGCGGAGTTTCTCGATGTCGACGCAGCGTACACCTTCGTCTCCTGTTGGAACGCGACCGAAGCGCTCTTTCCCACGCTCTGTGAACCAGGAGACGCGATCATCAGCGACGCGCTCAACCATGCGTGCATCATCGACTCCATCCGCCTGGCCAGCGTCATCAAGAAGGGCGTCAACCGGTTTGTCTACAAGAACAGCGACATGGACGACCTTCGCGTCCAGTTGACCAAAGCCCGCGAAACGATCGACGACGAGCACGTCATCTGGGTCGTCACAGACGGCGTCTTCTCAATGGAGGGCTCACTCGCCAAGCTCCCCGATATACGCAGGCTTTGTGACGAATTTGGCGCCCTGCTCGCATTGGATGATTCTCACGGTGCAGGCGTGCTCGGGCGTCGGGGCAAAGGCACGCATGAGCACTACGAAATGCCGGGAAGAGCGATCGACATGTTCACTGGGACGCTTGGCAAAGCCCTGGGCGGCGCTGCGGGTGGCTATCTCGCAGGACCAAGACACGCAATCGACCTGATCGTGCAAAGGGGCAGGCCGACGCTCTTTTCCAACGCGCTGCCCGTCACGGTGGCGTGCAGCGCGAACAAAGCCGTGGAGATTCTGCAGAATGAGCCCCAGCGCGTGCAGAAACTTCGCGATAACGCAGCGTACGCACGCAAGGGGATCCGCGGCGCAGGCTTTGACGTGATCGACTCGCCCACGGGCATCTGCCCCATCATGGTGGGCGACACCGCCAAAGCCATCCGCATGAGCAAGCGCCTGCTGGAGCTTGGGGTGTATGTGATTGGCTTTGGTTTTCCCGTCGTGCCTGAAGGCGCGGCGCGACTCCGCGTGCAGGTCTCCGCAGCCCACGAACGCGAACACTTAGACGGCCTCGTGGAAGCAATCAGGAAGTTGTAAGGGAACTCTCGCGCTGCGCGCTATGTGGCGAGCCACAAGTGGTGAACTCGGGACGGCTCTCGAAGCCGCGCTCGATCGAGCGTGCCCAACGACTGGCGGACACAGGATCTTGCCGGGAGAACACCCCTTCCTTCCTCCTCTTGTTCCGCGCCATGGCCGCATCCTTCTTGATTCGACACCAAACTGTCGTTGAATCAGGGCTAGATCAGGAAGAAAACCAGATCCGCATCTGCTCACCTCTACATACTTATCCATTGAGCCTGTGAGTCTGATCAGTCGCAACACCTGCGCGCACGCTGATTGCGTGACCCTTGCGCGCTTCAGGCCACGCTGAGGGAGGCTGTGCGCCAGCGAAACGCGGCGAGATGCACATTTGCGCAAAACATCACATCAATCGGCACAACAGTGGTTGCGCACACTGCATGAGAATCGCTTATCAAGATGAAATGCGACATGTTCGCATTCACTCGCTTTATGCGTCGTAAAGCGAATAACCAGTGAAAAAGGAGTGACAATCATGTATGAGCGCGCCTTTCGCGTAGCAGGGGTAGTTTGCGCAGTAAGTATATTTGGTTTCCAATCGCCAGTTCTGGTTGCAACCACGGCTACCCGCGTTGTTACAATGGATGATCCGGGAATGACATCTCTTGATCAGTGCCGAGACTTATGGGTGGCATTCTTCAAGTGCTTTTTGTCTGGGGGCGATTGCACGCCGCCTGACTGTCTCGTGACCACTGTCGAGGGCGATGGAGCGTCGCTTGGAGTGCCTCATCGCTGAGGTCTCGAACCCAGTGGCTCATCAGGATTTCACTGTCCGCTAAGCAGTTTGATGCCTGCCGGTCGGCTTCCGATCGCGAAAAAACGCCGGAGCGCTGCTGCTATTGAACCCGCGCTGAATCGAGAGTGGTCCACAGTCTCATAGGTACGATAGCATCCGTTGAGATGCCAGCTTCGTGCATTGAGGGCTGTGTAGATGGACAATGTTCCGGCAAGTGATCTGTTCTTGCGCTTGTGTGATGGCGACCGTGACGCTGTCGCTCAATATGTGCTTAGCAACAGCGGGCTGATCAGACGCCGCATTCGTGGCCGTCTTGGCCCAGCAATGCGGCGCATTTTCGAATCGGAAGACATTGTCTCAACGGTCGGGCGCCGATTGGATGATTATGTGCGCAATGGTTCGCTCGATATACGGTCAGAGCCAGAGATGCTCGCACTCATAATGAAAATCGCATCAAATGCAATTGTTGACAAAGCGAAAATTGTCGCCCGCCTTCGCAATGTCGAGCAACATGAGGAAGTATTTGCGCGCCAGATGCTTCGTCAACTGGAACAGAGCGCTCTTCCAGGTGACAATACGCCATGGTTTGAATCTACACTGGACCGAACCCTGCAGGCTATGGACAACGACATCGATCGCAAGATTCTCTGGATGTGGTTGATGGGCTGGCGACTTCGCGACATTGCAGCATCGCTTTCGATGAACGACGGCGCCGTGCGTCAGCGTTGGAGCAGGATCAAGGAAAGGTTACGGCCATTGCTGGAATCTGAGCGACAATGACAAGGATCCACAACAATGTCGCAGAAACATACATTGCGCTCCTTAAGAGGAGTCGCTATTCACTGACTCTGAAGGAGTTTCTTGGCGACCGATCAACTATTAATGATGACGGGCTCGCCGATGTCATTGAGGCGGACGCCCGGGCGCGCCTCGCTCGTGGCGAGGACGTGCGCCTCGAGCGATATCTTGACGCCTGTCCTCAACTCATCGAGTTTCCGATCGCTCTCGACGCCGCCATCGACATGGCGTTGCGCGCACTCTCGAAGAGCTCCCATATTACGAACGAAGCAGTGGATGCGCTCACCGCGCAACATCCAGGTCTCGCAGGCCCCATTTCAACTGCTGCGATGCTCAATGACGTTCTGCTCTCCACGAACGCCATGCGGCGGGCGCTTCCTTTTCGAGCAATCCTCAGCCTGCCCACAGACTTTGGACCAATGACTTCGACCGGTGTGCGTCGATATCAATTGCGTGAGCTTCTGGGTAGAGGCGCCTTCGCTGACGTCTATCTTGGGGTTGATCGGCAGCTTTCTGACGAGCGATCAGATGCTCTTGTCGCCGTCAAGATTCTGAATGCGCAAAATGACGATCAGTCAATGCGCCAAGCGATTCTGGAAGCAGCCAAGGCTAGGCGAATCGATCATCCCAATGTCGTTCGAGTTATTGATCGAAATGTGAGCAATGACGGTGATCACTATATCGTAATGGAATATGTGCCAAGCGGCGATCTGGACGCGTGGTTCGACGCAAGGGGGCGATCAGTGTCGGCGCAAGACGCTGCGCGCATTGTCCGTGATGTTGCGCGCGGTGTGCAGGCTGCGCATCTAGCGTCATTGATTCATGCAGACATTAAGCCAGACAATATTCTTATTTCTATCAATAATGTTCCGAAGGTGACAGACTTTGGCGTCGCTGTGGAGGCGTCTGATGCGTCGCGCATGCCTGCTGTCGACAATTCGCAGATTGTTGGATCCATGGCGTTCATGTCTCCGGAGCAGTTTCGGTTGGACATTGGATGGAGGTCTCCACCCACAGACATTTACGCGATCGGTGGTTTACTCCTTTGGCTCCTGACCGGTCAATTGCCAAACGGAGACAGTCAGGAAGCAATTTGGGCGTATTGTCACACGGACGATACCGATGCGAAGGCGCCTTCGATTCGCGCAATTCGGCGCGACGTGGATGCGGATCTGGAAGCCATTTGTAAACGCGCTCTCGCATGGCGCCCTCAAGATAGACACAGCTCGGCAGGCGCGCTGGCTGACGATCTTCAGGCATGGCTTTCCCGCGAGCCGATCTGGTGGCGCAAGCCCTCATTGCCCCACATCACGCGTTTGTGGGCGCGAAGACGTCCTGTCGCAGCGACATTGAGCGTTCTTGCGATAATTGCAACGGTGGCCATGCTCGTTGTTGGCGGCGAGATCACGCAGGCGAATCTGAGTGCGCGCAAAGAAACTGCTGTTCAACAAGCACGAACGAGCGACTCACTGAAATACCTTCGCAAGTATACCAAGTCAATTGGACGGCGTGGGGAAGCGCGACATATAGAAAGCTCATTGTTTGATTTATATGCAATTGAATCAATGGCGTTACGCAAGTTGGATTTTGACGTCCTGGATGACGCTGTCGCTGGCGACGTGTGGATATCGCTCGCGGAGAAGACCTTGGCTTCGTTCAAACGAAAGGGCAAGGAGAGCACGCTTGAGGTCGGCCTGTGGCGCACCGCGCTTGCGTTTCGGTTTGTTGCGCTCCAGCGGTTCGACGAAGCAGAGCCAGAGATTGTTCGCGCGCGGTCGATCCTTTCTCGATTGCTCGTTGATCCGGATGAGGCTTCATTGAAGCTCCTGGACGATCTGGTGCACTGTGTCACTATTGGCAGGATTTCGGCGCTGGCGGAAACACGACAATTGACGCTGATTGAACGACAGGCGTTAGAGGATGCAGAAGCGCCCCTTTGGCGGCGACTGGAGCGCGCAGCGCCCACAGGGAACGACAGTCGCCAGGAAGCGCTGTGGGCGACCTATGTCGAGCAAGCAAATGCACCGAGGTTGCTGGACAATCACGATAAACAGAAAGCTGCTCGCCGCTTCACCCAGAGCGCATGGATTGAGCTCATTGGTGGAAAGAGTCAGAAGAGAGGCTTTTGAACGAAGCGCGTGTGAGATCGAGCGGCAACAATCAGACATCAACGCCGATGTTCGCTATAACTCCATCGGAGTCAGCCCAGCAGCGGGGATGCGCTGAAGGGACTGATGGCTACACACAGGTCACACTGCTGAGGAGCAACGAGTGGAAACCACGCTTATTATTCTCAAACCCGACGCGGTGCAGCGCGGGCTCATGGGCCGCATCATCAGCCGGTTTGAAGAGAAAGGCCTGCAGGTCGTCGGCTGCAAGATGATCCAGATCTCGCAGCACATGGCCCAGCGCCATTACGAAGCCCACAAGGGCAAGCCCTTTTATGACGGGCTCGTGCGTTTCATGACTTCGTCGCCGGTGCTTGTGCTTGCGCTTCGAGGTGTCGGGGTCATCGCCATCAGCAGAAAGATGATGGGCGCCACCTTTGGATCTAACGCCGCGCCCGGCACTATTCGCGGCGACTTTGGCGCCTCCAACTCGTTCAATCTGATTCACGGCTCCGACAGCCCCGAAGCAGCGGCGAAGGAACTCGAAACCTTCTTCGTGGAAGATGAATTACTCGATTACGAGCGCGCCGCCGATACATGGGTCTACGACATGACAGGTGGAGCCCCCGAATGACAACGACGCAGCCCAGAGAAGCCGCAGTCCTGCCGGTCACCATGGCAGACGTGGAGGCCGCTGCGTCGCGCATCGAAAATGTCGCGATGCGCACGCCCGTCTCGACGTCGCGCACACTCAATGAACGGCTGGAAGGCGAGGTTGTCTTCAAGTGCGAGAATCTGCAGCGCGCGGGCGCGTTCAAGATTCGCGGCGCCTACAACGCCATCAGCCAGCTTTCCCAGGACCAGCGATCGCGCGGCGTGCTGACGTTTTCATCGGGAAACCATGCGCAGGGCGTCGCACTTGCGTGCCAGTATCTCAAGACGCCTGCGACGATCTTCATGCCAAAGGACGCGCCGCGTGTGAAGCTGCAGGCGACGCGCGAGTATGGCGCCGAGATCGTCCAGTACGACCGCAGTGAAGAGGAGCGTCAAGAGTTGGGTGGGCGGCTCGCGGAGGAGCGGGGGCTCACGATCATTCCACCGTATGACAATCCCCACATTGTTGCGGGCCAGGGCACGTGCGTTCGGGAGTTTGTTGACGACGTAGGGCCGCTCGACGTGCTCGTCGTGCCTGTTGGCGGTGGCGGGCTTATCTCAGGCTGCGCGATCGCAATGAAAGCGCTGGCGCCGACCTGCAAGGTCATTGGCGTCGAGCCAGAAGCAGGCGACGACGCGGTCCGATCGTTCAAGACAGGAACGTTGCAACGGGTGGACAATCCTGACACGATCGCTGATGGCGCTCGCACCAACACAATCGGCGAACTTAACTTCCAGATTATTCGAGAACTTGTGGATGATATGATCACTGTTCCAGATGCAGCGCTGGTGAAGGCCATGTGGTTTTTCCTTGAGCGCATGAAGCTGCTTGTCGAGCCGACGGGCTGTCTCGCAGCCGCTGCAGTGATGGAAGGGCTCGTCGAGGCGAGAGGCCGGCGCGTGGGCGTGGTGCTCAGCGGCGGCAATGTTGATGTGCGCCAGTTGGGCGAGCTCTTTACACGCTTCCTGCCAACGGTGTGATGCGATCTGCATTGCTCCCGCCCTGTGTTGCGCGGAAAATCCACATCATCAGGAGCGACGTCAGCGCGAGGACCAGCGCGCCGACGACCTGGTGCGCCGTGGCGAGAAGGACTTCTGACAGGGGGTCGCTCTGCCTGTGCACCAGCACCTGCCATAAGGCAAGGGCGCCCAGAACCATCTGCAATAAAACAGTATGCATAAGACCTTTCGAGACGCGTTTGATGGGTGCAGCGCCGCTTAGGGTGTGCTGGGCGCGAAAACAGATCGCCAGAATGAGCGTCAGCGCGACGACGGAAAACCCTGCATGCCCCATCGCGCCGTGCACGCTCGTATCGAAATGCCGAGCCACGACGCCAAGGGCGACCTGCACCACCACAGCGGCGAAGGCTGCGACGCAGAGCTTCCGTTCAAAGCCGCCGCCTTCGAGCCGAGTGAGCGATCTCCAATTGCGTGACAGTGTTGCAGCGAAGACGCACATAAGCGCGAAAAACGATTGTGCTGTGAATCCATGAATTGCAGCGAGCGCCTGGCTGTTTTCGCGCACGCGAATCCCGCCAAGGACGCCTTGCGCTGAGATGAGGACGAACACTGTCGCGCCCAGCGCCAGAACTGCTCGCCTTCGATCGACAATCGCGGTCCACACGACCAGGACAAGCGTGATGAGTCCGACAAGCGAGCCGAACAGCCGATGCGCGTGTTCGAGGAAGACGCTGCCCGTCATCTTGCTCAGCGGCAGGAGAAACATGTTGGCGCTGAAACTGGTGGGCCAGTCGGGCACCGCCATGCCAGCCTGTTCGCTGGTGACGACGCCGCCAATCGCCAGGAGGGGCACGACGGAAATACAGGCGATGATGGCGAAGCGTCCGAGCCAGTCTCGCGAGGACAACGCAGTCGCGGGATTACTGTTCTTTGCGGGGTTGGTGGCGCCGCCAATCGCGCCTGCGACTGCGCCAACGAGCGCCACGAAGGCCAGCCAGCCGGGGGCAGTCAGCCAGGCGTATGGGATTTCGGCCGGTGCGCCGTCTTTCAAGCGATCCGCCACCCACGCTCCAAAAAACAAAAGTGACACGACTCCAGCGATGAGACTGGCGTCCAGACCAGCGAGAACACCACGACGAGTGTTGGGTGATCGACCTGCGAGCAGTGCGCCGAATGCAAGCACCACGAGCAGTAATACGCCAACAATGGGGGGTGGCGCTTCAATCCCGGGAAGTCGGGCGACATACGCGATCGTCCACATCGCCACTGAGGCGCCAAAGCCAAAGCACAGTGCTGGGGCGAATTCAAGATGGCGTCGATCTCGAGGTTCTTCTGGTCTTTTCGCGGGCATCGGGCCGAGTATATGGGCTGTAGCGCATTGGGTTTGCGTGGGGGTCAATGCGCTGATGCCGGATGCGGGAGGCGATGGGCCGTTGTAGTTGCGACTGGGTCTCGATTGCGTACATGTTGCTGACTCGGGTTGACAATTGCGTCTCTCGCAGTAATCAGTACTGTCTCACAGCAACGCCTCACGCTGGTTGTCGTGGGGCTGACGGCGTGATTTGGCGCGTGGTTCGCTGGAACGTCAGCGGAGATCACGACACCCAAGACGCACCCCCAGCCCGAGCAGTCGGGCTTCGATTCGGTTTGCAGATGGAAAGGAACGCCAGTGCAACAGATCTTCCCGCGCTGGACCAACTCGCTACCCACCGCGCTGCTGCTCGGTTTGATTGTGTCGGTCACACTCGTGACTGGCGGCGTCACCTATTACTTTACCCCCAAGTTCTGGGAGGTCGGGTATATGCCGGAGCAGCCGATTCACTACAGCCACCAGTTGCACGCGCAGCAGTTGGGCATCGACTGTCGGTATTGCCATTCGCATATCGAAGAGTCGCGCGTCGCCAACATTCCATCGCCTTCGGTTTGCATGAATTGCCACACGGTTGTTGACGAAAAGTCAGGCTATCTGCAGAAGGCGACGTCGCCTGATGGTCAGAAGCCGTCTCTTCATTGGAACAGCCCGGACCTGAAGGTGCTCCGCGCTGCGTACACCGCAGGGGCGCCCGTCAAATGGCGCCGAGTGCACAAATTACCAGATTATGTTGAATTTAACCATGCGATTCATGTGAATGCTGGGGTTTCCTGCTATTCATGCCATGGCAGAATCGACCAGATGCCCACCGTGCACCAGGCCAAGCCGCTCTCCATGAGTTGGTGCCTTTCGTGCCATCGGGCGCCAGAAAACAACCTTGTTGATACGTCCCAGCTGCAGGTGACCAAGCTATGGGATGTGCAGAAGAAACTCGCTGAGCCGGATTACGCAGCCACAGTCGGCAAACGGCTTCGCGAGCAGTTGTGGAACGATCCATCGCAAAGCTGCTCCGCGTGTCATTACTAAGCGGAATCGGCAAGTCATCAGTTGACGTTCAGGAATCCGAATTGTGAAGCGCCACACCGACCGAATCAAATCGAGCCAAACGCGATGAGCAACGCAGCGCAATGTCCGTCCACGATTGGCAAGCAGACGAAGACGCCCGCCCGCCGCGCGCGCCCGACAACGCAGGCGACAGGCCAGACGCTCTGGCGCAGTCTTGACGACCTCGCTGATACAGAGCAGTTTCAGGAATGGATGCACCGTGAGTTTCCAGCGGGCGCTTCAGAACTTTCCGCTGAGTCGCGCCGTGACTTTCTCAAGCTGATGGGCGCGTCTGTTGCGCTTGCAGGCGTTGTCACGATTCCCGGCTGTCGGCGACCCGACCACGCGATCATTCCGTACAACCGCGCGCCTGAAGA
>Ga0114931_10010603_pt1 | contig 10965 bp, 9 predicted proteins | sample 2SBtaG_FD_89579 | JGI IMG/M metagenome (GOLD analysis project Ga0114931, IMG submission 89579) | Deep subsurface microbial communities from Kolumbo volcano to uncover new lineages of life (NeLLi) - 2SBTROV14_V59a metaG | ecosystem: Environmental > Aquatic > Marine > Volcanic | place: Kolumbo...
AATCGCGCAAAGCACATGCGCCCATCACGGCAAGCTTTATGCCCGTGTCTGGATGCACAACGGCTTCGTCAACGTCGAAAAAGAAAAGATGTCGAAATCCATCGGCAATGTGCTGCTGGTGCATGACTTGCTGGCTGAAGCGCCGGGCGAGGCCATCCGGCTTGCCCTTCTCGGCGCGCATTACCGCCAGCCACTTGACTGGTCGGCGCACAGCCTCACCCAGGCGCGCCGCACGCTGGACGGCCTTTACGGCGTGTTGCGGCGGTTGGAAGGTGTGCCGGTTGACCCGCAAGCCCGGGCGCCGGAGGCTTTTCTGGCGGCCTTACGGGATGATCTGAATACCCCCAAAGCCATCGCCGCATTGGCAGCCCTGGCCAAAGCCGCCGATGCGGCACAAGATCCGGCGGCGCGGGCGGATTTGAAAGCTGCGCTTTTGGCCTCGGGATGGTATCTGGGGCTGCTCGGTCAGGACCCGGAGGCGTGGTTCATGACGGGCGTGGGGGGGGAGAACGTTGATGAAGAAGAGGTGGGGCGCCTGATCGCCGCGCGCGAAGCGGCGCGCAAGGCCAGGGATTTTGCCAGGGCTGATGCGATTCGCGATGATCTGGCGGCCAGGAGCATCGTGCTTGAAGACAGCGCCACGGGCACGGTCTGGCGGATTGAAGCGCCCGGCAGTAAGGGTGAGAACGCATGACGGACACGTTGGATGAGCTTTACAACACAAAGATCCTCACCTTCGCCGGCAACATCCCCCGCTCCGGGCGTCTGAAAGATCCCGATGCCACGGCCACCGCAGTCAGCCGCCTGTGCGGCAGCACGGTGACAGTGGATTTGAACGTGCGGGGCGGCGTGGTGACGGATTTTGCCCATGACGTGAAAGCCTGCGCGCTGGGGCAGTGTTCGTCTTCCATCATGGCGGCGCATGTGGTGGGCGCGCGCGCGGAAGACTTGCGCGCGCTTCAGCGCACCATGCGCGCCATGTTGAAAGAAAACGGTCCGCCGCCCACCGGCGCATGGGCGGATCTGGCGATCCTTGCGCCTGTCCGGGCGTATAAAGGCCGCCACGCCTCGGTTCTGCTGACCTTTGATGCGGTGGTCAAAGCGCTGGATGCCGCCGCCGCACGGGAAAAAGACCCCGGCGCCTGAAAACCGCGCAGGAATTGTCCCTGTCTCCGGGATAGGCTAAACAGATCCAAACAGGCCCATGCGGTGCAAGCGCTGGGGAATTTGAGAGTGAGTACCGAATATGACAAAGGCGAGATTTGATCCTCTCGGGGCCGTTCTGCGCGGCGTGATCATACTCTATCGTTTTACGCTGTCATCCGTGATGGGGCGGACCTGCCGATATGCGCCGTCCTGCTCCGAATATGCATTGGAAGCCATCAAGCGCTATGGGGCGGGCAGAGGGAGCTGGCTGGCGCTCAAGCGCTTTGCACGGTGCCATCCCTGGGGCGGCCATGGCTTCGATCCGGTGCCGGACCTCGATGAGACTGAGAAAAACAAGAAAGTCATCCCATGATTGCGGTCTCCTTACCCGATGGCTCCGAGCGTCGATTGGCGGCGCCTCAAAGCGGCGCGGAATTTGCCGCGGGCATCGCCAAATCTCTGGCAAAAAAAGCATTGGCGGTAAAATTGAATCGTGATTTGAAAGATCTTTCCACGCTCATTGAGAATGACTGTGCGGTGGAAATCATCACGATTGATTCTGCTGAGGCGCTTGATCTGCTCCGGCACGATGCGGCGCATGTCATGGCGGAAGCGGTACAGGAACTCTTTCCCGGCACGCAGGCGACAATCGGGCCGGTGATCGAAAACGGGTTTTTCTACGATTTTGCGCGCGATGAGCCGTTCCGGGAATCGGATCTGGAAAAGATCGAAGCGCGGATGAAAAAAATCGTTGATCGCAATGAGCCCATCACGCGGGAAATCTGGGACCGGACGCAAGCGATCTCTTATTTTGAAAAAATTGGCGAGAAATATAAAGCCGAAATTATCAGAGATCTACCCGAGGGTGAACCGATTTCCATTTATCGTCAGGGAGACTGGCTTGATCTGTGCCGCGGCCCGCATTTGCCCTCAACGGGCAAGCTTGGCAAAGCGTTTAAACTCACCAAATTGGCCGGGGCGTATTGGCGCGGCGATTCGAAAAACGCCATGCTTCAGCGCATCTACGGCACTGCCTGGGCAAATGAAAAAGATCTGAAAAATTATCTTCACATGCTGGAAGAAGCCGAGAAGCGCGATCACCGGCGTCTGGGGCGGGAGATGGATCTCTTTCACATGCAGGAAGAAGCGCCCGGCATGGTGTTCTGGCACGACAAGGGATGGACGCTCTGGCGCATGCTGGAAGAGTATATCCGCACACGCATCCGCGCGGCGGGCTACACGGAAGTGCGCACGCCGATATTGATTGACCGCAAGCTGTGGGAACAATCGGGCCATTGGGAAAAGTTTCGCGAGCATATGTTCACGTCGGAAACCGAGCATGATGTATTTGCCTTGAAACCCATGAATTGTCCGGCGCATGTGCAGATATTCAAGCAGGGCATCAAATCCTATCGCGATCTGCCTTTGCGTATGGCGGAGTTCGGGTGTTGCCATCGCAATGAGCCGTCCGGGGCGCTGCACGGTTTGATGCGCGTGCGGTCGATGATTCAAGATGATGCACATATTTTTTGCGAAGAACATCAGATTACGGATGAAACAAAGAGTTTTATCGAATTGCTGCAAAGCGTCTACGCCGATCTTGGGTTTGACGATATTAAAGTGATGTTTGCCGACCGGCCCGAGACGCGCGCAGGCAGTGACGCGGTTTGGGACCGCGCGGAAGAAGCGCTGAAAACTGCGGTGGAGGCCGCCGGTCTTGAATACGAAGTCAATCCCGGGGAAGGCGCGTTTTACGGTCCGAAACTGGAGTTTCACTTGCGCGATGCGATTGGCCGCGACTGGCAGTGTGGCACGTTGCAGGTTGATTTTGTGCTGCCCGAACGTCTGGGCGCTTCCTATGTGGGCGAAGACGGCGCGCGCCATCAGCCGGTAATGCTGCACCGGGCGATCCTCGGATCACTGGAGCGCTTTTTAGGCATACTCATCGAGCATTACGCCGGAAAATTTCCCTTATGGCTGGCCCCGGTTCAGGGGATGGTTGCGACCATCACATCGGACGCCGACGCTTACGCCGGAGAGGTCGCCCAAGCAATGAATGCAGCGGGGTTACGTGTGAACACCGATCTGCGCAACGAAAAGATCAATTATAAAATTCGTGAACACTCTGTGGCCAAAGTTCCCAACATGCTGGTCGTCGGTAAAAGGGAAGCGGAGGAAAAGACTGTTTGTTTGCGGCGTCTTGGGGTCAAAGAGCAGCAGTTTTTGAGCCTGGCGGATGCAGTGAATATGCTGCAAGAAGAAGCCCGTGCGCCATCCGGCCATAACAGAAAAAGCGGATAATTCAGGCGATGCGTATACTGATCACAGGCGGCGCCGGCTTTATCGGGTCCGCTGTGGTGCGCCAATATTTGGCGCAAACGCCCCATAGTGTCATCAATCTGGACAAGCTGACCTATGCCTCCAATCTGGCGGCGCTGCCCGGCGCGGCGGACCATGAGCGCTATCGATTTGAAAAAGTTGATATTTGCGATGGCCGGGAAGTCGCCCGTGTGTTCGCGCAGTATAAACCGGACGCCGTGATGCATCTGGCAGCCGAATCCCATGTCGACCGCTCGATAGATGGCCCGAGTGCTTTTGTCCGGACAAATGTGCTGGGAACTCAGGTTCTGCTGGAGACGGCGCGCGCCTATTGGAACTCTTTGCCGGCGGCCGCCCAAGCCGATTTTCGTTTCCATCATGTGTCGACCGATGAAGTCTTTGGATCTCTGGGGCGCGAGGGATTGTTTGACGAAAATTCGCCATACGATCCCCACTCGCCCTATTCGGCCAGCAAAGCGGCGTCCGATCATCTGGCGCGCGCTTGGGGCGCGACCTATGGCCTGCCGGTGGTGCTCTCCAATTGCTCCAACAATTATGGCCCGTATCAATTTCCCGAAAAACTGATCCCCCTGATGATCCTGAAAGCCCAGGCTGGAAAGCCTCTGCCGGTCTATGGCAAGGGAGAGAATGTGCGCGACTGGCTCTACGTGGAGGATCACGCGCGGGGATTGCGTCTGGTTCTTGAACGGGGCCGCCCGGGGGAGAGTTACAACATCGGCGGCAGGAATGAGCGCACCAATCTCGATATCGTCCACATGATTTGTGACAGGCTGGATGAACGCACCCCTCTGAAGACGGGCCCGCGGCGCGCTCTGGTGGAATTTGTCACGGACAGGCCGGGTCATGACTTTCGTTATGCCATCGATGCAACCAAGATGGAGCAGGAACTGGGCTGGCGGGCGCAGGAAGATTTTACTTCGGGGCTGGAAAAAACGGTTGCGTGGTATCTGGAACATCGCGATTGGGGCCGTCCCGATGGTGAGGCGTATCAAGGGGAGCGGCTGGGGGTTCGGTGAACGCCGGGGAGAGAAGAGATGAACGAGCGCATGAAGGGGATCATACTGGCAGGCGGATCAGGCACGCGCCTCTATCCGCTCACCAAGACGGTGAGCAAGCAGCTTTTGCCGGTCTACAACAAGCCGATGATTTATTATCCTCTGAGCACCCTGATGCTGGCGGGCATTCGCGACATTCTGGTCATTACCACGCCCGCAGAACAGGGATTGTTTCAGGCCCTGCTGGGAGACGGGCAGCAATGGGGTCTCGCTCTTTCTTATGCGGTGCAGCCGTCCCCGGATGGTCTGGCGCAAGCCTTTATCATCGGACGGGATTTTATCGGGTCAGATCCGTGCGCGTTGGTTCTGGGCGACAATATTTTCTATGGGCATGGGCTGACCGACCATCTGAGGCGCGCGGCAGCTCAGACGACCGGTGCTACAATTTTCGCATTCCCCGTGCGCGACCCTGAACGCTTTGGCGTTGTTTCGTTTGATCAGCAGCAAACCCCGGTCTCCATTGCCGAGAAACCCGTCGCTCCCGTGTCTAACTGGGCCGTGACGGGTCTGTATTTCTACGACAATCAGGTTGCGGACATCGCAACCCGCATCAAGCCGTCAGAGCGCGGGGAATTGGAGATCACCGCCATCAACGCCATCTATTTGGATCAAGACCAACTGCGGGTTGAAAAATTAGGGCGGGGCTATTGCTGGTTTGATGCGGGCACGCATGAAATGCTTCTGGAAGTGGCAAATTTTGTCAAAACTGTTGAGCAGAGGCAGTCCATGCGCATCGCCTGCATTGAGGAGATCGCTTACCGGCAGGGCTGGATCAATTCAACAAAGCTTGAGGCGCTTGCCAATCCGTTGCGCAAGAGTGGCTATGGGGATTATCTTATGGGCCTTATAAGTGATTCGCGGCAAATTGATGACAAGCATAGCAAGTCAGGTCAACGCAAGTGAGCCGAGTCACATCTGGATTCTGACTCTTGATCGCTCTTTGCTTGTTTTTAAAGTCTTCTTTGTCCTGCTGGCGCCGGTCATTTTGTGCGCGCCTCAGGCCGTTGGCTTCACCTTTCTGCTTTTGCTGTGCGCTCTTCCCATGGACCTGAGGTTTCGCCGGATTTATGGGCGAGGCTCCTATCAGTTTATTCTGCGTTCTTTGGGGCTTTTGCTGCTCTGGGCCGTGCTGTCTCTGACGTGGTCTCATCGGGGCGCTGCTGCTGATTTGTGGGGCGTGATCCTGGTCTGTGTGGCGGGAAGTCTCGCGCTTGTCGCGGCTGCAAATATGACAGGCGCCCAAAAGGTCGAAATCCGGCATTTCATTTCTTTTTTTCTGGTGAGTTGTGTGATTGGTCTGAGTGTGCTGTTCCTTGCGCCGCAAAGCGCGGCCCTGAGGTTGTTGCAAAATGTATCCCTTCCCATCGGTTTTGTTCAGATCTCGCCCCCTCACACGCTGTCAATTCTTATTGTCATGATCTGGCCTCTGATGGGCTTGATGTTTTCCAAATATTCGGGTGTCTCGGGGCGCGGGGCTGCGGTGCCCGCCGGGATCTTGGTGTCCGGACTGGCGCTCTTTGCCTTCAGGCAAGCGTCGGTTTCCAACCTGCTGGCGCTGGCATTGGGGGGCGCGGCTTTTCTTTGCACCTCTTTACGTCCAAAGGTGAGCTTGTCTGTTCTGGCCTGCTTGATCTTCAGCTATCTGTTTTTAGCCCCTATCATTCATATGGAAATTCCTGGTGCGCCTCTTGAGGCTTCGATCACGCCGGCCGCCAATAGCTGGGCCGCGCGCCTGGAGGTCTGGTCTGATGCGGCCACTGCCACATTCGACGCGCCGATTTTGGGAAGGGGGTTCGACACGGCCGGGTATTCAGGCGCGCAAGAGACGGGCCCCTCCGCACTGAAGAGCCCACCGCCGCGCAATCTTGTGTTGCGAATCTGGCTTGAGCTGGGCCTTGTCGGTGTGATCCTGACGAGCGCGGTTCTTTTTGGGGTGATCAACGCCATTTGGCGGCGCCTCCACAACAGTCTGGAGACGGGCATCGCGGCGGCCGTTCTGGTGAGTTTCCTCACGCTGTCCATTTTGGGCACGGGCGCCTGGCCATTATGGTGGGTGGGCACGGCATGGCTGGCGGCGGGCATGGTTGTTCTCAACCGGCAAACATGTGCCCAGGGTTCTATTTCTGTCCGCCTGCCGCCCGCAGAGCATAAGCCGGGTGGCGTGATCCCACGGATCGCATACAAGACCGCCCATGCCGCCAGAACCGCCTGAAGGAAACGAACAAATCCACCCTTCGGAAGGACTCCAAAAAGCCCCCCTCGTGAGCGTGGTCATCGTGACGTATTTCACGGGGCCCTGGCTGGAGGCCTGTCTGGCGTCGCTTTTGTCTCAGGACATGACCTTGGAGTTGATTGTGGTGGATAATGGCAATCCCCCCGATGTGACCGCGAATCTGGGAAAAATAGCGCAAAAGAATCCGGCTTTTCATGTGTTGACCGGGCACGGCAATATCGGCTTTGCCGGTGCCTGTAACAAAGGCGCCCGGCAGGCGTGTGGGAGCATCCTGTTCTTTTTAAATCCCGATTGCGAACTGCCCCCCGGCGCCGTGCGGCAGCTCATGGAGGAAGGCGCGCGCCATACGGGACGGTGGATGGTGGGCGCCCGCCTCGTGAACGATGACGGCAGTGAGCAACGCGGCGCGCGGCGTGGTGTGCTGACGCCGCTTTCGGCTCTGGTGGAAGGCTTGAGGTTATATCGCGTGATGCCGGGGCGCACCCGCCGCGTGCGATTTCATTTGCACACGCAATCACTGCCCTCTGGTCCGGTGTGCGTCCCGGTGATCAGCGGGGCTTGCATGATGCTGCCCGCCGCGGCCTATTGGGATTTAAGGGGAATGGACGAGAATTATTTCCTTCATGTGGAGGATGTGGATTTTTGCCTGCGGTTTAACAGGCAGGGGGGGGAGGTTTATTTTGTTCCCAGTGTCACGATCCGGCATCATCAGGGCACGAGCGCAGCCAGTCCGCTCCTTGTGGAATGGCACAAGATGAAAGGGTTTTTGCGCTATTTCTGGAAGAATTTTAGATCTGACTCGTCACTTCTGTTATTAATTGCGGTCAGTTGCTCTGTTCTTGCGCTATTTCTTGGGCGGGCCTTGCTGGCCCCGTTCAGAAGGTAAGCGCTTGAGTCGGAGGGCCCGGCGCGTAAAATGCCCCTGGATCAGCGCGGGCCGTATGTGCCACGCATCGGTTCAGGGTATCAAAAGGTCTATGAAGGCCCCCGGGCGCTCTTCATGGTGGAGCCTCGCCGGTACAGGCATAGCGCACAGAATGATAAAACAAGGAAAACGTTCATGAGATACAAGCTTTTTGGCCGCAGCGGGATGCGGGTGTCTGAACTTTGTTTGGGAACGATGACCTTTGGCGAGGAAACCGGGTTTGGCGCGGGGCAGGATGAATGCAAGAAAGTTTTCGATGCTTTTTTGGAAGCCGGCGGTAATTTTATCGATACCGCCAACATGTATTCCAAAGGTACGTCCGAGCGCATGCTTTCAGAATTCATCGCGCCTGAGAGGGAGCGTCTGGTTCTGGCTACGAAATACTCCAATAACATGGTGTCGGATGATCCCAATGCGGGGGGGAATCATCGCAAAAATATGGTGCAGGCGCTGGAGGCCAGTCTCAAGCGTCTGGGCACGGATTATGTCGACGTTTACTGGGTTCATATCTGGGACTTCACCACGCCCATCGACGAAGTGATGCGGGCGCTGGATGATATGGTGCGGGCAGGTAAAATTCTGCACGTCGGGATATCGAATGCACCGGCGTGGGTTGTCTCGGCGGCCAACACGCTGGCAGTTGAAAGGGGGTGGACGCCTTTCTCGGCGATGCAATTGCATTACAATCTGGTGGAGCGCAGCATTGAAGCTGATTTTATGGCGCTCGCCTCGATGCAGGATATGGTGATCACACCCTGGAGTCCGCTCGCCGGGGGTCTGCTCACCGGCAAGTTCAATCGCGATGTCGATGAAGAAGCCCGCAAGGGGTCGCGCCTGGCGACAACCCGTTGGGGGCGCATCACGGATAAAAAACTCGATATCGCTGAAAAAGTCACGGAGATTGCGAAAGAAATCGGACAAACGTCGTCGCAGGTGGCTCTGAGATGGCTTTGTCAGAACAAACACGCCGTTGTCATACCCCTCGTCGGCGCGCGCACTGAAAAGCAGTTGAAAGACAATCTGGGCTGTCTAGAGTTTGAACTGGGTGAGGAACACATCAAAGCGCTGAACGAAATCAGTGCCGTTACCCCGCCCTATCCGGCCAGCCTGCTGCTCAACCCCTATGCCGCCCGCATGATGCATGGCGAAGTCGCTGACAAAATCGATAATCATCACGACATTCGTTAAGCGATCTGAGCTTGTTTTGTAGAATGCGCCGCGAAATGGCGGACTCCCTCATGGGTTTTGTTCTGTCTGGGCGCGTCTGAACCAGTACGTGGCCTGAGCCATGCTGGGGCCGATGATGAAGGGCAGGCCGGTTCTGACCATACGATGAAAATTTGTTTCCTGTAGATCCGGCGCAAACAGATCACGTATGGTCTGGCGCGCCGCACGCCGGGGGCCGATGGGCCGCACATCGAAAAAACCGCGCCGTTCCCAGTGCACGAGCACGAAGGCGCCCCCCGGCGCCAGCCAGTGCAGGATTTTCTCACGGTATCGCCCGATGTCAGAGCGCTACATATTGTGCAAAACGCCGGCATCAAGAACCAGATCGAACTTCTGGCCGGTGTCCCAGGTCAAAATGTCGGTCTGTTCCAGAGCGAAGGTCACGCGGGCTTCGGCGGCGCGGGCTTTTGTCATCTCTATTGCCTGGGGAACAAAATCGACCGCCGTTACGTCCCAGCCCCGGCTGGCTAGAAAAACTGAATCGACCCCTGAACCACAGCCGATATCAAGAGCCCGGCCGGGCGTATCACGCGCTTGCACAATCTCGTTCAAAAAATGAGTGGGCGTCGTGTGATTCCATGGCAACTGGCCGGCCTGACCGGCGCGTGCGTAAATATTTTCAAAACGCTTGCTGGCTTGTGAGTTCATGACGTGTAGTATCTGTCATTCAGGTCGGCACAGGCAACCTATAATTCTCAACCACGCACGCTCATGATGATCACGCGACACTTCATATCCCTCGGTTTTGGTCAGGTGCATTATCGCCGGGCGGGGCGGGGGCCGGTGATTGTGCTGTTGCATCAAAGCCCGTCGTCTTCGGAAGAATTGGTGCCGATGATGCGCGCTCTGGCTGGGGATTTTACCGTGATCGCGCCTGATAATCCCGGCTTTGGGCTCTCTGATCCCCTGCCTCAGGACTGGCCTGAAATGGAGGATTTCGCCGCGGCTCTTGTGCAGTTTTTCGACGCGCTGGGATTGAAAACCCCCTGTGTCTATGGCTTTCACACCGGTGCGATGATTGCGGCGGCGCTGGCACACAGATTTCCAGACCGTGTGGCAGCGGCTATTATGGACGGCTATGTGATTCTGAGTCAGCAGGAAAAAGAGGACAAGCTCGCGCATTATTTTGAGCCTCCCTTTGTTCCGAAGGCGGACGGAACCCATATGGCGTGGGCTTGGAGCCGGTTTCGTGATCAATCCATCTTTTACCCGTGGTACAAGAGGGAAAAAGCGGCGCGCATGACCTATGACGTCTCGCCTCCGGAAAAAGTGCAGAACTATGTCATGGGATTTTTGCGCGCCGGGGAGCGCGGTATGCGCGGATACAGGGCGGCCTTTACTTTTGATGCGGCCAGGGCCGTGAAGGAATTTACCCCCCCGTGTTTTATCATGGCGGGTGCGCACGACCCGGTGGCGGCCTATCTGAAACGTCTGCCTTCTGATGTTTCTCCGAGCGTCTATGTGGCGCGGTATGCGAGCCCGCAAGCGCGTTTGGTCAAAGTGAGGGAAATCTGCAAGGCGCACACTGGCGACGCGTTTGCCGATCCCGCGCCGTCAGTGCGGTACAGCGCAGATAGATTGATATGGCGCGAGATGGAAGGGGCCGACGGCGCCAAGCTGGCGATTCGGCGCACCGGTGGCAATCAGGAAGCGCAAACCCCTGTCCTTTTTATCCATGGCGCGGGTGGATCGTCTTTGTCTTTTACTGACCTTCTACCGGGTTTTGTGGGCAGGCGAGATTTGCTGATGCCGGATCTGCCGGGCCACGGTGACACGGGGGCGATTGAGGGTGTTGAAATTTCCGTGGACCAAGCTGCGGAAAGCCTGGCGCATGTTCTTGGGCAGCGACATGTGAAGTCGGTTGATGTGGTGGCGCAGGGTAGCGGGGGACAGATTGCGCTGGCTCTGGCGCTGGACCAGCCGGGTCAGGTGCGCAGGCTGGTGCTCTGCGATGTGTGGTTTTTTGACGCCGCCGCGTGCGCCGAACTGCGTGACCATCTGGCGCCGCCGTTAACGCCGCTCTGGTATGGCGGGCATAT
>Ga0114931_10010604_pt1 | contig 10965 bp, 4 predicted proteins | sample 2SBtaG_FD_89579 | JGI IMG/M metagenome (GOLD analysis project Ga0114931, IMG submission 89579) | Deep subsurface microbial communities from Kolumbo volcano to uncover new lineages of life (NeLLi) - 2SBTROV14_V59a metaG | ecosystem: Environmental > Aquatic > Marine > Volcanic | place: Kolumbo...
CGGCAGCAATTCTAAAAAGAGCACTTGAATATTCAAAAATGTACGATGTACCAATTATTGAACATTGCGAGGATGAATCGCTGACAGGCGGTACAATGAATGAAGGATTTAATTCCACTTTACTTGGTTTGCCGCCGATTCCGTCCGTAGCGGAAGATCTTATAGTTATGCGTGGAATTCTTATGGCTGAATACACAAAAGGAAAATTTCACGTTGCACATATCAGCACAAAAAAAGCAGTCAAGATGGTGCGCGCAGCAAAGAAAGAAGGGATAAATATTACGGCAGAAGTTACTCCTCATCATTTTACCCTTACTGATGATGCAGTTAAAACATATGACACTAATGTTAAAATGAATCCGCCTTTGCGTGAGAAAAAAGATGTTGAAGAAATAATTAAAGGATTAAAAGACGGAACAATTGATTGTATTGCTAGCGATCACGCACCTCATGCAGAAGAAGAAAAAGAAGTAGAATTTGAATTTGCACCGAACGGAATTATCGGGCTTGAGACACAAGTAGGATTAGCTTTAACGGAGCTATTTCATAAAAAGATTTTATCGCTCGAAGAAATTATTTTTAAGATGTCAATAAATCCTAGAAAAATTCTAAAATTACCGGTTCCTAAATTTGAAAAAGGAGAGGAGGCTAATTTTACAATTCTGGATCTTGAAGAAATCTGGACGGTTGACATTTCAAAATTTAAATGCAAATCTAAAAATTCACCTTTCAATAAAAGATTACTAACCGGGCGTGCCGTAGGGGTACTAAATAATAAAAAAATGTTTTTAGAAAATAAATTTGTTAATATTTAATTGCACTTATTTTAAGAAACTCTACATTCTCATGTCCACTTTATTATACAGTATTATGATAAAAATAACATAAAATTTAAATATTTGAACAATTATTTCTGGCATTCATTTTGGACATATCTTATTAAAACTTTATGAGGTATTTAAAATGAAAGCTGCAACCAAAATATTATTCTTTATATTATCTACTCTAATTTTAGCTTCTTGCGGTGTAAATGATCCTACAAGTTTTGTCGATACACAACCACCTTCTCCACCAACTGGAATAGTTGTAATAAACGGTGACCAAAGAGTAGACCTATCCTGGCTAAAAAACCCTGAAAAGGATGTTGCCGGTTATAATATTTACACAAGTCCTTCTTACGATGGAAGATATACTTTAATAGGATCCTCCTCTAATAATTTTTATGTGGACTTGAACGTTACAAATGGTAATACTTATTATTTCGCTGTTACCGCTTATGACTTTAACGGTAATGAAAGTGATCTAAGCCACGATGTAATTTACACAACACCCCGACCCGAAGGATTTGATCAAACTATTTTTGATTACTTAAAATTTCCGGATAATAGCGGTTACACTTTTAATACATATTCTGTTGTTGCATACGATGACAGTACAACAGATTTTTTCTTCGAGAATTTTAAGGGCACATATTACCTTGATGTATGGGACGATTCTGACATACAAGATATGGGACTAACTGCAGATATTTATGACATTGCTAAAGCTCCTACAAGCGGCTGGTCACCCACTAAAGATGCAATTGCAATAGTAGGACATACCTATGTGTTGTGGACTTGGGATAATCACTATGCTAAAGTAAGAATAAGTTCTATAACTAATGACAGAATAACTTTTGATTGGGCTTTCCAATTAGATGAAGGAAATAAATTATTAAAAGCTAAACCTGTAAATAAAATAAGGAAACCACTAAATAGAAAAAATATGCGTCACTAATATATTTTTAATAAATTTGTAATACTTACACGTGGAGCATTAGGATATTTAAAATCGTTATCCATATAAACATTATGGATAACGGTTTACAATAATTTTTAGGATAGCCGATAATTTTTAAAATAAATATGTAAGATTATTTATAGATAAACTCTTTAAGATTGATTAAATTACAATGAATGATTGTTATGAAATACTTTAAATTAGTAATATTACTTCTCTTTTTTGTTTCATCCAATGTGGTGATTACCGACGGTCAAACAAATTACAATTCTCTCAATAGAAGTAAAGAAAAAAAAATAACTTCAAAAATAAATAAACTACATAGAATTCAAAATCTTCAAAAGAGAGAACAAACCATTGATGAGTTTCAAAATATTGAACGAGCAATTACACAAGGGGATATTTCTCAACTAACAAGTTACTTCAATTCAAGGACATACCTGAACCTTGAAAATGGTGTTAGCGGATATTATAGCAATAACCAGGTTTACTATGTACTTAAAAAATATTTTAGAAAACATAAAGTAAAAGTTTTTAAATTTTCTAAAATATATACTGATGCAAATGCGCCTTATGCCGTAGGCTCTTATGATTTTAATACTCGCAACGGGAGAAGATCACTCAGAGTGTATGTTTCTTTAAAAAGAGTAAAATATGAATGGAAGATTTTACAGATCACACTTAATTAATGAACAAAAATATCATTAAAAACATAAAAGGAGAAAAGAAGTATTTATACGCGGTTTTTCTGCTAGTAATTCTTTTCCTTCTTTCCGGTTTTATTACCCCGATAATCCTAAAAAATATATCCAGCAACTGGAATAAAAATGTATCAAAAAAAATAACAGATATAGAAAATTCAGTTAGAATAATTTTTAAACAAAAAGAAAAAAATCTTTATTATGTAAATCTTCAAATTAAAAATGATTTAATTAAAACTCTAAGTCCACGTAACAGAACTTATGCCAAATTAATTAAACTAATAAATAATACTAAATATCAAAATTATTCTATTGAAGTTTTAGCACCTAACGGTAAATTAATTGCTTGGAATAAAACAATTGCAATACCAGAAGGGGAAATATTACCACTTTCATACCCTGCAGGTCATTTATATTTTTATGATTCTGATTTAATAACATTTTTATCCGTTGTTGATACAATAGATGTTGAAAGTGAGCAATTCTATTTCTGCGTTTCTTTACCGATTGAGAAGAAGTATAAGTTAAGTACACCTTTGTATTTGCCTTTAAGTTTTACACAAGAATTAACTTCAAGATTTGATGTTAATTTTAAAATATTTTATTCGTCCTTTGCAGAAAAAGAAAATAACAACAGGCAGTATTCGTTTGAATTGTTAAATAACAATGATGAAAAAATAGCATTAGTTACTTTTAACATACCTCAATTAGAAAATACACTCAGTTCAATTAGTTCCTATTCATCTTTGTTTCAATCAGTATTGTTAATAATTTCTTATTTACTTCTTATTCCGTCATTTAGTGGTGAGTATAAAAAAATAAAATTTAGGAGTATTAAAATTGGGTTACTTATAGTTTATCTTTTACTCTTTAGAATACTTCTTTTTTATGCAAAAGACTTATTCGATTTCTTTATACCCAACCTTGCAAATCCCTCATATTTTTCGTCTAAATTTGCTTTTGGTTTTGTAAAATCACCAATAGATTTTTTCATTTCTGTCTTATTTGTTTTAATAATAAGTATTAAAATATTTCAATACAGCAAATCATTTTTAACAGCAAATAAGAGAACGAAATTTTGGAAATATTTTCATTATATCTCACTTCCGTTTCTATTAATCTTATTTCTATATTTGATAAGGGGGTTAAATGCTTCTGTAAAAAGTGTAATTTTCGATTCAACTTTAAGATATTTTAAAGAACCTAATTTAATTCCCAATCTTCCTAACCTATTAATGAATTTAAATGTTCTTTTACTAAGTACATCTATTATATTAATCTTATTAGTAATAATTCTTGTTTTCTTTTTTGTTTACAATACTTCTGCAGATAAAAAATTCTATGCATTTGTTGTAGTATTATTTATTTTTTTCCAGGTATGTGCATATTATTTTATTAAGTTGCAATCTCATTCGCTTATTACACCATTTTTAATTTTTGTATTTATAACATTTTTATTTTTAATTTCTATTAGGATTTATCGCATTCACCCGGTTTCTATTTATAATTATTTTTATATAACAATTATTGCTTCAATTATTGTTGTTTCACTTATGAATTATTTTAATCTTGATTTAGAAAAAGAATCCCTTAAAACCACTGCCCTTGAGATTAACAGATCTAACAATAATTTATTTGAGTTTTTTATAAATGAATTATTAATAGATGCATCAAATAACGGTGACGTTAAAAGTTCTTTCCTTATACAGAATGTAAATTATAATGCATTAGCATTTAGAATTTGGAGTAACTCTTCTTTGCAGAAAGAGTCACTTCCTTCTGCTCTTGTTATATTTAATAGGAACAAAGAACCGGTAGGCAAATTTGATCTTGGCCTTGGTGATGATGCTATATTAGATAAAAAATACTTAATTGAAGATGTTAATAAACCGGAAATATTTGAATTAATTGATCCCGACCTTCCTTCCACTTCTATTATAACCGGATATATTCCTATTAAGCTTAATAATATTACTGTAGGATTTATTTCAGCATCGGTTAAATTTAACATAGAAAATTTAGGACTGCAGACAGTTCCAAAATTTTTAATGTCAAATCTTAATATTGTTAACTCGGTAATAAATTTAAATCAACTTAAGATTTTCACATTTGAAAATTCAAAAGTTGCCCAAATTTTTGGTGATTTATATCCTTCTTTAGACCAAGTAAAACCTATAATAAATACTAAATTTTCTAAATCCAATGAAGCCTGGATATATCTTACTTTAAATAGTGAGAAATATTTAACATATGTTTTAAAAATTCAGATGAATAATGTGAATAAAATTATTTCTGTTTCTGTTTTAGAAAAGAGTTTGTCATGGAATCTCTATAATTTTTTCAAGTTATTCATTGTACAAAGTATCTTTACTTTAGGTTTCTTAATTTTTCTTTTCATTTTTCATATTAAAAAAAGATTATTTACATTTAGGACACAATTGTTAATTGCATTTTTAATTATTTCTGTTATCCCTGTTGTGTTATTAGCTGTTTATAACAGAAGCGTTGTAGGGGAAAAGTCAATTGAAGCTATCTCACAAGGATTGAATGAAAGATCAAAATTTGTTGAAGACCATATTGGTTCTCAAATTCTTAAACACAAAGAGAGAGCTTTACCAATAATATTTAGTAATACTGCTAAAGAACTTGGAATTTCATTTTCCGTTTATAAAGGTAGTAATCAAATTTTTAGTTCTAAACAACAATTTTATGATACGAAAATATTCAGCAATAAAATTGATCCAATAGCATACTACTATTTGAATTATTTAAATTATAGGAAATATATTGATGCAGATCATTTAGATAAATTTGTTTATCAAACCTTATATAAAAAAGTCAATTTTAATAATGAAAGTTTTATTATTAGTGTGAATAATGCTTTTAATAAAATCACGGTTCCTTTTTCTATTATTGATGCCGATGTCTTCCTTTTTGGAATGTACTCATTTGCAGTAATTTTAATAATATTTTTTAGTACAATTATTTCAAATAGAATTTCTTCCCCTATACATAAATTAACAAGAGCTGCAAAATCAATAGGTCAAGGTGATTTTGATATTTCAATAGAGGTTAAAGAAAAAGGCGAATTGAAAGAACTTGTTGAAGGTTTTAATACTATGGCGAAAGAAATTCAAAATAATCAAATTGAAATGGCAGAATTGGAAAGAGAAAATGCGTGGAAAGAAATGGCAAAACAAGTGGCACACGAAGTTAAAAATCCACTTACACCTATGAAGTTAGCAGTTCAACAGTTATTAATTTCTTACAAAGACAAAAAGAAAAATTTTGCCACCACACTTAAAAAATTATCAGATACAATTTTGAGTCAAATAGAAAACTTAAATTTAATCGCTAACGAGTTTTCAAATTTTGCAAGAATGCCGTTATCAAAAATAGAAAAAATAGACCTTATTGAAGAAATAAGAAAATCTTGTAATTTATTTTTAAATGAAAAAATTAAAATTGATTTTAATTCTGAATTTGAAAAAGCTGAAAAAGATGCTGACAGCAGTCAATTAAAACGGATGTTTATAAATTTTATAAGAAATTCTATACAAGCCGAGAGCACAAAAATAATAATCAATCTTTCTCAGTCAGGTCAAAACTATAAAATTCTAATTGAAGATAACGGGAATGGCATTCCTTCAGATGTAAGAGAAAAAGTTTTTAATTCTAATTTTACAACAAAAGAAAAGGGAATGGGCTTGGGTTTGTTCTTAGCAAAAAGATATGTGGAAAGTTTAGATGGAAAAATATCTCTGTTAAGATCATCTAAAAATGGAACAACATTTAAAATTTTAATACCTTTGGATAAAAAGAGTTAACCTAAAATAATGTTATCACTAACACCCCACCAAAAAAGAGCATTAGAATACAAACATCATATTTCTTTAACGGCTAATGCAGGTTCCGGCAAAACATTTGTTTTATCTAAAAGGTATTTACAAATTGTAAAGAATGAAGATATTTCTTTACGTGAAATAGCGGCAATTACTTTTACGGATAAAGCTGCAAGTGAATTGTACAAAAGGATTGCAATTGAAGTAGAATACTTACTGAATGATAATTTGTCGCAAACCAAATTTAAAAAATGGAATAATGTACGAAGAGAATTGGTCTCAGCTCATATTTCAACCATACATTCTTTCTGTGTGGATGTATTAAGACTGTTTCCTGTTGAAGCAGAAATTGATGCCAACTTTACACCGATTGATCAAATTACTTCTAATGAATTAATTGAATTAGCAATTGAGGAAGAAATTAAAAAGAGTTTTCAAGAAGATGAAAAAAAAGAAAAAATAAAAAAAGTTATTAGAATTTTCGGTTCTAAAATTTCATTGAATGAAGTTTTGGTTAATCTTATAAATGAGAGAAGAAAAATACCTTTCATTAAAGAAAAAATTTATAAAAAGAATACTGGAGATGTTATAAATTTTTACACCAAAAAGTATGATGAATATTTAGATAAAATATTTGCCGATGATTTAGAAAATGTTGTTGAAAAAATTCGTCACATAAATGATGAAGTATTATTCAAAAAAAATGATAATAAATACGGACTCGAAATAAACAGTCTTTTACCCGTCGTAAGCGAGGGAAACGATTTAACTGTAAACTTAAATGTTCTTAAAAATATTGGAAGTCATCTTTTAACAGGCAAACATACTATTAGAATTCAAAACTATTTAAAATATCTTTCTGAAGAAGAATATTCGGATGATAAAAATATAATTGAAGAATATTATGAAAGATTATCCAAATTAAATTTTGAGATAGATGGTAAAACCCTTAATAAAAAATTAGCTGATTTTTCAATTAGCCTGTTGGATATATTTCAATTATGTCTTGCAAATTACGAGCAAAGAAAGTCAGAAATGGGTTATCTCGATTATGAAGATATTCTACTTTATACAAAGGAAATAATTTCTATTCCAAATGTACTTGAAGAACTCAGTAAAAAATTTAAATATATAATGATAGACGAATACCAGGATACAAACGAACTACAATACAGTATATTTTTACCGATATTAGATTATTTGAAAAAGGGTAATCTTTTTATTGTGGGTGATGAGAAGCAAAGTATTTACAGCTTTAGAGATGCAGACTTAAACATATTTACCAAAACAAAAGAAAACATAAAAAATTTAGAAGGTGTTGATTTTCTTCTTTCATTACCCGATAGTTTTCGTATGTCGCCGGTAATATCGACTTTTACAAATTATATTTTCCAAAAATTATTTTCAAATCATAATCCTTTATATAATGAAGTGGAATACACGGAACTTGTTTGTGCACGGAATGATGATGCAATCGGTAAGGTTGAAATAATATTAGCTAAAAAAAAGGATGAAGAAAGTACCGAATCAGAATTAGTTGCAAAAAGAATAATAAAGTTAGTTAAAGAAGATAAGTGGGAGATAAATGAGCATGGAGAAAAAAAGAATATTCAATGGCAGGATATTTCTATCCTTTGTCGCAGAAGAAAACACTTTAAGGAATTGGAAACTGCTTTTATTAAATATAGAATACCGTATACTATTGTGGGGGGACAGGGATTTTATCAACGCCAACCTATTTATGATGTTTATAATTACTTTTCATTTTTGCTTGATAAAAAAAATGATACCGCATTAATTGGAATTCTTAGATCTCCTTTCTTCAATTTATCCGATGCTGTTTTGTATGAGGTGTCTTTAGTGAAGTGTGAAAGTTTTTTGCATAAACTAAAAAATTATTCAAAAGCAAAAATTGAAATTAAAAATCTTATAAAAACCTTAACTGAAAATTTGAACCTCGCTGCAAGTTCGGAATATTCATACATATTGAGAAAAATATTTGCTGAATCTCCATTTATATCTACTTTGGCCTCTAGAATAAATGGGAAACAAGAGATAGCAAATTTAAATAAATTGATATTCATAACTAATAATTATTCAAAGAAACCATTTACAACTTTATATGATTATGTAGAATATTTAAAATCTGCAATCGAAAAAATAAGTGATGAAGCTCAAAGCAATCTATCCCTTAATTCGTCTGCTGTAAAAATTATGACACTACATCAGGCAAAAGGCTTAGAATTTTCAGCTGTATTTTTATTCAAATGCGGAGAACAAAATAAATACAGAAGTAAAAAAATAACTATAGACAGAGAGTTTGGAATACTATCTAAGCTACCCGCAGATGAGGGATATTTTCAAGATTTTATTGAACCACCGCTGCTGAGCATTAGCAATATTATAAATAACAAAAAAGAAGAAGCCGAACTTAAACGGTTGCTTTATGTCGGTATAACCCGGGCAAAGGACTATCTGTTCATCTCTGCAACAAAAGGAAAAGATTTTAGCAGCAAATCTTTTATGGGAATATTATCATCCGTTCTTAAGTTAAATGATGAAAGTCTTTCAATAAATATTTCTACAAAATTAAATTGTTTATTAACAGAAGAGAATAATTACAAAAACTTAGTTAAAGATATCAAATTTAATATCCCTGTTATAAATTCAATTAAATCAAATATTGTTAATCCAAAAGATACTTCTGAAGAAAATAAAAATGAGAAGTTTAAATTTAATATTAATAAAATTAGTGACCTTCCTTCCGATGAAATTGTTTCTGCAACAAAGATAGCCGTTTACACACAATGTCCCTTAAAATATAAATTTACGTATGATCTTGGTCTGACAAAATTATATGAGAACTTTAAGAATTATAAAAAAAACAAAATTGAAGAAAATAATTATGAATTTAGTTTATCAGAAGTTATAAACGAAAAAGAATTAATAGAAAATGAAAATTATTCATCAGGCAGTTACCCTGTAGAATTAAAAGGCAAACTAATTCATAATATTCTGCAGAAGGAAATAGGTTATGATGAACTGAATAATTACTTAAGTAATTTTCTAATAGAAAAGAATTATCAAATTACATTAAACCCTAAAATTAAAACCAACTTAGCTAAAGATATTAAAAATGATTTGAAACAATATTATCAATCTGGTATCTATAGTGAAATCAATTCTTGCAAAAATTATAAAAACGAATTTGAAGTTTACTTAAAAGAAAATGATTACTACTTATATGGAATAATCGATAAAATCATCTTTGAAGGTGATAAAATCATATTAATAGATTATAAAACAGATAATATTAGAAAGGAGCAAATAAAAGACAGGGTTGAAAATTATTTACCTCAATTAAATTTTTATGCTTACATTATTGTGCAATTATATCCGGTTGTAAAACATATTGATATTAAATTAATATTTTTAAAACACCCGGCTGATGTTTATTCCAAATCTGTTACAAAAGATGAGTTAGATTCTTTTGGCAGATACTTAAAAAAAGGGATAAATAATATGAGAATAAATAATTATACTAAAAATTTAAACCATTGTACCAAATGCTTATTTACCGATTTTACCGGCAACTGTATTAAACAATAATTCAATCTGAAATTTGAGAACATATCGTTACATAAAATTAACATCTTTAGGAATCATCTCCTTTTTATTTATTCAATTCTTTTACGGTTGTGGGGGAAGTAAAGATGTTTATTATGAAATTCCCAAAGAGTTCAGAAATCCGAAAAAGGAAATTGAATTTATAGAAAAGTACAGACCTTATATAAAAGGAAAAAAAATATTTATCGATCCCGGACACGGTGGAAATGACAGAAGGAATGTTGGTTTTGAAGGTGAAGCAATTGAAGCAGATATAAATTTGAATGTTGCCTTGGCATTAACAACTTTTTTAAGACAAGCTAATGCAATTGTATATCTCTCAAGAGTCAAAGATACTACAGTAATGTTAAAAGACCGTTCAAAATTAGCCGATAGTTTGGGAGCGGATATATTTATCAGTATTCATCACAATGCGCCGGGCACTGCAGGAGATATTTGGACTAATTATACATCAACATATTATCACTCTAAACCGAGATATTACAACTACAATCCGGTAAATCATGATTTAGCAAAATATATACAAAGGGATTTGTCTTACGCTATGCGTAACTCGGGAGGACCTTATTCCTTTGACGGAACATATTCCGATTATATAATTTATCCGGGAGACGGTTTCTCTGTTTTGCGTAATTCAAAAATGCCTGCAGCTCTAATTGAAGCTGGTTTTACAACCAATCATTTTGAGTCGCAGAGATTAACAATCCCTTTATTCAATAGAATAGAAGCCTGGGGAATATTTAAAGGGATTTGTAGATTTTTTAAAGCCGGGATGCCGGTTATAAAACCCGTAAGTAAAATTGATTCAATTAAAACTAAAGAAATAAATTTAGTTATTGAAGATTCGACAAATATTATCCCAAATTCTGTAGTAGTAAAATTTGATTCTGTTGAATTCAATGATTATTCTTTTAATGCAAAAAATAATTTATTGATAATTGATATTTCAAATATTGCCGAGGGTAAGCATATCTTAAAAATAGTTGCAGCAAATATAAAAGGAATTCATTCCTTTC
>Ga0114931_10010605_pt1 | contig 10964 bp, 11 predicted proteins | sample 2SBtaG_FD_89579 | JGI IMG/M metagenome (GOLD analysis project Ga0114931, IMG submission 89579) | Deep subsurface microbial communities from Kolumbo volcano to uncover new lineages of life (NeLLi) - 2SBTROV14_V59a metaG | ecosystem: Environmental > Aquatic > Marine > Volcanic | place: Kolumbo...
AATTTTTGGTTTAACTTAGCTGATGGCCTTATTAAAATTGGAATTTTTGTAGGTTACTTATGGGTTCTTACAAAATTTGACGATGTTAGTAGGCTCTTTGAGTATCATGGAGCAGAGCATATGTCTGTTCATGCTTATGAACATGATAAGAAACTAATTGTCAAGAATGTAAAGAAGTATCAGACAATGCATCCTAGGTGTGGAACAGAATTTTTATTACTTGTTTTAATTGTAAGCATCGCTCTTTACATGTTCATTCCTTTTGGTTCATCCATCTGGACTAAGTATGCTTTGAGGATTATACTGCTTCCTGTGATAGCTGGTGTTTCTTACGAAGTTCTTAAGCTTTCAGGAACTAATTATGATAATCTTTTTTCAAGAATTATTTCTTGGCCTGGTATGATGCTTCAAAAGCTTACAACTAAAAAACCAACTGCTGATCAAATAGAAGTTGCAATTAAGGCTCTTGAATCAGTTATTTCAGCTGAGAAATCTCTCGCAAAACGTCATTCCTAGTTGTAAAGTTTTCAGGACCCCATTCTTCTACCATGTCTGATAGTTTTGCAAAACTTTCTTTTTTTACTACGTCTTTAAAGTGAGTTATAAGAAATCTCATTTCTTGTTTGTCTTGGCCTATATTTTTCTTTACTTTTTCAAATCTATCTTTTAAGTTTCTCATCTCAACGTGAATGCTTGCAACCATTCTTTTTAGTTGTGTGTTCCTTTTTTCTTGTTCTTTTATTATATTTTGAGATTCTTTTTCTATTTGACCAATTCTTAAAGATAATCTATCCAAATAATTATTCATATCAGCTAATTTTTCTTTGTCTTTCATTATTAATTAAATCTCCATTATCGTTTTAATTGAACTAAAAAATATTCTTATATTCATCCTCTAATAAACATGGTTTAAATATTTTCCCAAAACCAAAAGACTTATATAGAAGAATGCTTAATTCTGTTTAAAAAGGGGGGGAAGTAGATTGGATATTGCGCCACCAGCGCCACCAAAATTCTCGGATAAGAAAGCGAAGACTGTTAAAGAGGACAAGGTCGAAAAGCTTGAGGAAAAATTAGATTTTTCTAAAGATGAATCTTTAGCTTTAGAACCTAAGCCTGTTGATAAGTCTAAAGTTAATATTAAAGTGAAGAAAGAAGATAAAAAAGAAGAGAAAAAAGAGAATAAATCAAAAGTAGATGTTTCTTCTGATGGTTCAGTTCCAATTCCGATGGATGATTCTATTTCTTCTGATAATTCTAAGGATAATTCTAAGGAAAACTCTGAGGATAAATCAAATAAAAAAGGTTTTTTCAAAAGAATTTTTTCAAGAGGTGACTCTAATTCTAGTTCTTATACTAATAAAGAATCAGACGATGTTGATGACCTTGATGATCTTGACTTAGATAAAATTAGGGCTCAGTATAAAATTCCAAAACCAGGTAATCTTGACTGGACATCTGCTGATGATGAGAATAAACCTGTTCAAAAACCAAAAGAGGCTCGTTGGGATGTTGAAAATCCAGAACACTTATCTGAACCTGTAAGTATTAAGTCAAATAAACTATCTAAACCTTCTACTCCTAAAAAAGAGAAAAAGAGCAGGAAAGACGTTGATTTTGATAAAATTCCTATTAAGAAGTCTAATGCAAAACCAAAAAAAGCAAAGTCAACTCATAAAAGACGTGGTCCTGTTAACAAAGCGATTGATAAATATTTCACTCAAGTAGAACGTGAACAAAGAAAGATTGAGCTTGAACTAAAACGGATTGTTAAGGATCCAAAAAAATCTCTTAAGAAGAAACCTAATGATTATATTATTCATCATAATGAAAAGCTTGTTCGTTCTATGAAGCAACTCTTAGTTACTGTTCAATCTATTGAGAAAGAAAAGTTTAATCGAGCTGTATCTAATAATAAGCGTGATTTTCAAAACTGGGTTAAAAAGATTTTAGATTTAGAGAAAAAAGCAGAAGCTCAAAGAAACAAGTTAATGCAAAAAAAAGTAATTGAGTTATTCAAAACATATACTGTTGGTTTAAACAAAGACTTGATTGACAAGAAATATGAGTTAAGTGAAGAGAAAAACGATGCTGAAACTCGTATGGCTGCAGCTAAAGTTTTCGAAACTAAGTTAAAGGAACATAAGAAAAAACTTGAAACTATTAAATTAGAACTAAAAAAAGAGAAAAAAGCTATTAAGAAAACTGTTGATGAGAAAGTAAAAGTTGCTCTTCCAGGCAAAACTAAGAAAGAAAGAACTTCTCTTAAGCGAACTGAAACTCGTTTAAAGAAACTTATTGATGAATTCAAGGAAAAAAAAGAATCTCTAAAAGTTCGAGAAGATGAATTACAATCTAATATTGAAGAGTCTCATGATTTAATTAGTCGTGCAGCTCCTTTAAAGAGACTTGAAAAGAGACTTGAGAAAAAAGAAGCTAAACTTCAAGAAGATATACTTGCTCTAAGTGTAAAGGATAAGGAGTTAAAAGAACGTGTTAAGGAACTTGAAAAACATGATAAGAATCTTGAATCTCGCGAGAAAAAACTTGAAGGTCAAATCAAGAGACGTGAGAAGAAAGATGAAGATCTTGAAGCTAAGAAAAAAGAACTTAAAATACAAATTCATGATCTTGAACTCAGAAAAAAAGAGTTCAACCTCCGGGAAAAAGAGATAAAAGAAATGGAACACTATGTGGCTGATGAGAGGGGTGACTTGCTTTCTTTAAAAACTGACGTCGAGTCTGAAAAAGAGCAGGTTTCACATCAGTTTGATAGTATCCATGAAACTGAAAATGAGATTTTTGCAGCTGAGAAAAGGATGATTCAGGAGAGCAAGGAATCAAAACAAAAACTAGCGGATTATTTATTTGAGGATATAGAACCTCCTCAACAAATGTCTTCTCAGGATGTATCTGATTTTCATAATAAAATGTCTCTTTGTAGACAAATGATTGATAATCGTCAATTTGATGATGCTAAAAAGATTTATTCTGAAACTAGAGAGCAATTCTTATCAGCTGATCTTCATCCTCAGAAAAAAGAAGAGATTCATAATGCTTTAAGAGAACTTTATGATGATATATTCTTAGCTATGATAAGATAAGTTTTATCATTTATTTATTCTGCTATAATCATATTTCCTTCTAATCGGAATTTTGTATTCAAGAATTTTTCTGCAACATATATATTTGCTTTTATGTGGCTTGTTATTTCTGAAGTTTTAATTCGACCTTTTGTCACTGCCATGTATGGTATTAACATATCTGCTAAGTGGCTGTCTACGGCGGCATCTGAATTCATTTCTTTTTTTAATTTTTCTGCTGCTTCTCGTCCTACATCCTCAGATTTCTTTCCTTTTTCTCCAAGTGAGTCTGCACCTATTATTATTGGTCTTCCTATTTCTTGTCCTGAACTATAAACTGCCCATATTGTTATTCCTGAGCCTGGTGAGTCTGTTTGTGTGTAACTTCTTTGTATGGTTGCATCTTTTATTCCAATGAATGCTACTTTGGCTGCTTCTGCTTGTCTGTCGGCAACTTTTGCGTCTATTAAGTCTGATGATGCGTGTGACACTCCTCTTATTGATAGGAGTTTTGCTCTATTTGTAATTTCAAATTTTTCCCATTTAGTCATATCTCTTGCTTTTGATCTAAAATATACTTCTCCACCGCCTTTTGGATAATATCCTCTCTTTTTTATTTCAACACTTGTTTCTGATAAATATGTTATGTGTGGTAAAAATACGTTTGAGAAGTAATATATTGGAACAGACCATTTAACATCTGTTCCTCCGGTTATTTTTATTGTGATAGTTTTTCCAGAGAATATTATTGGAAGTAGTAATGATTGCATTACTAATGTCATTGAACCTGCAGTTCCAATTTCTACGTTTACAAATTTTCGATTTATCTCTCCTGGTATGAATGTTAGTTTTTCTGAACCAACTTCACAATCAGTAACACTGCAACCAGTTAGTTTTTCAAGTGCTATTATCGCATGCATGTGTTGTTGTTTTAATCCTGGTTTTGGTCTGTTCTTTCTAATATTTATAATTTCAAATGGTTTTCCTGTTAATGTGCTTAGAGCTAGTGCTGTTCTTAGAATTGCTCCTCCTCCTTCTTCGACAGAACCATCTAGTTGTATCATTAGTATCTATTAAGTAACTCTATTTTAAAAATCTTTATGGAATATTGCTTTCCTCTTGTTTTTTGTGCAAAAATTTTATAAATATTAATAATTAGTTTGTTTTATATGGGATTAAAAAGGGGTGCAAAAGCACAGGTTTGGTCTATTGATCTTGTTATTGGTGTGTTGATTTTCGCACTTATTTCAGTTTCTATCTATGCTTTTTTAAAGACCGGCGGAAATGATAATAAGATTAAACGTTATTCTGAGGAAGCACAGTCTCTTACTGAGAAGCTGATTGACATGGGTCTTATAAACCGTGATACTGGTGAGTTTAACGAGACTGTATATCAAGAACTTACCCAAATGAATTATGGTGATTTAAAGGATGAACTTGGTGTTAGAGGTGATTTTTGTTTATTCCTTGAAACTGATGAAGCTTCTCCAAAATTAATTGTCTTTAATAACAAAACTGGTCTTGGTAGCCAGGATTTTGTTGTTGGTAACCTTCCTTGCGGTGGGGATATATGAATGTTTTAGTTTTAATAATTGGTTTAATATCTTTTCTTGGTTTATTTGCGGGTTTTTTTCTTGCTAAAATTACTAGTTATGAATTAAAGGATGGTCAAAAATATTTTCTTATTGTTAGAAAAGCTTTGTTTTTGATTATTTGTGCTTTGGCTGTTTATGAATCTGGTTATTTATTTATTGCAATAGGTATTTTACTCATTGGTTCGCTTTTGTTTCTTGCAAAGGATTTTTCAGATTTAATGTTTGCTGTTTTAATTTTTCCAATAGCAATTTCTTCTTCTGTAACTATTCCTGCGCTAGTATTCTTTTATGCTTTAGTTGATTCAGCAATTCTTGTTCATAATAAGTTTGATTGGCTTGATATTCTAAAAAAAAGATTTTATTTTCCACTTTTATTAGTGTTACTTTACTTTTCTTTACAACTTTTTTAAACTAAGGATTATTTTTTAGAATTACAAATTATTTATAGAAGTTCAATCTCTATTTCTGTTCCATCTTTTGTTGGGTACTCTTCTACGATTGCAGGTATTAGTCCTAGTTGGTGTATTTTCTTTGCAAGTCTGATAACTTCTTTTTTAGATGTTAGTAATCGAAGCTTGTCTTTGTCTATTTCTAGATATCTTATTTTTAATTTTTTTACATCTTCTTCTGCTTTTATTAGTTTTTCAATGATTTCTTTTTTGTCTGCGTTTGCAAGTCTATGTCTGTATTCTACTCCCGGTGCTAGTTTCTCATAGTATATTGCTCCTCTTATAAGCATTCCTTCTGGCGTTACTTTGTCAAATTCTTTCTTCACCATTTTCGCTCTTCGCTTTATTCGTTCACCCATTTGTGTTGAGTCTTTTAGCATTGCAGAGCAAAAGTATGAAGTGTATTTTTTTTCTTTTGCATATTCTAATAGGTTCATTGCCATTTCTCTTGAACCTTCTACTGCATATGTTGTTTCATCTCTTGTTCTATGTTCTTGCATCTGGTAATGTTCTACTTCTGTATCTGATACTTCTAGTTCATTTAAGTTTATGAAGTCAACTTTTTCTTCAATATAATCTATTAATTTTTTGGTTTCTTTTTCTTTTCCTGGAACGCATGGAATTTCTATTCCTATGTCCCAATGATATTTTTTTGCTAGCTTTATTTTTGGCCATTCACTCTCATTTTCAACTTCTGGGTGGAATCTTATCTCATCAAGTCCTGCTTCGTGTAGTTCTTTTAGGCTTTCTGGTGTTACGAGTTTTAGTGGTGTGTATAAGTGTATGTGGAAGTGTTTTCCTTTCTCTTTTTTTAAGAATCGAATGTAGTTGCAGGTTTTTTCTAGTGTAACTAATGGGTCTCCGCCTGTTATTCCTGCTCCTTTTGCATCTGTTAACCTAATTTCTTCCATTAAATCTTTGTCATTTTCTATTTTCCATTCGTTTGCATATATTTCGTCTACTCCAAACTTTTTTTCTGATACTGGACAGTAATAGCATCTCTTGCCGCATAATCCAGTGATAAATAGGACTAGTTTCTCTCCTCGTACACACATCAAGCATCCTTTGGCTGGTTTTCCAGTGGTTGCATACCCTCTATGGTCTGTTCTTACTTTGTTCATGTGAATAATATTTTTATATCTCCTTTTAATTCTTTTTGTTTTATGAAAGAAATTATTACTGGTGATGGCTCACTCACTTTTCTTAGTGATAAGTACAACGAGACTTATCATTTTACTAGTGGTGCAGAAGAAGAAGCTGTAAAGAAATACGCCGAACCTACTGGTGTGCTTGACATGGCAGATAAAAGAGTAAGAGAAGGTAAAGAAGGCGTAATTCGTGTCCTTGATATTTGTTTTGGTTTTGGTTATAACTCTGCTGCAATAATTGATTATGCAAAAAGAGGTAACCCTGATTGTAAGGTTGAAATTGTTGCGCTTGAAAACGACAAAAAACTTCTTGACACTATTCAAAATCTTAATCCTTCTTTTCAAAGTTATTATTTAATTAAAGCATTGAAGTCTGGCAGAGGAAAAGTTAATCAAGATAATGTTTCAATAAAACATATTACTGGTGATGCAAGAGAAGAGGTTAAGAAATTAGATAATGAATCATTTGATATCTGTCTTTTTGATCCTTTCTCACCTCGCACCCAGCCTGAGATGTGGGAAGAAGGCTTCTTTAATGATATAGGTAAAAAAATGAAGGTTGGTGGTGTGTTATCAACTTATTCTTGTGCTACAAAGGTTAGAATTAATCTTGTTCGCGCGGGTTTTGATGTAAAAGATGGTCCTTGTGTTGGAAGGCGTAGTCCTTCAACAATCGCGTTTAAGCTCAATGAGTTTGGTGTTCTACCTAAGAGTATTTGAGATATCGTTACTATCTATTTATCAACTATTCTAAACTTTTTCTTAGAAAGTGCAATTGCGACTATGCCAATAAGGGTTGCTACACCAAATATCATTGCGCATTGTTGACAAACTTCACAGGTTCCAGGGTTTAATGAACATGAAATATTATCATTATCAAGGTGCGCGTAGTCACTTACAAAGTGGTTGCAGTGGATTATTGTCGCAAAGATTATTCCAATTAAAGCAATTAACAATAATATATTCTTTACTTTTACAAGATCTTTTTTACTATTAATTACAAAAAATGCTTTCAATACAATTGCGAATAATAATAACAACATCAATCCGACAACATATGTGTCTTTGTGGGCAAATGCAGTTATAGAAATTGCCATGTATGCTCCAGATAGTATTAGCACAAGGCTCATGAGTTTGTTGATTTTCTCAAATATTTCGCCTTTCTTCGCTATGAATTCAATCATCCTTTTTCCAAAGAATGCAAATGCAAATGCAGGAACTATTAATCCAAGACCAAACATTAGAATGTTAATTATTATTTCTGTTTGTGAGCCAAGACTAATAAGCACTCCAAGATATGGTATTGTGCATGGTGAGAATGATAGTATCAATGCAAAGCTTGCTCCAAGCAAAAAAGTATTTTTTATTAATGGAAAATTCATTGGATTTATTTTGTTTAACAATGCTAATATTCCCAGTCCAAGAAATATTATTCCAAGTCCAAGTCTAATCCCATTTTCTAATCCAGACGTAAGCAGTCCTTGAAATATAAATCCAAAAACTAAGAATGACGCTAAGAATCCAACGACAAATAATGAGAAACTCTTCCATTCTTTATGTTCTTCATGGAAGAAACGATAGAATACGATTGGAAATAACACAACAACACAAGGTGTTAGTGATGCTACAAGTCCTGCTAAGAATGATGCAAACATCTAATAAAATTAAGGAGGTCTGTTTTTATGTTTTTTGCTTATTTCTAGAATATCTTTAAATAAAACTCTTCGCTACTATCGAGTAAAAATGAAATTATTTCAGAACCTTCGAAGAGAATTAGATTCAATAGATGCATTAATATTAATTCACCCAGATTATGAATACCTAAATGGTATTATTTACACAAATATTGCTTTTGCATCTTTTTACTTAGCTTCACAAAAAAAACAAATATATGTTGTTCCTGAAGAATCTGAAGAGAGGGTTCTTTCTTCTTTTGACTCTGATGTTTCAAAACTATGGAATATAGTTAAATCTAGTATCTACTTTTTCCCGGGAGATTTGATATCAAATATAGAGAATAATTATGGAACAAATAATCTAACAGTTGGTTTTGGGGGTGTTGGGAAAAACCTGTGCATTCCTTGTTTTGGTAATCGAAGCTGTGAACTTTATGTTGGTCCAAAAGGTCTAGACTTACCTGAAACACTAGATCCTCACGCAGGTTACATTAAAAATAAGAAATTAGAAACAGGACTTTTTATTCCTGAACTGACTAATTAATTAATAATTTCTAAAATTTTATAAAGAAAAATGTAGTTTAATATTCTATTATGCCCGTGTGGTGTAGCCTGGCAAGGGTTTTATTCCTTGATCCCGAAGTGTGACATGCGTTTATAAATCGTTTAGTCTCACGGGAAAACAAAATCCTTGGGCAAATAGCATTTGAGCTTGCGGAGCTTACGACCTGGGTTCAAATCCCAGCACGGGCATATCTTTTTTTAATTCAAATTTAAAAAAGTTATTCAAACTTGTCTAGTACTTAAAAATATTATTTATTGAAAACTCATTTCTACAAAACCAATTATATCGTTCAATCCAAAGGATTCTTAATATTCGCAAATGATGTATTGGAAACATAGGTATATCCTTGCGTTGTTCTCAAATTGCTATGTCCAAGAAGCTTTTGTATTATTCGAATATCGGTTCCGTTGTTAAGAAGATGTGTTGCAAAGCTATGCCTTAACATATGTGGATGAACTCTTTTTCCTAATTTTGCTTTTTCGCCAGCGTTTGAAACTATTTTTTGAATTGTTTTAGCACTTATTTTTCCCTTTCTTCCTTCAAATAAATATTTTGTAGAAAAACTTGTTTTAGATAAATATTCAAGCAAATCATCAGATAAACTTTTAGCAACTAAAGTTAATCTATCTTTTCCTCCTTTTCCATTTCTAACTGTGATTAGTCCTTCTCGTAAATTTAAATTTTCTCGCTTTAAGTTTCTCAATTCATTTAAACGAAGTCCTGAAGAATAAATTATTTTAATAACCAAACGATGTTTAATATTAATTGTAACATCTATCATTTTTTGAATTTCTTCATAAGATAAAACTTTTGGAAGTTTTTTCTTCCTCTTAGGTCTAACTATTAAATCATCTAAAACCTCATCTAAAACTCCTAAAATAACTTTTGCAAAGAAACTAATTGAGCTCAAACTCAATCTAATAGTTTCCTCGCTTCGATTTATTGATTTAATTTGCCACAACACATAATCCTTTAGCTTCTCTTTTGAGACTAAAAGCGAACTATCGCCAATTTCTAAATCAAAATCAAGTTCAGAAAACCTTTTCAAATACTCACCAACAAAAAAGGAATAAGTGCTGATAGTTCGCTTAGAAAACCCTCTAATCAAGCATTCATCGCTAAGTTTCTCCAAATAATCATTAATAATAATCTCTTTATTAACCATAAATTAACAAAACAATAAAACCAATTAAAATAATCAACCAAAAGAAAACCAAAAAACCTTCGAAAAAAAACAAATCCCTCATAAAAATAAACTAAAACAGCTTCTAACACCAAATATAATCTACTAAAAGTAGATATAATAGGTGTTATACGCAATAGTGCCTTAGTTGGAGTAAAAAAATTGTTTTGTGATTTTTATTGGCACTACTGTCGCTTCGTTTTCACTTCGCGATTTTTTCTTGCAGAAAAAACGTATAACAGTGATTTAGAGATTTCGCCTTGCAGGCTCCATCCAAATAATTTTCTGCGAAAATTACTTCTCTAAATCACGATGTTAAGTTCAATAAAATTTGAGTTCCTTTTTTAGAAATAGGGGGTTCCTAGTCCTTTGGACATATTGCCTTTCTCTTCGAGAAAAAATTATTATACTTTAGAGATTTTATCTCCAATCTTATTTAGCAATTTTTCAGGCAATGTTAATTCAGCTTGGCCACTTTCTCGCATGATCAATTCTTTTTTGAATCCTTCCGGGAAAAACTTATTTTTAAATTCATCAATATTTTTAAATTCATTTTTTTGTGTCATGGCACTCATCCTCCACTTTTCTTTTATTAAAATAATTTCGAAAAAAATGTTGGTTTAACTCCGGTTGAAAATAGTGTTTTCTTTGAATCCAAATAAAACCATCTCCTTTAGAAATAACTGCAACATCAACAGGACCTCCTACTGTTTCTTTTTGATCTGAAGCAACTCTTCTTTTAAAAGAAGTTAAATTAATAAATGCTTCAGCCATATTTGCAAGTTCATCTTTTGGCAAAACTGCCACAGATGCTAAAATTGAATTAACATGATTCTCTTTAGAGTAAGTGTCTAATTGATTTTTAAAATTTTTAGTAATTTCATTAACAATTTCATCTTTTAACCTCTTCTTTATCCTATTCTTTTCCTTAGGTTGTTCCTCTTTCAGTTTTTCCAATTTATCTACTACCATTTCAGAAAATTTGTCTAAATTTTCTTTCAAATAATTTTCGATAGCAGACCTATAATCAGGATCAATCCCTTTAATAAAAGCTTGAACCATTTCACTTTGTGCATATGGAGCTATTGATGTAGCTCCTTTAGAGTCTGCTTTCAAATATTCTATTTTTTTACATTTAACAAATCCTAATACTGATGATTCCATATTATATGATACTAACGAAGGAAAAATATCTTTTTCACCAAATCCCGCAATTACCATTCCCGATGTGGAATCAGGAAATAATTGTCGAGTAAAAATAAAAA
>Ga0114931_10010606_pt1 | contig 10964 bp, 13 predicted proteins | sample 2SBtaG_FD_89579 | JGI IMG/M metagenome (GOLD analysis project Ga0114931, IMG submission 89579) | Deep subsurface microbial communities from Kolumbo volcano to uncover new lineages of life (NeLLi) - 2SBTROV14_V59a metaG | ecosystem: Environmental > Aquatic > Marine > Volcanic | place: Kolumbo...
CCGGAGAGATCCCGGAGAGATCCCGGAGAGATCCCGGAGAGATCCCGGAGAGATCCCGGAGAGATCCCGGAGAGATCACCCGAAGATCCCCCGAGACTCCCATCGGGGCCTTGCTCGGAACTCGCTACGAACGAGGGCGATCGAAGAGCTGGCGGAAGGCGTCCGGAATGGGACAGGCCTCGATCTCCGCCTCGCTGGAACCGGTCCGGACCAGCCACAACCTCACCTCTCGCCCCTCGACGGCGAGGCGTCCGTCGACCTCGAAACGATGGTAGATGGTAAAGCTGCGCTCCGACCAGCTCTCGACGAAGCTCACCGTTTCGAGAACGTCGCCGTACGTGACGGGCGAGAAGAACTGCCCGCTCGCGTTCACCGCCCCGGTGCCGACGATCCCGAACCGCTCCCGCAGGGCGCGCTGGTCGAGCCCGGCGGCGGTGAGCAGAGCCTGGAAGCACTGATCGAACCAATCGAAGTAGTTCGGATAGTAGATGATCTGGGCGGAGTCGCAATGGCCCCAGCTCGCGGCTATACGCCCCCGGTAGGTGACCGGATCCGTAAGCTCATCTCCCCACGCTGCGGATGTGGTGTCGTTCATCGCCGACTCCCGACCCGTCCCTCGCAGCGCCCCGGCACGGCCAGCCCCGGCAGTTCCGAATCACTGCCCACCCCCACACGGGCACCGGGTCGCGTCACGGCCATCGCCGGCCGCTCCGGTGTGGACACACCTTCTCGCCGCCGTGGCGAACAGCTGGATCGGAGGCTCACGTGATAGAAGCGACCTCGGGGGCGGTGCGTTCCAGCCTACATCGTGTGCGTCGTCCGCTCCGATTTCAGCGCCGCCGCTAATTGATTCTCGATCCTGTTACGAGTCTGCCCTTTGTCGAGCTCGCTGAACTGAACCCCGATCCCCGCGATTCGATTGGCCTGGGCACCCCGTGGTGTGACCCAGACGACCTTCCCGGCAATCGGCATCCTCTCCTTCTCTTCCATCAGGGTGAGCAGCATGAAGACCTCGTCTCCGAGCTGGTAGGGCTTGTTGGTGGGAATGAACAACCCGCCATTCTCGATGAAGGGCATGAATGCGGCATAGAGCGCGCTCTTGTCGCGGATGGTCAGTGACAAAATGCCTTGTTTAGCCGCCATGGTGCTTCCCGCGTCGATGTCTTCCCGTCGGCCCACCGCCGCCGCCCGGTGCGCGACGAGAGCCTCGGCGAACGCTCGCCACCCGCGGCGCATCGCCCGGCGGGGCCGCTTCCGTCAGACCGATGGCCAGGTCTTCCAGGAGCAGCTGCTCATTGAAGCCGGTAGCGGATTGTACGTCGGCGCGCGCACGCCCGAGCCGGTCGGCGAGCGAAAACAGTGAACGGAATTCTATCCCCTCCACCCACGCCGTCAACGCTGCCGTACCCACCCCTGCCAGGGGTCCCTCGGTGAGCGGCACGTGCAGGCCGAACTTGAGCCGGACGGCCGCACGTACCAGAAACTGCATCGCGGTCACGACGTGGTCCGGCTCGGTCTCTCGACGCCAGCGCGCCGCCGTCTCGACGGGTTCGACCCGCCCGGTTGCAAGCGCACAGATGTCCGCCAGCAGCCGGTCACGTCGCTCCGGGGGCAGTGCTACGTGCATCCGAATCGCCTCCAGCGGTGCCTGCCCGGCAAGCGCCAGCCAAGGGACGGACGCGGCCTCGCGCTCTTCCAACCAGCAGTGCGCCGTGGCGACGTCTGGTGTCGCGATCGCCACATTTTGACAGCGGCTTCGAATGGTGACCGGCAATGCTGAAACTCGTTCACAGACCAGCACGAAGAAGGTGCCTGGCGGGGGCTCCTCGAGGGTCTTCAACAGGGCATTGGCGGCGGCGTGGGTGAGCTGCTCCGCGGAGTCGATGACCGCGACCTTGCTCGTCCCGATATTCGTGGTCAGTGCAAGTTTCTCGATGAGCGCCCGGACCCGTTCAATCGTGACCGTTCGCTTGCCCTCCTCAGCTCGCAGCCATTGCACGGACGAATGGGTCCCCGCGCTATAGAGCCGGCAGCTCCGGCATTGACCACAGGCCCTTTCCGGCGGCGGCGCTACTTTCTAACCGCCGGCCGTCTGAAAGCGAGCGCAGACGATAGTCTGGGCCAGGCATTCAGCGAGAGCGCCCTTACCCACCCCCCGCTGGCCGTGCAGGAGCACCGCGTGCGCGAGCCTTCCTTGGAGAAGAGCCCCCCGCAGCCGTTTCCATGCCGTTCCTTGCCAGGGCAGAGGGGCCCGAAGAGGCACGATCACGTCCTCCGAGTCTCGAGCAGACCCGCGTAACGACGCCGAATCGCTTGCCAGATCGAGGCTTGAACGACCTCGCTCGGACGGTCCGCCTCGACGACGAGGTAGCGCCCCGATGCGGTCCTGGCGCGTTCCAGATAGGCTTCCCGCACTGTCTCGAGGAACCGTCCGCCCTGCCGCTCGAAGCGATCTTCGCTACCGTGACGCGTTTTTACACGAGTCAGCCCGACCTCGACCGGGAGGTCCAGAAGCACGACGAGGTCGGGCCGCAGGGGGCCCTGCACCCACTCTTCGATTTGGCCGACGCGCGATCCAGCGATTCCCCTCCCCGCCCCCTGGTAGGCGTAGGTCGCGTCGGTGAATCGATCGCAGAGCACCCAACAGCCCCGCTCGAGAGCGGGTCGAATCACGCGCTCGAGGTGCTCCGCACGGGCCGCGAACATGAGCAGCAGCTCGGCGTCGGGACAGATCTCGCCACTGGCCGGGTCCAGCAGCAGATTGCGCAGCCGTTCACCGAGGGGCGTACCGCCCGGCTCTCGACTGGACACCGTTCGAATCGCCATGGCGGTGAGACGTTCCTCGAGCAACCGGATCTGAGTGGACTTTCCCGCACCCTCTGGTCCTTCGAAAGTAATGAAAGGGGAGTGCACATTCGGCACGCTTCAGTGTCTCCCGGACGGGCGTGAAATCCTACCGCGAGCATGCGGATGGCGTTGGTATCGCCCGACCGCCCTGCGATGCTCCTCGTAACTCTTCGAGAAATAATGCCCGCCGTCACCCTTGGAGACGAAGAACATCGCCTCTCCCGGAGCCGGATGCAAGGCGGCGAGAACAGACGCCCGTCCTGGCAGCGCGATCGGGGTCGGCGGCAACCCCTCGATCAGGTAGGTATTGTAGGGGGTCGGCTCTCCGAGATGTCGCCGGGTCAGGTTTCCGTCGAACTCCGGACCGATGCCATAGATCACGGTGGGATCGGTCTCCAGCCGCATTCCGCGCTGCAACCGCCGGGTGAACACCCCGGCAATCCTGGCGCGCTCTTCATCGCGACCGGTTTCTTTCTCCACGATCGACGCCAGAATGAGTGCCTGGTAGGGCGTCGAAACTGGCAGGTGAGCGGCTCGTTTCGGCCACTCCTCGGCTAAAAAGCGGCGCATCGCCCGGTGCGCCCGAGCCAGCAGATCGACATCGGTCGAACCGCGCTCGAAGTGGTAGGTGTCGGGCATCAGATACCCTTCGGGCGCCACCCCCGGCTCTCCCAGGAACCCCAGATCGGCAGGGGGCTTCTCGGTGGGGAGGGTAATCCGGATGGCCGGATGACTCTGCACGGCGGTGACCACCTGCGCAAAGGTCCAGCCTTCCAGGAAGGTTATGGTGTGCTGCACGGGCCTTCCGATGACGAGGATACGGAGAAGCCGGCGCGGGGTGGCCCCGGGAGGGATCCGAAACTCCCCGGCCTTGATACGGGTGGCCTGCCCCGTCCAGCGTCCCCACAGCGTCAGGTAGGCGGAGCGGGTGAGCCAGCCCCGACGAGCGGCCTCACGGCCGACCTCGGACAGCCGCTCGCCCGGCCGCACGATGATCCGTACCTCGCCCGGTGGAAGCGTCAGTGGCTGATCGAGCCATGTCCCGAATCGAACGAGCCAGAACCACGCCCCAGCCCCTGCGACCGCCAGCACCAGCGCCAATGAGGTCAGCCACCTAACGCGCATAGAGGTGGGTACATCGGCCGTCTACCGCTCGGAGCCGGTATTTCGACCCCGTACGTGTTCCGGGCGCGCTCGGTGCCCCGAGCGCATGTGAACAGCCGGCTCCCGGGCTCGACGTTGCCATTCGCGGGCCGGGACGGCGTTGCCCGAGGCGAAAACAACGGTCATTGGGTTTGCCAAACTCCCTCGATCTCGCCTCAGGCGCCCTGCATCGTTTCCTCGGCCGCCCGCTCCTCAGGCGGCGCTGATTCTGCGCGGGCTCTCATGAAATATTCACGTATACCCGCTCCGGCGCGACGGCTCGGAAGCGCCTCGGCGCTCAATCCAGCGGTTTGAAAACGAGTGTCCCGTTCGTCCCTCCGAAACCGAACGAGTTGGACATCGCTACCCGAATCGGCCTCGATCTCGCCTCGTGCGGGACGTAGTCCAGGTCGCACTCCTCGCTCGGGTTGTGCAAATTGATGGTGGGTGGTGCCACCTGATCTCGCAGCGCCAGAATCGTGAACACCGCTTCGATGCCGCCAGCAGCACCGAGCAGGTGGCCGGTCATGGACTTCGTCGAGCTCATGGAGAGGCGGTGAGCATGGTCGCCGAAGATCTGCTTCACCGCCCGGGTCTCGATCAGGTCGCCGGCCGGTGTAGAGGTGCCGTGCGCGTTGATGTAATCGATCTCTCCGGGATCGACTTCCGCGTCTTTCAGGGCCAGCGTCATGCAGCGTGCGGCACCGTTTCCATCCTCTGGCGGCAAGGTCATGTGGTGAGCGTCGCTGCTCATACCGAACCCCACGAGCTCGGCATGGATCCGTGCCCCGCGCGCGGTAGCCGTCTCCAGGGATTCCAGCACAATCACTCCAGCGCCGTCCGAGAGCACGAATCCGTCACGCTCCTCGTCCCAGGGTCGACTCGCGCCTTCTGGATCGTCGTTTCGAGTCGAAAGGGCGCGGGCCGAAGCAAAGCCCCCGAGACCGGTAGGGGAGGTGGCCATCTCCGTTCCGCCGGCGATCATCGCATCCGTGTCGCCGCGCTCGATCATGCGAGCGGCGTCTCCGATACAGTGCGCCCCGGTCGAGCAGGCAGTCACGATCCCATAATTCGGACCCTTGATCCCGAATCGAATGGAAAGGTTGCCCGCCACCATGTTGATGATGTTGGATGGTACGAAGAAGGGCGAGATCTTTCTCGGTCCGCCCGTTAGAAAACTCTCGTGCCCCTTCTCGATACCCGGAAGGCCACCAATACCAGAGCCGATGCAGATCCCGATACGTTCGGCATTCCCGTCGGTCACCTCCAGTCCAGCATCCTCGATGGCCTGAATGGCGGCGGCCATGCCGTAGTGGATGAACGGGTCCATCTTGCGTGCATCCTTGCGGCTCAGATAGCGCTCCAGGTCGAGACCGCGGATGCTACCTCCAATCTGGCTGGCAAAGCCGCTCACGTCGAACGCATCAATCACCTGGATCCCGCTATGGCCCGACAGTATGTTGCTCCAGGCTTCCTCTACCGTATTTCCGACCGGGGTGATCAGGCCGAGTCCGGTAACGACTACCCGTCTTCTCAAAACGAACCTCGTCAGTTGGCTGGAATGAATCGAGCGCTCCGCACCGGCCACCTCGAATACCAGGGCGCCGGAGGACCCTCCCACCCGAACCGATACTCGGCTCGGGCATGGGGCCCAGGGTGCCGGCGGAACGGTGCCGGCGCGTCAGGCCGCCGGGAGATGAACGGCCGGCCCCCGGTTTCGGACACCGCTTCGTTTGAATTCGAGAACCGATACCCGGCTCGCAACATCCCCCGTCAGGCTCTCGACGCGAAGCGAGGCGGAGCCGCAACGACCCCGCCTGCCAGCACGAACGAGCAGGGCAAGAATCCCGTGTGGAGCCCTGCTCTACCGCCGCGGTTACTCGATATGAGCGTTGATGTAGTCAATGGCCTGCTGAACGGTGGTGATCTGCTCCGCTTCTTCGTCGGGGATCTCGCAGTTGAATTCTTCCTCCAGCGCCATGACGAGCTCGACCGTATCCAACGAATCCGCGCCAAGATCTTCGACGAAGGATGACTCGGAGGTCACGTCCTCGTCCTTGACGCCGAGCTGCTCGACCACGATCTGCTTGACGCGTTCCTCGACGTTGCTCATCAGCGTTCTTTCCCCCCGCGGTGTGTATTGGTAGCGGTGCGCGGCGGGAGGCTCTTGCCGGCCCGGCACGCTCGGCGTGTAGTGTATTCGAAATGCGGTGCGTTGCAACTGCGCCCCAAAAAGGAAAAAGTATTTAGTTTTCCATTAGATAGAGGTCTTTTTTCAATTATGTCAAAGCTTCTGTCAGACCATGACCATGCCACCGTTGACGTGCAGGGTCTCCCCAGTGATATAGCTGGCAGCCGGCGAAGCGAGAAAGGCCACCGCCTCGGCAACGTCGCTCGCCGCACCTAACCGGCGTACTGGAATGCTCGCGAGCAGACGTTCTTTGTCCTTGTCCTCGAGCGCGCGGGTCATGTCCGTATCGATAAAGCCGGGCGCGACGGCATTCACCGTAATTCCGCGGCTCGCCACCTCGCGCGCCAGAGATTTCGTTAATCCGATAATTCCAGCTTTCGCCGCCGCGTAGTTCGCTTGTCCGGGATTGCCCTGAGTTGCGACCACCGAGGTCAGGTTGACGATCCGGCCCTTGCGTGCCCGCATCATCGCACGCAGCACCGAGCGCGACATCCGGAACACCGAGCCGAGATTGGTGTCGATGACCGCGTCCCAATCCGCATCGCGCATCCTCGCCAGCAACCCGTCGCGCGTTATCCCCGCGTTGTTGACGAGGATCGACGGGGGGCTGTCGAGTTCGGAGAACAGTGCCTCGATGGATTCCCGGGCCTCGAGCCGGAGTAGCCGGGCCGTACCTCGCATTCCGTGCTCGCGAAACACCGTCTCGATGGCCTCGATGCCAGGCTTGCCGGTAGCGGTCCCTGTCACCCGAGCGCCCCGCTGTGCAAGCAGGACCGCGATGGCGGCGCCGAGCCCTCGGCTTGCCCCGGTGACCAGCGCATGCTCACCTTCGAGGCTGAGGGCGGGCGGCAGATCCTGGCCCGGGGCGAGAGTGGAACTCACCTCTCGGGCTCCGGCAGTCCCTGCCCGTTTGCGATGGCTCTGTCGATCCCCGCCAGGTCACAAACGCATTCCGCGGCCATTGCCCGCACGATACGGCGGTTCAATCCGGCCAACACCTTTCCGGGGCCGCATTCGATGAGACGGTCGACCCCCCGATCGTGGAAATGCTCAATGGTCTCCCGCCAACGCACCGGGCTGTGGAGCTGGCGCACCAGACTTTCCCGCAAGCCGTCGACCGTCTCGTGGTCCGAAACGCTGACGTTGGCGACGACCGGGATCGAGGGGCGCTGGAACGGGATCCGGGAAAGCGGTTCGGTAAATCGCCGCGCGGCAGGCTCCATCAGTGAGGAATGGACGGGCACGCTCAGCGGCAGCTTGACCGCCCGGCGGGCTCCAGCCGCTTTCGCCACATCGATGGCGCGGTCCACCGCACCGGCGTGGCCAGCGATGACGACTTGTCCCGGGGCGTTGAAGTTCACCGCCTCGACCACCTCGCCTCGAGCCGCGTCGCGACACGCCGAGCGCACGTCTTCGTCATCGAGCCCGAGGATCGCGGCAACCGCGCCGACCCCATGTGGCACCGCTTCTTGCATGAGTCGCCCGCGCTCGGCGACGATCCGCACCGCTTCGGAGAAGGGCAACGCTCCGGCACAGACCAACGCGCTGTACTCACCGAGGCTGTGTCCAGCCAGGACGCCGGGCACGGCTCCATCCTGCTCTTCCCACACCCGCCAAACGGCGATCCCCGCGCTCAGCATGGCTGGCTGGGTGCACTCGGTGCTGTTAAGCCTCTCTTCGGGGCCATTCTGGCACACGTCCCAGAGATCGTAGTCGAGCGCTTCCGAAGCTTCAGCGAAGGTGTCGGTAACGGTGCGCCTGGCGCTGGCGAGGCCTGCCAGCATACCCACCGACTGTGAACCCTGCCCCGGGAAAACCACTGCAAACATGATGTGAATCCTGCTCCTGATGCTCCGGAGATCGTTTCTGGCTGCCGGGGCTCAGAGATTGTAAAAAAATCGGGCGCGCTCGGGAGCGTGCCAGGGGGGCAGGCAAGACACGCCGTCTGAGATAAAAACAACGGAGCTCAGGGGACCCGATGACCGCATCTCCACCTCAGACAACGCCGTCGTAGCCCTGGAACGGCACGCGCAGCAGGCAGACCGAACCTCCACGGCCTCTCAGTACCGGACCAGCGCCGAGCCCCAGGTAAATCCTCCGCCGAAGGCCTCCATCAGAAGCAGGTCTCCGCGCTTGATCCGGCCGTCCCGAACGGCCGTATCGAGAGCGAGCGGCACCGATGCGGCCGATGTGTTTCCGTGCTCGGCGACCGTCAGCACGACCCGCTCTGGCGCAAGCCCGAGCTTGCGGGCCGTGGCGTCGATGATCCGCTTGTTCGCCTGATGGGGCACCAGCCAATCGATGTCGCTCTTGGACAGCCCGTTTCGTTCGAGCGTGTCGGTGACGATCTGTCCCAGGGTCCGTACTGCCCGCCTGAAGACCTCGTTTCCGTGCATTCTTACGTGAGCGGCCCTCTGAGCGGGATTGTCGTACCCGTCCGCAACGCTTCCCTCGACGTAGAGCAGGCTCTCGCAGCTCCCGTCCGCATGCAGCTCCGTCGCGAGGACCCCGGGCTCGTCTGCAGGCCTCAGGACGACCGCCCCGGCGCCGTCGCCGAAGAGCACGCACGTGGTCCGGTCCGACCAGTCGAGTAGCTTCGAATGGACGTCCGCCCCGATGACGAGCGCACATCGGGCACTGTCGGTGCGGATAAACTTGTCGGCGACACCGAGCGCATAGACGAACCCGGTGCAGACCGCCTGAACGTCGAACGCCGGGCAACCGAGCGCACCCAAGCGCGCCTGAAGCTGACAGGCGGTGGAAGGATAGACGCGGTCCGGCGTCGTGGTCCCGAGCACGATGAGGTCGATCTCGTCAGGTGTCGTGCCGGCAGCCTCCAAGGCCCGGAGCGCGGCTTGCTCGGCAAGGTCGCACGTCGTCTCCTTCTCGGCGATATGTCGCTGGCGAATGCCGGTACGCTCCCGGATCCATTCGTCGGTCGTATCGATCCGCTTCGCGAGCTCGTCGTTCGTAACCACTCTCGGCGGCAGGTATCCGCCGGTACCGGCGATCTTCGCAAACGTCACACTGCCTCCTGCTCCGCCAGTTTCGTCTCCAGATGTTCCCGCACCCGATCCGGGATGCCTTCCCGAACTTCCGACGCTGCGCGCCTGATGGCATGGGCGAACGCGACCCGATCGGCGCCGCCATGGCTCTTGAGGACGACCCCCCGGAGCCCGATTAGCGTCGCCCCGTTGTACGCGCGCGGATCCATGCGAGCCCTGACCCGGCGCAGAACCGGCATTGCGAAGGCGCCAGCCAGTCGAGTGAACGAGGTTCTCTCGAACTCTTCCCGGATCCGCTCTCCGAACATCTTCGCGATCCCCTCACCGGTCTTGAGGGCTACATTACCAACGAAGCCGTCGCAGACGACGACATCGATCTGGCCGCGAAAGATCGCGTCACCCTCGATAAACCCCGCGTAGTTGAGGTCGCTCTCGGTGAGCAGCCGGTGGGAGGCCTTGATCTGCTCGTTGCCCTTTATCTCCTCGGCACCGATGTTCAGCAATCCGACGCTCGGACTGGCGATGCCATCGACGCACTGCGCGAGCACCGAGCCCATGACGGCGAACTGACAGAGCTGCTCGGCGCCGGCGCCCACGTTTGCCCCGAGGTCGAGCATGTGTGTATGACCCCCGCTCGCCGGCAGGGCCGAGACGATTGCCGGCCGATCGATGCCCGGCAAGGTCTTCAGGACGAATCGGGCCATCGCCATGAGGGCGCCGGTGTTTCCGGCGCTGACGCACGCGTCTGCCGTACCCACCTTGACGAGATCGATGGCGACCCGCATCGAAGAGTCTTTCTTGCTCCGCAGTGCGGCCGATGGCAGCTCGTCCATCTCGACCTGCTGGGAGGCCGGGCGAACCACCCACCGTCCACCGGGCCTGGGGAGACGACACTCGCTCATGGCCGCTTCCACGAGCGCGGGGTCCCCCACAAGGATCAACGACAAATCTCGCTCCTGCTCGAGCGCCGCCGCCGAGGCCGGGACCACCACCGAGGGGCCGAAGTCCCCGCCCATCGCATCGAGAGCGATGGTGATCGTCAACGACTCAGTCTTCCTTGCCGGCCATCACCTTACGGCCCCGATAGTAGCCGTCCGGGCTGACGTGGTGACGGCGGTGAGTTTCGCCCGTACCGGGCTCTATCGATAGAGCGGGGTCGCGGAGCGAATCGTGCGACCGGCGCATGCCCCGTTTCGAACGCGTCTTTCGATTCTGTTGTACCGCCATGAGTAATTTCCCGTTTTTCTTTAGATCGAGTCCGTGTCAATGAAACCTTCACGTAGGGAGCGAAATCCGGCGAACGGGCCCGATAGCCACCGGCGGCCCGGCGCATGTCAATCAGACTTCGCGCCCCGACGCCCCATCATCGCACCCAGTGCCCTGAACGGATATTGCCGGGCGTTCTCCTTCCGGAAAGAAGCCTTCCCCCGCTGCTCTCCTCGAGACAGGAGCGCCGCAGTCACTCGCGTGTCGTCTCGCTCCATCTCGCAACGCTCGTGCCGCGGGTAGTCCGGCAACGCAAGCAAGAGTTCGTCCTCGATCCAGCTCGCCACGGAGATGGCGCCAGCAGTACCCTCCAGCTCCAGCACGTCCCTCCCCACGCGATACGCTTGCCGTGCGTCGTCCTCCCCGGAGGCGAGCGCTGCGCCCACTTCGACATCGAGGGCGAGAGACATCGTCTCGAGGCTGGGCCGGAAGGTGCTGGCCTACCACAAAGGCAAGCACAAGACGACGTCGCCCGAGGAGATCCTACAGCTAGTCGCGCGGCTCAAGAGCGA
>Ga0114931_10010607_pt1 | contig 10963 bp, 10 predicted proteins | sample 2SBtaG_FD_89579 | JGI IMG/M metagenome (GOLD analysis project Ga0114931, IMG submission 89579) | Deep subsurface microbial communities from Kolumbo volcano to uncover new lineages of life (NeLLi) - 2SBTROV14_V59a metaG | ecosystem: Environmental > Aquatic > Marine > Volcanic | place: Kolumbo...
GTATCGCTTCGGCAGGTAACCCTTCTTCGCCAGCTTGTTGGCCTCGGCCTTGCTGATCAGCGGCTTGGTGGCCTGCTCGACGGCAATCTTGAAAGTCGCCGCCGGCGTTCGCTTGCCGGTGCGACATTGCAGCAGATACAGCTTGCCCCGCTCGACGGTGAACTCCAGGTCCTGCATGTCTTTGTAGTGCGTCTCAAGCATCACCCGAACCCCGCAGAGCTGGTGGTACACGTCTGGATGGCTCCCGGCCAGATCGCTCAGGTGGATCGGCGTGCGGATGCCGGCGACAACGTCCTCTCCTTGGGCGTTCATGAGCAAGTCGCCGTAAAACACGTTTTCCCCGGTGCTGGGGTCGCGCGTGAAGCACACCCCCGTCCCGCTGTCTTCGCCCATGTTGCCGAAGACCATCTGCACCACGCTCACCCCGGTCCCTGCAAGGCCGGTGATTCTCTCGACCTCTCGGTATTTGATCGCCTTCTCCGCCATCCACGACCCGAACACCGCATTGATCGCACCGACCAATTGCTCCCACGGGTCCTGCGGAAACGGACGGCCGGTCTCCTCCCGAAAAAACGCCTTGAAACCCTCGCAAAGCTCGCGCAGATCTGCGGCGGTTAGGTCCGAGTCCAACTCCGCACCGGTCTGGGCCTTCTTGTCCGCCAGCTTCTGCTCCAGCACGTCCTTGGACAGGCCGACGACCACCGTCGAATACATTTGCAAAAAACGCCGGTATGAATCCCAGGCGAAGCGCGCGTTGCCCGTACACGCGGCCAATCCCTCGACCGACGCATCGTTCAGGCCCAGGTTCAACACGGTCTCCATCATCCCCGGCATCGACACCGCCGCCCCGCTGCGCACGGAAACCAAAAGCGGATCGGCGGGGTCGCCCAACCGCTTGCCGCAGGTCTTTTCCAATCGGGCCAGGTGTTGCCGAACTTGCCGCTCCAGACCGGCCGGCCAGCGGTTCTTCCCTTGGTAGTAGAGGCGGCAGGCTTCGGTTGTGATCGTGAAACCGGCAGGCACCGGCAAACCGATGTGGGTCATCTCCGCCAGGCCGGCGCCCTTGCCGCCCAACAATGGCTTCTGCGAGCCCTTGCCCTCAGCACGACCGTTGCCGAAAGAATAAACGAACTTCGTGGCCATCCCTGTTGCTCCTTATGTTGACGCCGACAACACAACTGGTTTCTCACCGGTGACATCCACAGGTGCTTATCTCAAAAAGGCGCTGATCACAGGCGAGCAAACCAAAAGTGCTGCGAATCAAAGGCTAACCGTACGGACAGATACGCGACGAAGCTGCGAACCGACTACATCCAACAGTCGCGCAGAAAAAACGACAAGTGTCTGCCCAACTCTGAGTGTGTGTCCTAACAGTCCCGTGGCACCGCCGCCAAAGGCGGTGTGTACACGAGCGGAGCGCCCGTGCCACAGAGGTTCTGGAAAACACCGTAAGGACAGCCCGGCGCGCTGTCAACGTCGCCCCAATGAGGAATCATCCGGTGGTCCATGACAGATTGGGCGGATGCCTAAAACAACGTCAAGCGGCAGGGTTCACCACCTAGCCGCCTGCGGAAGCCGGCGGTTTGCCGTAAGCAGCGTCCGCCTTGTATCAGGTTTTGGCTGAGGACGCCGCCGATTCTGTACTGGACCCTCATCCGGTGAGTGTGTGTCTGGAGTGCAGGCAGGAAGAGAACAGCGACCGTGATGGAGCGGTCCCTCGCGTTGACCAAGGGGCCAGCAGGAGCGCCGGCCGCTATGCAAAATAAACTGCGCTAGAAACGGACGACCTCTTCCTGCGGCTTGGGAGGCGTGGCCGGCGGCGTTTCGACCGGCTGGAGCAAATCGCGGAAGGGCGCCAGGAGGAGATCGGTGAACGTGATTTTGGGAGGCTGGACTTGGGCCCCGGCCTTTTGTGCCTCTTCACTCACGTCCCGGCGGGCGTCATCGACAGAAATCTTGACGATCTGCTTGAGGCTACGGGTGGCGCGCTGGGTTTCCGCGACCGCGTTCAGGGTGGACTTGGCGACTTGATGCACGCCGGTGGCCTCGGTTGCCTCGACACTGACGCCACGCACCAGGCCGGACGGGCCGGTCGCTTCGTTGGTGGGCCAAATCAAGACGCTGAAGAAGAGGACCGCCGCCGCAGCGGGAACACTGCTACTGATGAGCAGTCGCCAGAATCTCCGCCGCGCGTCACGCCGCGTCCGCAGGCGAGCACTCGCCGACAGCGGCGAGGTCCGAGGCAGGGAGGCCAACACCCGTCCGGCAAAACCTGAATCCAGCTCGAGCTCGGGGTGGTCCTTGGCGATCAGTTCTCCACAGGCCCGGAACATCTCGAACTGGTTCTGACATTCGGGACACTGCAACAGGTGAGCGTGGACCTCGGCGGTGAGACTGGCGGACAACTCACCGTCGAGATAGACGTCTCTAAGCTGTGCGACGTGACGACAGGTCATTAACACAATGCTCACTCCTACGCTCGACCGTTCCATCGGTCGAGGCCACGATTCAGTTTCTCTTCCAGACGCACAGGTTCGCTGCGGAAAACCGCCGGCCGAACCTCAGGCCGAGCGCCCCGCCTCCGCGAAGCGAACCAGCGACCAATCCTCCACCCATTGCTTCTCCAGCACTTCCTTCAGTCGTCCCCGCGCCCGGTGCAGATGGCTCTTGACCGTCGCGGCGGGCATTCCCAACACCTCGCCAATCTCCCGGCAGCTCAGCGACTCCTTGTAGAAGAGTAATACCGTCGCACGCTGCGATGGTGTCAGTTGATCGACAGAGTCCCAAATAATCGCCTTGAGCCGTTTGGCTTCATCACTGTTGGCCACTTCTTCGAGGACGCCTCGGCCGGCCTCGCCGCGGCCGTCGGTCTGCATCGAGGTGAAGTCCACATCGCCCGAATAATCCTTTCGCTTTCGCAAGGCGTTGAGGCACAGGCGATACCCGATGGTGAACAGCCAGGTGCTGAAGCGGTAGGAAAAGTCGAAAGAGTCCAACGCCTTGAACGCCCTGAGAAAGGTATCCTGGCAGACCTCCTCGGCATCGTGATTGTTGCGGACGATTCGCCAGATGAACGCGTTGAGCCGATCCTGATGGGCGACGATCAGAGCGTGCGCACTTTCCGCGCAGCCCCGCTGGGCCTCCTCGATAAGTCGCCGCTCCCGGAGCGGCGTCAGCCGACCGTTTGCTGCATCCTCACGCATCGCTACCTACCTATTATATCTTATGCGACGCCGGGCGTTGCAAGCCAATTCCTATTTTACTCTCGTCCCAAGGGGCTTATAACATTCTCCCGATGGCCAAGAAACGCCCCAGTACGACCCACCACGCGGCCCGCCTGACTAACAAGAAGGCCCGGTACAGCTACGAAATCCTGGAGAGGATCGAGGCCGGAATCGCGCTTAAAGGCACTGAGGTCAAGAGCTTACGACTCGGTGAGGCCAGCCTCAGCGAGGCCTACGCGCGAATCGACAACGGCCGCGTCAGCCTCCACAACTTCCAGATTCAGCCCTACAAACAGGGCAACCGTTTCAACCACGATCCCAAGCGAATCAAGCCGCTATTGTTACATCGGCGGGAAATCCGAAAACTTGCGGCCCGGGTCAAGCTCAAGGGCCAGACCCTCATCCCGCTGAGCGTCTATTTCAACAAACGGGGCATGGCCAAGGTCGAATTGGCCCTGGCCCAGGGCAAAAAACTCCACGACAAGCGGCAGGACCAGCGAAAGCGGCAGGATGCCAAGGACATGGCCCGCGCCATCTCGCGCCGGCGGTCGTAGAAGAACCCACTCCCCAACTCAAACCCTGATGGCGATGAATGAGGGCCCCACGCCGGATGACCCCAGGCCCGGATATTCTCGGACTCACTTTTCACGTGGCCTGCCTGAGGCCCATAACTCACGGAATCATAGCCCGCCCGTCTGTGCGGACCGGCTTGCTTTCGCTATCGTTATGACATGCTCTCCTTGGGCGGCATAACAAAATGGCGGCGGCTGGGGCTCTATGGGCTGATTGTCTTGGCCGTGGGGCTGGTCAGCACGGTGGTTGCGGTGGTGCTGAACGACGATGTCCTCATCGACGAAGAGGACGCCTTCCCCGAACAGGTGTTCATTGATCCGCAAAAACGCCCCCAGTTTGTGTTTCCGGACGAAGTGCGGACCTATGACCTGTCGCTCAACCGGTTCATCGATCGGTTCTTCCGTATTTGCGCCGAGGGCAAGTATTCTGAGTTCCGGCTGATGCTGGCGACCACGGTGATGCCCAAGCGATTCGAGTCGATGTTCAACGCCCTGAAGACCGCGCGGATTCTCGCCATCCGCAAGTTGCCGAACCTGCCGGAAATCAAGGGTCCGGTCTACGTGCTCACTGCAAGGTACGACCTGGAGGACTACGCCACGCGCCAGAAGGCGACGGGCAACATCATCCGCCTGGCGATTTCCAAGGAGCAGGGCAACTGGCGTATCGGACCGATCCCACGCGAGGCGATGGCCAGGCTGCAAGCCTTTGAGAAGAGCACGTCGCAGCCGACCAATTCCACCGCGACACAACCGGGATCAAATCCCTCCACGCCGCCGGCCTGGACAGGCCCCAAGGCCGTCGCCAACCGCCCGGTCCACGTCGATTCCTGACAAAGCTCCCCCGCCGCCGCCAATACTGACAGTTGTCAAAAAGCGGACGCGCCGGCTATTCGGACGGCTGTCATAACTCCTCTGCGCACAGAAGCTTGACGCTGCAAAAACCCAGCGTCCGCCGTTTTGATCCGCTGAGTGGTTATATCTTAGGCTTCTCTGGTGATTGGGCGAAAGTACCGTCGGCTGTACTGATACAGGGTCCAGGTGCTCCTGGCAGCACTGAAACCGAGGGGGGCAACAGACCCACCAGTTCTTCACCAGACAAGAGGGGAAAGAATACCATGGCAATCACAGTCACCAACACAAACACGTTGTCGCTGATCAACATTCTGAACCGGACAACGGCGGCTCAAACACAGAGTCTGGAACGGCTGGCGACAGGTTTCAAGATCAATCGAGCTGCCGATAACCCCGCCGGGTTGATCGCCGTTCAGAACCTGAATGCCGAGTTGACCGGGGTGAACGCGGCCATCGACAACAATCAGCGTGCCAATTCGGTGCTCAATACGGCCGACGGTGCTTTGGGGCAGGTGTCCGACCTGCTGGGCCAGATCGAGTCACTGGTGTCTCAAAGCGTCAGCCCCGGTGCGCTGAGCAACTCTGAGATCGCAGCCAATCAGGCCCAAATCGACAGCGCCATTGAAGCCATCGACAAGATCGTTGGCACGACGACCTTCAACGGCAAGAAGCTGCTCAACGGCGAGCAGGCGATTACCGTCAGCGGCGTCGGCGCCAACGCGGAAGTGAACCTGAAGGTCTTCTCGCGACCCGAAGGCGGGGACATCAACGTCACCACGAAGGTGACCACCGCGGCGGCGGTGGCCGAGACCAGTGCGCTGACCATCGCCACCGGCGACACGCTGAGCGGGGACACCACTATCCTGGTGACCGGAAAACTGGGCTCGCAGACGGTCAGCGTGGCCAGTGGCGCCAACGACGCGGCGATCATCGCGGCGATCAACACGGCCAAGGCCGCCACCGGCGTCTCCGCCAAGGCGGGTACGGGTGCCAACGACAACATCGACCTGAGCAGTACCACCTTCGGCAGCAGTTCGTTCGTCCAGGTTGAGTTTCTCACCGGTGGCACCTTCGCAACAGGCGGTCAGGCCACAAACGTGGCCAAGACCAGCGGCACCGACGCCGTCCTCACCGTCAATGGGCAAACGGTGACGGCCGATGGAAAGGATGTCTCCGCCAACGCTAACGGCGTGAGCCTCGAGTTCTCGCTCGGAGCCAACCTCGATGCCGTCAACGACACCGATACGTTCACGGTCAAGGCATCCGGCGGTCTGACCTTCCAGCTCGGCGTGGAGTCCAACACACGAGCAACGATCGGGATCGATTCGCTCGGCAGTTTCCGGCTGGGCGGCGGCGATGCCAATGCGTTCCTCAGCGACATCAAGTCCGGCGGCAAGGCGGACCTGAATGCCGACACCGCAGACACACTCGCAGCCGTCCGCAAGGCAATCTCCCAGGTGGCCACGGGCCGCGGGCGCGTCGGTGGGTTCCAAAAGTTCCGCGTGGATAGTTCGATCAACACGCTGAGCGTCACGAAGGAGGCATTGACCAGTTCGATCGGCGTCATCCAGGACACTGACTTCGCCGCGGAGACGGCCAATCTGAACAAACAGCAAGTGCTGGTCCAGTCAGCGATCTCGCTGTTGGGCGTCGCCAAACAGCAATCTGCACAGATCCTGTCACTGCTGCGGTAACACGCTGCGGAAGGCCCTAGCCTGGTGGGGAATGGAGTACGGCGGGATCGGGGGTACGCCTCTGATCCCGTCGCTCTTTGCGCGCAAAACGGAACCGCGACGGATGGACGCCCTACCCTTACGCGTCTCTTCTGGCGAAGCGAATCGCCTGCCTTACCCAATCCAGGGCGGGCTCGGGCGCGACGCCGTAGTTGGCAAATCCGATCGCAGCGTAGCCGCTCTGCCACGCCTGGCGAACGCGCGTCACCAATGTCAGACCATCGCAAACGTCGGGAGGATAGCAATAGGTTCCGACGCAGATGCGGTCCGCCCCGCCGCATGATCGCGCGATCCGGCCCGCGGGCTCCGGCAGCACTGTGGTCGCGTCCCCCTTTGGGGAGACGACCAGGCCGTCACAGCAGTCTCCCAATGCGGCCGCCTCAATGCCGCTGCCGAAGGCGTCTGCTTCGACGTGGACGAATAAGGGTTTGTTGGTCCGACGCCGCACCATCTCTAAAAGCGTCTGCACCGCCCCGCAACGCATGTTGTGATACGCCGCCAAACAGGGTGTCTTGCCCAACACGTCGCCGAACGTCGCCGGCCGAGTCGGCTCGGCCCGCAGGATCGGTCCCAAGCAGGCCAAGACCGCCGCGGTCACCTCCTGCACGTCCAGCCCGGCCTCTTCGGCACGTTGCCGACAGGAGGCACAGAAGCACCAACCCTTGAGGATGCCGCCGATCGGTCCAAGCGCCACGCCGGTTTCAAGCGGTGCACATCGGGCACCGGCGCCGAAGCCGACCTCCTCAAGTTCGATCGCATCGATCGCATGGTTCGAGCTCAGATCATCCACCAGCGCCGCGACGTATTCTCGCACGTCGGGGTTCGACGGACACAGTCGCGCTGCGATTGGGTCGCCGAAGACGTCCACACAGGCGGCCATCGGATGCCTCGCCGCCAGGAGACTGTTGCGACAGCACACCGCCCACGCGCGACATTGCAAAGAATGCTGCCGGGCTCTTTTGGTGATTTGTCCCAGCGGGTCGCGCGACTTCATCCACGCAGCCGCCGTCGGACGCAGACGGGTATTGGCATAGTGTTTGCTCGACGGGTGGAAGTGGGCGGCGGCTTGGCGCACGATCGTTCGCGGACCATTCAATTCTCGCGAGCGAAACTCGGTCAAATCGTCGAGCACCGCGGCAACCGAGACGGCATCCACGCCGATCTCTCCGGCCAGACGCCCCAGTGCACGGTCATAGCCCTCGTCTTCCAGGTCCCACGGATAACACCAGAAGAAGGCTTTTGCCATGATCGCTCATCCACTTGTCTGAGAACGTGCTTGAGTCGTCCCCAATCAGCGCCGCGCCGGTCAGGAAGCGGTTGGCGCTGCTGGTGAGGGCCCCTCGTCTTGCGAGCCGATCGACTCCTGACGGTCGCGGCTCTGATCTCATAAGACTTTCTCAGTCGGCATTCTCGGTGTCCTGCGTGTCGATGTCGGGCGGTCCCTTGAGGTGCTCCTCGGCGTCGACCGGCGGCAGCGTCAGAACGCGGTAGAGACAGTAGCTCACCAGGCTCAGGACCGAGCCGACCGAGAGAACCATGATTGATCCGCCGATCAGGGTGAGGCCGCTGCTCATCGCAATTCCTCCAGAGGCTTAACCGGCAGGACGTCCTCTTCGATCGCCAGATTGCGAAACACTCCATTGCGTTTCCATCGTTTGCCGGCGATATGGACGAGTAAAATCATGAATGCCAGAACGACGCCGATGAACATGAGGGAATGTCGGGCGACGTCGTTCTCCGAAAGCTTTGCGACGTATTCAGGGACGCTCTTCATGCAGAAAGGAATGAAGATGGCCAACAGATAAATCGGGGCCACGTATTTGATCATGTATTGGACAAAACGAGGGATGCGGATGTGAGCGCCGCGATGGGCTCGACCTCGGCCTTGTCAATGCCGAAGACCCATCCGTACAAGAAGGTCTGAATCATGGCCAGGACGAAGATCAGGGCGCTGCCGACCCAAAAGTCGAAGGTGTCCAGGGCAATCGACCCCTTGGAAAAATAAATGACGAATCCGCAACCCAGCGCCGAGAGCAAGCCGAGAAAGGCGGCCGAGGCATGTCGCTTCAGGCCGAAGCCCTCTTCGAAAAAGGCAATCACCGGCTGGAGCATGGACAGGCTGCTGGTGATGGCCGCCAGGAACAGCATGAAAAACCAGAGGAATCCGAAGAACCGTCCCAACGGCATGGCGGCAAATACGTTGGGAAGTGCGATGAAGCCCAGCCCGAAGACGCCGAAGCTGCCGGCCGCGACGCCGAGAAAAATAAATGCCGCGGGCAAGGTAATCATGCCGCCCAGGCACACCTCAAAAAACTCATTCATACTGCTGGCGGTCAAGCCGCTGAGGACCACGTCGTCGTTTCGCCGCAGATAGCTGGCATAATTGATGATGATTCCGAAGCCCACCGACAAGCTGAAGAAGATTTGTCCTGAGGCCGCCAGCCAGGTCTTGGGATCGGCCAACTTGCTCAGGTCGGGATTCCACATGAATCCCAGTCCGCCGAAGACCGATTGCCCCGGCTTGGTCGGATCGGGGGTTCCCAAGGTCAACACGCGAACGAGCACGCACAGGGCGCAGATGACCATGATGGGCATGGCGATCTTGCAAAAGCTCTCGATTCCCTTGGACACGCCCCGATAGATCAGGGCGAAGTTGATGACGAACGTGGCCAGGAGAATCATCATGAACATTCCATGGCCGGATGTGAGCAGGGCACCGTCGGCATCGGAACCGACGTATTGATGATAGAAAGACGTGTAGGCCTCCACGTTGCTTCCCTTCATCAGGTCGCCGGTCAGATAGTGGATGGCATAGCCCAGGCACCACGACTCGATGACCACATAGTACATGTAAATGACCAGCGGGATGAGCAGGGCCAGTGCACCGAAATACTTGGCGATCGGATTTCGCCAGATGACGCTGAAGATGCCCGGTGCGGAGTTGAAGCCGCGGACCCCGCCGTACCGGCCCATGGTCCACTCGACCCAACAGAGGGGAATGCCCAGGACGAGCAGCGAGATGAAGTAGGGGATCATGAAGGCCCCGCCGCCGTTCTGGGCCGCCTGACCTGGGAAGCGTAGAAAGTTTCCCAAGCCCACGGCCGACCCGGCCACCGCCAGGATGACGCCGATCCGAGACCCCCACTGTTCACGTTTCACGCAGTCGCTCCTTTTCTAGTCAGTCCTTCAACCCATCCCCCAAAGTTCTTGCTACCGGCTCTCACTCGATTGGTCGCCGCAGGCACCGCTGCGGCAGCGGCTCAGCGCTCTGTTTTGGTTGCGACCGAAGGCCGCGCTGTGGCACCGGTTTCCAACCGGTGCGAAACACAGGCCTCCAACCTGCGTCAAGCACCGGTTGGAAACCGGTGCCACAGGAGTTTTAGGATGTACTCATAGACGATCGTCTATCAAAACCACCCCCAAGGGGACTCGAACCCCTGTCGCCGGCATGAAAAGCCGGTGTCCTAGGCCACTAGACGATGGGGGCCTCGATCAACGTCACCTCGTCAGGTGTGAAACCGGGATCATAAACGGAGAAAGGTAACATCGGCGGGCGATCAACGCCAGTCCCTCCGGCAGGCTGCAAAGGCCCGTGAATGACGTGGTTTCCCGCCGGCCCGGCCGCGAAGTGTGGAAAGAAAAAGCCGCGCCGACCGAAAGATCGGCCGGCGCGGCACCGCATGGCTGCGACCAAGGGGGGACTCGATCGCAGCAGGGCATGAAGAGGCCGGGTCTGTGGACCCGACCCTCGGGGGACACGGCACTGGCGCAGGCAACTCGACACGGCGCGGACCCGGTTGCCGCAGACGATCAGGACCGATGGGCCGGTGCCTGATAGTGTGATTCCGATCGTCCACCGGATCGGCCGGCCGATCCCACATTCAACTCATATGCGCGGTCCATCGCAGAATCAATCACCCATGTCTGACGGATGTCAGGAATTATCCGCATCGACCGATTTCGGCTCTGGCGGGCCATGCTTATCGGTGGCCTGCCGGGTGAAGAGAGGGCGGACTTTTCGGGCCGGCCGATGCCGGTTCCTCGCTCCGTGCGTCGGGCCCGAGGCCACGGGTGAAAGAGAGCCCTTTGCCCGTGTCAGCCGGTCACAAGCCGCTACAATGCCTCTCCATGGACCCGATCCCGTGGCTGCAAAACCACCGAATGCTTCTGCTCTACGCTGTCGCGGTTTTGCTGGGGCTGGTCTTCCTGCAACGTCTGTTCCGCAAACTCCGCCGTCGCCGCCCGCCGGCTCCGCTCCATCCCCGATTGCAGGCTTATGCCGGGCGCAGCGAGGCCGATATTGAGTCCGAGCGACGCGACGCCGAGAAGATCATCGCCACAAGCTCCACCGGCTCGGTCGCCGGCTACGAGATCGTTCAACAAATCGAGGCCGTCTTCGTTGAGGGTTATCGCACGCCGCAAGAGGCGACCATGGCCCTCAAGGCCGCCGCGGCGCGAAAGGGCGCCAATGCCCTGATAAACCTTTCGCAGCAGCGCACCGCCGCAGGCCGGAGCACCGCCCAAGGCGACGCGGTCCTGATTCGCCCACGGGTTGCGAAGACGCCAAAGAAATAGGCCGTCA
>Ga0114931_10010608_pt1 | contig 10962 bp, 12 predicted proteins | sample 2SBtaG_FD_89579 | JGI IMG/M metagenome (GOLD analysis project Ga0114931, IMG submission 89579) | Deep subsurface microbial communities from Kolumbo volcano to uncover new lineages of life (NeLLi) - 2SBTROV14_V59a metaG | ecosystem: Environmental > Aquatic > Marine > Volcanic | place: Kolumbo...
AATTGTACTTTTGTTAATTCAATCATCTCTTTTTATTTAATTTATAAGTTTTTGTGAACTTCAAATTTAATTGTTGAGATGATTGTCTTTGTAATTCAGACACACTTTTTGGGACGGTATCATCAAATTGCCTTCCATTTGGAGGCATACCATAATTCAAATTCGATTTATACACCTCCATAGTAAGACTTTGAGAAGCATCTGTTGATTTACCAACTATTTGCCCTATAAAAATAGAGTCATTCGACAAATCAAAATTCCTGTTGGACAACACATACATTTCATCTGCTGCTCCATCTGCTCCTTGTATAGGATGTAAATTTCTCACAAATTTCCCACCATATCTAATATCGCTAAAAAGCACCGAATTCAAGCTAGGATCTCCATTGTATCCTTTTGCTTTTTCTACCTGCCATACAATAGAGCCATCAAATCCTACTTGCCATGAAACACCTGGGATAATCAAGTTACCTGTAATGAATAAATCAGTTTCAGTCATCGCTATAGGAGGAAAATCTGTCCATCTATCATTGTTTAATGGGTTACCCGGCAATTCATAAACGTTCCACGGATCAACAGGATTATTAGTAGTAGAAAAACACACAACAACTGTATTATCTGAAGGTGCTCTGTTCTTTAAGAACACCAGAATAAAACGATCTGCCTCCTTATCGTAAATAATTTTTGGATCAAACACATCGTTACTATTCACAAACGATGATAACGACAACATAGTTGAAGGACTCATGAGCAAATTAGAATCACCCACCAAATCATAAGCTAAAACCCATGAGTTCACGCCCACTAAAGCAATTCCATCATTAGATACTGCCATAGTATTATCGTTTGGGGTACCACCAAAAAGATCACGCCAAACACCTATTGCTTCCACATACCTTCTTAAACCAAATTCTTGTCCAACAGTCGGAGTTGGCACAACAGCTTTATTGTTATAACTTTTTGTTGAAAATTTTCTTACTGGAAAAAGCTCCCGTGATTTAATTTTTTGTTGAAGAACATAAGACTTCACAGAATTTCCACCAGGAGTTGGAATCTCCTTATTCACTAATGTTGCATTAAAACTCTCCTTAATTGCTCTTGGAGCAACGATAGCCGTTTTTTGAATAGCCATTTTTTTCGTTGAAAAAGTTACTTTTTCCTGAGCAAAAATGGATTGAAAAAGAAGAACACAAATCAATAATAATAACACTCTCATAAGCACACTTGTTTACACTTTATCTGTCAAATTTACCAATTATTTCCTTTAACATTTTTTAACAATAATTTATTCACTTTTGTTGTTAAAATTCAGATTACTTACTAATTTTGAATCAAATAACATTGAATACTTATGGAAGGAACAGGATTAAACACGAATGAGCCTCAAGAGGTTACTAAAACAACCTCTTCACATTCTTCTAATGTGGATATAAAGGCATTAAATGAAAAGATTCAGGAAGAAAGTGCTTTTGTTGATTTACTCACCATGGAAATGAACAAAGTCATTATTGGTCAACACCACATGACTGAAAGTTTATTGATTGGGCTACTTTCAAATGGACACATTCTTTTAGAAGGTGTTCCTGGTTTAGCAAAAACATTAGCCATCACCACCTTAGCAAAAACAGTTGATGCAAAATTTAGTAGGGTTCAATTTACTCCAGATTTATTGCCAGCCGATGTTATTGGAACCATGATTTACAACCAAAAGCAAGAAGCTTTTAGTGTGAAAAAAGGACCTATTTTTGCCAATTTCGTGCTTGCTGATGAGATTAATCGTGCTCCTGCAAAAGTACAAAGTGCTTTACTAGAAGCCATGCAAGAGCGACAAATTACCATTGGTGAAGAAACGTTTAAACTTCCTGAGCCCTTTTTAGTGTTGGCCACTCAAAACCCGGTTGAACAGGAAGGAACATACCCTTTGCCTGAAGCTCAGGTGGATCGATTTATGTTAAAAGTGGTTTTAGACTATCCAAAAAAAGAAGAAGAAAAAATTATTATTAGAAATTCCATTAATGGCTTCCCAACACCAAATAAGGTAATAACACCAGAAAGCATTATCAAAGCAAGAGCAGTAGTCAAAGAAGTTTATATGGATGAAAAAATTGAACAATATATCGTAGATATTGTTGATGCTACTCGTAACCCTGAAAACCATAATCTGGCAGAATATAAAAACCTAATTAATTTTGGAGGTTCCCCAAGAGCAAGTATTAACTTGGCTTTAGCTTCAAAAGCATATGCTTTTATTAAACGAAGAGGATATGTAATCCCTGAAGATGTAAGAGCAATATGCCATGATGTGTTAAGACACAGAATTGGTTTAAGCTACGAAGCAGAAGCAGAAAACATTACCACTGAAGAAATTATAAACGGAATTTTAAATAACGTTGAAATTCCATAAGCAATGAGCAATCAATCTACAGCTGAACTACTAAAAAAAGTAAGAAAGATTGAAATTAAAACCCGAGGGTTAAGTAATCAAATATTTTCGGGTGAGTACCATTCTGCTTTCAAGGGAAGAGGTATGGCTTTTAGTGAAGTAAGAGAGTACCAGCATGGTGATGAAATAAGAACTATCGATTGGAATGTAACAGCTCGTTTTAACCATCCTTATGTAAAAGTATTTGAAGAGGAACGCGAAATGACCGTAATGCTATTAGTAGACGTAAGTGGTTCTGAAGAATTTGGTACTCAACAAAGAAGCAAGCAAGAATTAGCTACAGAAATATGTGCTGTATTAGCTTTTTCAGCCATCCAAAACAATGATAAAGTGGGGGTTATTTTCTTTTCAGATAAAATCGAAAAATTTATTCCTCCAAAAAAAGGAAGAAGCCATATTTTAATGATTATTAGAGATTTAATTGATTTTACTCCTGAAAGTAAAGGAACCGATATTGAGATGGCGCTGAAATATTTTACCAACGTTATTAAAAAACGCAGTACTGCTTTTTTAATTTCTGATTTTGTTACCAATCATGATTTTGAAAACGCCTTAAAAATTGCCAATAGAAAACACGACTTAATGGCATTGAGGTTACACGATAAAGCAGAAGATGAATTACCCAATATTGGATTGGTTCCTATGTTAGATAGTGAGACAGACCAAATACAATGGGTGAATACGTCTAGTAAAGAAGTGCAAAAAGAATACAAAATTGAAGCCTTAAAAAGAAATGATTACTTAAAAAACACCTTTAAAAGAGGAGGGGTTGACAACACCAACATTGCAACCCACGAAGATTACGTAAAGCCACTAATGGCTTTATTTAAAAGAAGAGAAGCTAAGTAATTATGAATGTTAAATTGATAATTATATATGAATGTCATTCCGATTGTATTCCGGTTTTTTTGTCGGAAGAAACAGAGAAATCTTTTAAACTAAGTACTAAAAAACAAAAAGGTACCTCCACTTGGGTCGTATGACAATCTGAAAAATGAAAAAAATACTTTACATATTAGTTCTCCTTTTAGGAAGTCTAAGTATTTCAGCTCAAGACCCTGAAGTACATGCCACAATAGATACCAATTTCATTCTAATAGGTGAACAAGCTCAAATTGAATTAAGCATTCAATACCGAGTAGATGAACACCAACCCAGTATTGTATTTCCTCCTTTGTATGATACCATTAACGAATTCGTAGAAATTGTTCAGCAGTCTCCAATAGATACTATCATCCCTGATAAAGAAGATCCATACTCTTTCCAACAAACTCAGCAACTCATCATTACTTCTTTCGATTCTGGATATTACGCCATCCCTCCTTTTCGATTTGTAGTAGATGAAGACACCATAGAAACACAGCCTTTATTAATTGAGGTTCAAAATGTTGCAGTAGATACAGCAGAAGCCATTTTTGACATAAAAGACCCGATTAAAGAGCCTTTTAGCATTATAGATTGGCTAAAAGAAAACTGGATTTATTTAGTGGGTACTTTGGCATTAATTATTGCCATTGTATTATTGATTATTTACCTTAAGAAAAGACCTAAAAAGGAAGAAGCCATAGAAATTATTCCTGACATTCCTCCTCATGTTATTGCCTTGGAAAAACTAGAACACATCAAAAACGAAAAGTTGTGGCAATCCGGCAAAGCAAAACGATACCATTCTGAAATTTCAGAAATTCTAAGGACTTATATTGAGCAGCGCTATCAAGTTAAAGCCTTAGAAGAAACAACTGCCGAAATTATGCATGAGCTCCGATTACAAGCAATTGATACCCAACTCATGACTAACCTCAACAAAACAATGGTCTTAGCCGATTTGGTAAAGTTTGCTAAAGAACAACCATTAGCCAATGAAAATGAAACAAGTATGGTTCATGCCATTGAATTTGTTGAACAAACAAAATTAATTATTAATAAAGATGAAACACCCCCTGCAATTCCTTCTAGGGAATAGAGCGAAAGCCTTCTCCCTTTGAGGAGAGAGTGAGAGGGATGTAAAAAAAAGAAGATGTTACAGAAATGGAATGAAATATCATTTGCTAACCCCCAATTTTTCTGGGCACTGGCCATTATTCCGTTAATGGTTGCTTGGTATATTTTTAGACAAAACAAACTATACGGCACTGTAAAAATTACTACCCTAAAAAATTTCTCTACATCTAAATACACTTTGCTAAGACATTCACTTTTAGGGTTAAGGTGTATTGCTTTAGGAGCGTTAATCACTGCTTTAGCACGACCACAAACCTCTTTAAGTTGGCAAGACGTTACTACCGAAGGTATTGATATTGTTATTGCGTTAGATATATCAGGAAGTATGTTAGCAGAAGATTTTAAACCCAACCGTTTAGAAGCTTCTAAGCAAGTAGCGATGGATTTTATTTCAGAAAGACCCTACGATAGAATCGGATTAGTAATATATGGTGGAGAAAGCTTTACTCAATGTCCACTCACCACCGATCATGATGTGTTACTCAATTTATTTGACGACATCAAAAACGGCATGATAGAAGATGGGACAGCAATAGGTATGGGGCTTGCTACAGCTGTTAATCGTTTAAAAGATAGTGATGCTATAAGTAAAGTGGCCATTCTTTTAACAGATGGGTCTAACAATTCAGGCTCTATCCCCCCAGTGACAGCAGCGGAGATTGCTCGTGAATTTGGTATTCGAGTGTATACTATTGGAGTAGGTTCTAACGGAACTGCCCCTACTCCCTATCGGGATCAATTTGGCAGAGTTCAGTACCAAAATGTACCGGTAAGAATTGATGAGAAAACGCTCAACGAAATTGCTGATATTGCCAATGGAGCCTATTTTAGAGCAACTAATAAAAAGAACTTAGAAAAAATTTATGAAGAGATTGATCAATTAGAAAAATCAAAAATTGAAGTAACAGAATACAAAAAGAAATCAGAACAGTTCTGGCCTTTTGCCGCTTGTGCTGCTTTATTATTACTGATTGAATTTTTATTAAAAAACACCATTTTTAAAGGCATTGTATAGATTTGAACATACCGAGTTTTTGTGGGCCATTTTGGGTGTTATACCTTTAATGCTAATTGTTTTTTTCTATATCCAAAACTGGAAAAAGAGAAAACGACAAGCATTTGGTGATTCCCGAATGATTACGCGTATGATGCCTAATGTTTCTACCTCTCTTCCTGTAGTAAAGTTTTCGCTTTATGGGTTAGCTATGATTTCTTTATTACTAGGACTAGCCAATTTCCAGTACGGAACAAAAATGGAAGAAGTAAAAAGAGAAGGGATTGATTTAATGATTGCTTTGGATGTTTCTAACAGTATGCTAGCAGAAGATCTTTCTCCTAACCGTTTAGAAAGAGCGAAAAGAGCCATTTATCAACTCATAGAAAAGTTGCACAACGACCGATTAGGGATTATTGTTTTTGCTGGTGATGCCTATGTGCAGCTACCCATTACAACCGATTATTCCTCTGCTAAATTGTTTTTAGAAACGATAGGTACAGATATTGTGCCTACACAAGGAACATCCATTGGTTCTGCAATAGATTTGGCCATGGAATCGTTTGATTTTGAAAATGGAACCAGTAAAGCTATTGTGGTGATTACAGATGGAGAAAATCATGAAGAAGATGCTGTAGAAAATGCTCAGCTTGCTGCTAGTGAAGGTGTTACTGTTCACACTATAGGTATGGGTTCTGAAAGTGGAGCTCCTATCCCAATTTACAAAAGAGGTGCTCAAGTAGGGTTTAGAACAGACAATCAAAACAATACGGTAGTTTCTAAATTAGACGAAGACATGTTGAAAAAAATTGCTGTAGCAGGAAATGGAACTTATGTAAGAGCAACTAATGCTAATGCTGGTCTGGGTATTATTATGGAAGGGATTAACCAAATGGAGAAAAAAGAATTTGGCAGTAAAACATTCAAAGATTACGAAGATCGTTTTCAGATATTTCTGATTATAGCTTTAGTGCTCTTGATATTGGAATACTTTATTTCCAACAGAAAAAGTACAAAGCTAGATGGATTGAATTTGTTTGAAAAAAAGTGAGAAACAGAATAATACCATATCAACCATACTTAAAACCTTTAGCTCGAAAGCTAAGGAAGAACATGACATTATCTGAAATTTTGCTATGGCAAGAAATTAGGAAAAAAAGTTTAGGAGTTGAATTTCACCGGCAAGTACCAATAGACAACTACATTGTCGATTTTTACTGTCATGAACTCAATTTGGTTATTGAAGTTGATGGAGCTAGTCATTATATCGATAATGTTTATGATAATGATGTTTTAAGGCAAAAAAAGTTAGAAAGACTAGGTTTAGTACTTATTCGTTTTGACGATTCAGAAATTAAAAATGATATAAATAATGTTTTAAGAGCATTAGAACTAAAAATAAAAGAATTAAAAACACATAAATTGAGCGGAGAAAAAAGTCTCCCTTCGAATAGCTTGTCCCGAATTTATTTCGGGAGAGATATAGAGGGATGTCAACCAAATAACAAACACCCCTATCATCCCCTCAAGGGGATAGTTATTCGCTCAAAAATTATTGAAGTTAAGAGTATTACAAATAAAATTGAAGAACTAAATGGAAGAATTTGAGCACAAACAAAAGTCTCCCTTTGAAGGGAGATTTAGAGGGATGCTAATACACCCCTGTAATCCCCCCGAAATAAATTCGGAACAGGACCCTCAAGGGGATAATTACTTGCTCAAAGATTTATTAAAATAATGAAGTACATACTATACATAACCACTTTTCTCATTACCCTGAGCGCTTTTTCTCAAGAAGAGAAAAAACACATCAGGGAAGGGAATAAATTGTATAAAGCAGAGAAATACGAAGAAGCCAACGAGAGTTATAAAAAAGCGTTGGAGAAAAACAACCAATCCATCAAAGCCGAATTCAATTTGGGAGATGCTTTGTACAAACAAAAAAAGTATGCTGAAGCCGGACAACAATTTCAAAAAGTAGCCGAAAAGACAGAAAACACAGAATTGAAAGCCAATGCTTATCACAACATGGGTAACTCATTATTACAAGCACAAAAATACCAAGAGAGTATTGATGCTTATAAAAAAGCATTAAGAGAAAATCCTACAGATGATGAGACAAGATATAATTTAGCCTATGCTAAAAAGAAGCTCCAACAACAACAAGAACAGCAGAAAAAAGATCAAGACAAAAAAGATGATGAGAAAAAGGATGATCAGGATAAGAAAGATGAGAACAAGAAAGATGATCAAAAAAAGGACGAAAACAAAGACAAGAAAGACGAAAACAAAGATAAAAAAGACGATAAGGGAGATGAGAAAAAAGATCAAAAAAATGATTCCAATAAAGGAGATGAGAAAAAAGAAAATGAAAAGAAACAACAAAAACCCCAGCCTAACCAACTCTCTAAACAAGATGCACAACGCATGTTAGATGCTTTAAACAACAAAGAGAAACAGGTGCAAGCTAAATTGAAAAAGAAAAAACAAAAAGGACAAAAAGTAAAAATTGAAAAAGATTGGTAATCAATTAATTTGCTAATATTGCCAACTGATAACATGCAAGTGCTTAATAAACATATCTTCACCACTCTCCTAACCCTATTTTTAGGATGCGTTAGTTATGCGCAAGATTTTCAGTTTACTGCTGCTACTAGTCACCGAACCGTAAAAACGGGCGATCGTTTTAAAATTGAATTTAAAGGAAGTGGAGATTTTACCAACTTCAAAGCTCCCAACCTAAGTAATTTTAGAGTGCTTTCAGGTCCTAACCAATCTACTAACATGAGTTGGATAAATGGAAAAACTTCTTCTAACGTTTCGTATAGCTATATTTTAATGGCCGTTAAAGAAGGAGAATTTACCATCGGTCCGGCTGTAGCTGCATTTAATGGAAAAGCCTACAAAACGAATACACTAAAAATAAAAGTAACCAAAGGCGTAGCTGTTCAACAAGGCGGTAATCAAGGAAATACTAGTTCGCAAAAAACAAATGTATCTGACGATTTATACATCAAAGCATCCGTAAATAAAACCAGAGTTTATCAAGGAGAGCAGATTATTGCCACTTACAAGCTATACACTCGGGTGAACATCTCTGGAAATGAATTGGTGAAAAATGCCGATTTAAACGGTTTTTGGAGTCAAGAAATTGATATAGGTCAATCACAATGGACAGAAGAAGTAGTAGGTGGTTACCGTTGGCAAGTAGCAACCATCAGAAAAATAGTATTGTTCCCTCAGCGTTCTGGAAAACTAGAAATTGACCCTTTATCCATGAATTTTACTGTGCAACGTAGAGCAAGTGGTAGAGGACAAAGTGTTTTTGATCAGTTTTTTGGAAGGTATGAAAATGTAGAGTACCAGCTAAAAAGCAAACCCATAAAAATTAATGTGCTCCCTCATCCCCAACCAGAACCTGAAGGGTTTAGTGGTGCCGTTGGTAAAATGGATATGGTGGTGGATGTTTCTACTAACGAAGTAAAAGCCAATGAAGCCATTAACATTAAAGTAAAAATATCGGGAAAAGGCAATGTGAATTTGGTAGATCAACCAACTATGAAATTTCCATCCGATTTTGAGACGTACGATCCCAAAGTAAAAGAAAACATCAAAACTACCGTAAATGGAGTGTCAGGAAGTATTGAATATGATTATTTAATTATTCCTCGCCATGCAGGAAAATTTAACATCGATCCTGTAGTATTTTCTTACTTTAATCCGGCTACTAAAAAATATAAAACCATTACCTCCGAACCCATTCAACTCAATGTGTTAAAAGGCGATGGTTCAGCAACTAATGTATCTTTCTCATCTTCCAATAAAGAAGACATTGAGCTGTTAGGAGAAGACATTCGGTATATCCATACCCTACCTGTAAAAATAACACATAGCAACACACCATTTTACAACTCATGGAAATTCTATTTACTACTATTAATCGCTCCCCTATTATTTGTGTTGGCATTTATTTTCAGAAATAAAATAAGAGCCGCCAACAGTGATATAATAGGTATAAAGAAAAAGAAAGCGAGCAAAGTGGCTAGCAAACTATTAACCGCTGCAAAAGAAAGCTTAGCAGCCAATAACAAAAACGAATTTTATGAAGCCATTTCTAAAGCATTGTTTGGATACATTGGTGATAAATTGAACATTGAAGTATCAGAACTCAACCAGTCGAACATTAAAGAGAAATTAACGACCATTAATGTTACCGAAAACACCATTACCGACTTAATTGAAACCATAGAATTGTGTGATATGGCCCGCTTTGCACCGGTTGCAGTTTCTGAACAAGAAGTGTATGATAAAGCAGAAAGCATCATTAATAAAATTGAAGACGAAGTATAACAATGATGAATGTTGAATTAAAAAATATCATTTCAAAGAAAACAATTGCCTTGTTGTTGGTATGCCTCTCTTTCAACACATTTGCCTCCACACAAGATGATTACACGAAGGCCAATTCATTTTACAATGAAGGTAATTATGAAGAAGCCATTGGTATTTATGAAGAAATATTAAGTAGCAACAACATTGCTCCTGATATTTATTACAACTTGGGCAATGCTTACTACAAAAACAACCAAATACCATTGGCTATTTTAAATTACGAACGGACATTAAAACTAAAACCCGACCATGAAGACGCTTTGTTTAATCTTAAAATGACGAACAAAAAAACAGTAGATAAAATTGAGCGTTTACCCGAATTATTTATTGCCAACTCTTGGAGAAACTTAGTGACTTCAAGAACAGTTAACAATTGGGCTTACTTTACAGTGGGGTTGGTATTCTTGGCATTGCTCTTTTTTATTATATACCTGCTCACTACCCCTGTGTTGTTTAAGAAAATAAGCTTTTATAGTGGAAGCTTCTTTCTGATAGTGAGTTTATTTTGTTGGTTAATGGCGAGCCAACACCAACGCATTAATGCATCTTCATCCGAAGCCATTATTTTTGAACCCACCATTACCATTCAAAGTGAACCGAACTTAAAAGCAGAAAAACTATTTACCCTACACGAAGGCACCAAAGTAAAATTGCTGGAGCAAGTTAACGATTGGAGTAAAATTAAACTCCCTAATGGCAATGTAGGCTGGGTAGCTTCCTCAGCTATTGAGACAATATAATTCCTACATTCGCTTTAATTTAAACCTTTATACCATGAAATTACGTTACTTTTTACCATTTTATTTTAGTTATTGCATGTAACTGCCCCTCAAGAAGAATCTTTACCACTAACTCCAGCAGTCATAATAGCTCCTGCAACAAAAAAAAAGCAAAGTGCATTTTATTCACTTTAACCACACCAATCCGGTAATCAATTCGGATAGCGAACAAAGTAAAACCATTACCGACAATGGATTTAATGTGGCGCACATTTATGATGTAGTTCAATTGAGTTAAGTTCTAATTAAGACAGCGTTATTTTTAAACATTTCAAATAACCCATACGCTTGATCTGATAAAAGCATAGCTAAAAACCACTGTTTCAGTGTTGTCTTGCTGTTCTGAAGCTCTC
>Ga0114931_10010609_pt1 | contig 10962 bp, 12 predicted proteins | sample 2SBtaG_FD_89579 | JGI IMG/M metagenome (GOLD analysis project Ga0114931, IMG submission 89579) | Deep subsurface microbial communities from Kolumbo volcano to uncover new lineages of life (NeLLi) - 2SBTROV14_V59a metaG | ecosystem: Environmental > Aquatic > Marine > Volcanic | place: Kolumbo...
GAACGCGCCCAGGCTCAGTCGCCAAAGACGCGCGTGAAGTTCTCGGCGTAGAAGCGGTTCCGCGCGTCTTCGCCGCGCGCGCCCAGCGTCTGCTCGAAGCGGCCGAGCGGGTTCCGGCCTCCCTCGAAGTGCGGGTAGTCGCTCGAGAAGAGGAAGAGGTCGGCGCTCGACTGGTCGATCAGATCGCCGACGTCTTCGTACGGGTAGGGCGTGAACGCGAGCTGTTCCGCGATCTGCTCCGAGGGGCGCCGCGTGAGCCTGGCGAGTTCGGGCTCGGACTTGCGCCAGATCTCTGCGCTCCAGTCGAGGCGCTTCGTCATCGAGGGCACCCAGCCGGCGCCGAGTTCGATCGCGCCACCCCGCAGCTCCGGGAAGCGTTCCAGCACGCCGTCCAGGATCATCGCCCCGAGGAAGGTCTCGACCGGGTGATGGAGTGACGTCATGTCCTTGCTGCGCACGTTCTCGCCGCCGCCCAGCCAATCCGTCGGGATCGGTCGCCCGGTGTTCATCCAGTCCGGGTGGAGCTGGAGCGGCTGCCCGCCGACGTGCAGGACGAAGGGTACGCGGGCTTCGGCGAGGCGCGCCCAGATGGCGTCGAAGTCGTCGTGCCCGGGCGAACGGCCGCCGTTGGCCCCGTGCGGGATCCAGGCGGCGGCGAGCCCCATCTCGAGCAGTGCATCGAGTTCCGAAGCGGCGCGGGCCGGATCGTCGAGGGGCAGGGCGCCGACGCCCAGGAGCCGGGCGTCGGCGGCGCAGAAGTGCGCCATCGCGCGGTTGTGTGCGCGGGCCGCCCCGTAGCGGTCCTCGGGCGAGAGGGCGCCGTAGAAACAGAAGCCCGCCGAGAAGGTCGAGAAGACGAGCTGCTTCTGGAAGCCCAGCTGGTCGAGCGCCTGCGTCCGCTCCTCGCGATTGAACGCGCCGAGCGCGGCATAACCCTTTGGGCCGGCGATCAACCCGTCGCCCAGGGCCACCATCTCGTCCACGCGTTCGGGGGGCTGGGCGCCGCGCGCGGCGGCCTCCTGGACGCCCTTCGCGCTGCGTCCGCCGGATGCGAACGACAGGTCCGGCAACCGCTCCCGGAGCGCGGGGTCGGCGAAATCGCGCAGGAAGTCCGGCAGCTCCATGATGTGGCTGTCGGCGTCGAAGTAGGTCCGTCCCTGTGCATACGGCATCGGAGGCTCCTGTCGTCGGGTCGTCGGCTGGTGCGAGCGTATCACGCGCGCCCGGGGCGCGAGCGCCCACCGACCCCGCTAGCCGAGGGCGCTCACGCCATCGCGGAGCACCGGCATCCAGTCGTTGACCGGGTTCGGCACCCGTGCGCCGTCGGCCTGTTCGATGCCCGGGTCCACGGTGCCGGCCCGGGCGAAGTGCCAGACCATCGCCGCGCGCAGCCCGGACGAGGCGTTGTCTGTGCTCCGGTGCATCAGGTGGCTGTCGAAGACGAGCAGATCGCCCGGGGCGAGCAGGCAGGCTTCGCTGGCGCCCATGTCGTGGTCCGCGATCTCGAAGTAGCCGTGGAGCGAGTCCGGCCGCGCGTCGGGAACGTGCGCGTGGACGGGCTCGCTCTGGCTTCCGGGCAGCACGTGGAGGCAGCCGTTCTCGCGCGTGGCCTCGGTGATGGCCAGCCACAGCGCGACGACGGGCCGCGCCGGCCGGAAGGGGAAGTAGTACGCGTCCTGGTGCCAGGGCTGTCCCCATGCGCCCGGATTCTTGAAGATGAACTGCGAGAGGAAGCAGTCGACGTCGGGGCCGACGCTGTCCCGGAGGATCCGAAGCACGTCCGCGTCGCGCAGGAAGGGCCGGAATGCGGGCCGGCGGTGCAGGCGGAAGATCTTGGAGACCCGGTCTTCCGGGCGTTCCCCCTCGAAGCCGGCCTGGCTCTCCTGCATCACGAGCGCGGGGGCGACCGGTCGTCCGCCGGCGGCTTCCCGCGCGATGCCGACCACGTCGGCCAGCAGCGCGGCCCCGGTCGCGGGTGGGGCGAAGCCGCGGTAGCACGCGAATCCCGGCTGGCCCGGTTCGCGCAGGATCCTTCGCAGGTGTCTGGTCTCGATCATCGCGTGGCCGACCTCTGGTAGGCTCGGCGCATTATATGGAAGACGTCCTTGCGGATCCCGATTCCCGCTTCGCCCCGGAGGCGTCGCAGGTGCGGGCGTTCCAGACGGACGGTCACGTCCTCGTGCGCGGGCTCGCGCACCCGGACGAGGTCGCCGCCGCACGCCCCGCCCTGCTGGCCGCGGCCGAGCGGACCCGGATCGACCGGCGTCCGCTCGCGGATCGCGACACCTACGGCAAGGCCTTCCTCCAGATGTTCAACCTCTGGCGGCAGGGCGAGGAGCCCCGCGCGTTCGTCCACGCCGCGCGCTTCGCCCGGGTCGCCGCGCGCCTGATGGGCGTCCCGGCGGTGCGTCTCTACCACGATCAGGCCCTCTTCAAGGAGCCGGGCGGCGGCCCGACGCCGTGGCACCAGGACCAGTTCTACTGGCCGCTCGACACCGAGCACACGATCACGCTCTGGATGCCGCTGGTTCCGGTGCGCCCCGAGATGGGGTTGATGACGTTCGCATCCGGCTCGCACCGGTTGGGCAACCTGGGCGATTTCCAGATCGGGGATGCGTCGCAGGCTGCCTTCGGTCGTCTGGTCGCCGAACGCGGGCTGCCGTTGGCACCGACGCCTGCGCTCGCGCCCGGCGACGCGAGCTTCCACGCCGGGTGGACGCTGCACTCCGCACCCGGCAACGCCACCGCGACGATGCGGGAGGCGATGACCGTGATCTATTTCGCCGACGGGACGAAGGTGGGACCCCTCGACCATCCGAGCCGGAGGTTCGACCGCGATACCTGGCTGGCCGGATGCGAACCCGGAACGCCCGCGGCGGGCCCCCTCAACCCGGTGCTGTTCCCGCCGGGCGCTTCGCTTTGACCGGGACGCTCAGCCCACGACCTCGAACCGCGCCCGGTGGACGATCTCGTCACTGGAGCGTCCGATGCCCAGTTCGAAGCTTCCGGGTTCGATCCGGAAGTCGCGTGTCTCGGGATCCCAGAAGCCCATCGCGCGGGGCGCGATCTCGAGCGTCAACTTCCGGGCTTCTCCCGGGTCGAGACGGACCTTGCCGAATGCGGCCAGTTCCCGCGGCGGCCGCGGCAGCCGGCATTCCAGGTCCGCCAGGTAGACCTGCACCACCTCGAGGCCGGCGCGGGCACCGACGTTGCGCACCGTGACGCCCAGCCGGAGAGGCTGCCCCGCATCGACCTGCGAGGGGATCTCGAAGCCGTCGATCGCGAAGCGCGTGTAGGAGAGGCCGTGGCCGAACGCGAAGCGCGGCCGGATGCTGCTCGCGTCGTAGTGGCGGTGGCCCACGTGGAGGTCCTCCGCATAACGAACCACTCCGTTCGCGCCGGGGTAGACCGCCGTGTCTCCGGTGTGGCAGGCGACGTCGTCCAGGCGCACCGGGATCGTGGTCGCGAGGCGGCCGCCCGGGTCGGCCTCGCCCATCAGGACGTCGACCACCGCGTGGCCGGCCTCCTGCCCGCCGTAGCCGGCGACGAGCACCGCGGCGACATCGTCGGCCCATTCCATCTCGACCGGGGCCCCGGCGTTCAGCACCACGATCGTCCGGCGATTGACCGCTGCGATGCGGCGGACGAGTTCCGCCTGCTCTCCCGGCAGGGCCATGTCCGTCTTGTCGTGCCCCTCGGTCTCCCAGTCCGCGTTCAGGCCGACGACGACGACGGCCACGTCGGCGTGTCGCGCAGCATCGCAGGCGCGTTCCAGTCCGTCCGGCGGTACCGGCTCGCAATGGCCGAGGCGGAAGCCCCGGAACGCGCGCGCACCCCCGGTCGAGTACTCGAGCGCGAGCGCGACGGGCCGGCCCGCGGTGAGCGCGACCTCGGCCACCTCTTCCTGCGATCCGAAGCCGAACCAGGAGTCGCCCGGGACCGGCGCGGTCCAGTTGTCGATGACCTCCCGCCCATCGATCCGGAGCCGCGCCCGCCCGGCGGCCTGGAGCGAGAAGCGATGAAGGCCCGAGACGCCGGGCGTGAAGGTGGCCGTGAGCCGTGCCGAGAACGAACCCAGGTCGATGGTGTCCGAGATCGGCCCGCGCCAGGTGTGGCCCGGATTCGCGAGCGTGTCGTGGTGCCCCGGGTCGCCTTCGAGCGATTCGGAGCCGAAGTAGTCGCAATCCATCCCGGCGCTGCCGTCGGCCGCGCGCAGCGCCTCCGCTCCCAACAGCGGGAGTTGACGGAAGCTCGTGCAGCCCGCTTCGTGGACGAGCGAGAATCCCCGCGCCTGCGCGCGTTGCTCGAAAGCCTGGAGGACGGCCACCGTGTAGTGCGGCGCGACGCGGGCGCTGCCGCCGCCCTGCGCGCTGGTCTGTGCCGCATTCGGGCCCACCAGCGCGACCCGCAGGTCCGCGGTGTCCGCGAGCGGCAGCACAGCGCGCCGGTTCGTGAGCAGGACGCACCCCGCAGCGGCGGCGCGTCTCGCCAGGGCGCGGTGTTCGGCGCGGTCGACGGAGCGTTCCTCGGGCTCGCCGGTGGCATCGAGCGCGCCCGTCCACTCCATCACGCCCAGGATGCGGCGAACCTTGTCGTCGAGTTCGCCCGCATCGACCGAGCCGCTGCGTACCGCATCGGCGAGCGCGGGGCCGAAGTGGCGCGGCGGGCCCGGCATCTCGAGATCGTTTCCACCGTTGCCCGCTCCCCGGGTGTCCTTGATCGCGAACCAGTCGGACACGACGAGGCCGGTGAAGCCCCACTCCCGCTTCAGGACGTCCACCAGGAGTTCGCGATGTTCGGTCGCGAACGTCCCGTTCACGCGGTTGTAGGCGGACATGATCGTCCGCGTGCCGGCCTCGCGGACCGCGGCCTCGAAGGGCTGCAGGTAGATCTCGCGAAGCGCGCGTTCGGAGACTTCCGAGCTGATCGACATCCGCTCGAACTCCGAGTCGTTGCAGACGAAGTGCTTCACGCAGGCCGCGACGCCTTCGCCCTGCACGCCGCGGACGAGTCCGGTCGCGAGTCGCGCGGTGAGGTGCGGGTCCTCCGAATAGCATTCGAAGTGCCGGCCTCCGAGCGGCGACCTGTGCAGGTTCACCGTGGGCCCCAGCACCACGTGCACGCCCTTGGTCTTCGCTTCCTGTGCGAGCGCGCGCCCGACTTCCTCGAGGAGATCGGGGTCGAAACTCGCCGCGAGGCACGTCGCGTTCGGAAAGCACGCGGAGGTGACGTCGCTCGCGCCGCCGAGCAGCGCGTCGACGCCGCCGCCGCGGACGCCGATGGGTCCGTCGCTGAACTTCATCCGCGGGATCCCGAGGCGCGCGATCGGCGCGGTGTGCCAGGCGTCGGATCCGGCCGTCAGCGCGGCCTTCTCGTCGAGGGTGAGCTCCGCGAGGAGGGTGTCGATCCGTTCGCTCATCGCCGGCTCACACGGCCTCGTCTACGTGGGGTCCCCGGCAGCGGGGAGACGCACACGATGCGGTCTCCGCCGCGTTCTCGCAACGCCGGGCCGGCGACGTCTCCCGGAGCCGAAGCCGTCAGCTCCGCGGGTCGATCCGGAAGATCCAGAGGAGATCGGGGTCCGTCGTCTCCGGCGCGTCGTATTTCTGCGAGACGATCCGTCCGACCGCGGCGAAAGTCTCGGGGTCCTCGACCTTCACGAGCTGGACCGCATAGCGCCGGCCGCCGGTCCGTACGATCGCGCGTCCGTCCTCCACCGCCTCGTGAGGCCACTGCTTCCAGAGCGTGAAGCTCGGAGCACCGCACGGGATGTGGGCGACGCCGTCGTAGACCACGGTCCAGACCGTGCGCGAGCGCACCGGGTCCAGCAACTGGAACTCGATCGTGTCGACATCGGCCAGCGAGGCCCAATCGAACGCGGCGGCCGAGGCCTCCTCGCCCGATTGGAAGGCGCCACCCGGGAAGAAGCCGCTCGGGCCGTCGCCGAAGCGCGCCACGCCCACGAAGGCCAGCAACGCCAGCAGGGCCGAGGCCACGAGGCCGCCCAGGATCTTCAGGACCTTCATCGCGACTCCCGCGTCGGCGTCCGGGCGCCCCGGCCCGCACCGTGGCCCGGAGCATGCCCGAAGCCGCACGCTCCCGCTCTCGGGAATCCGCGCACCGGCACACGAGCCCGACCGATCGCAATATGTATTGACAACTTGACAATTTGGGCCATTCTCTCCGGATGCCGGCCCTCGACCCCGCATCGCCCGTCCCGCTCTACGTCCAGCTCGCCGAGTCGCTGTTGGGCCAGATCCGGGCGGGAGCGCTGGCCCCGGGCCAACGCATCCCGTCCGAGCACGAGCTCGCCGGGCGCTACGGGGTCGGGCGCCCGACCGTCCGCCAGGCGACCGGGACCCTGGTGCGGCGGGGCTTCGTGCGCCGCCGGCGCGGCGCCGGGACCTTCGTCCGGGAACCATCGGCCCACGTCGATCTCTTCTCGCTCGGCGGCACCCTCGCGTCGTTCGCCGAGCAGGGCCTCGAGCTGCAGACCGACTGGGTGGCGCCGCCCGAGGCGACGGTGGCGCCCGGGGAACTCGCGGTCCTCGGCGGGCGCGAGGTCTTCGCGATGGCGCGCCGCGGCTGCATCGGGGGAGAGCCGGTCCTCGTCGAGCGCATCTGGATGGACGCGCGGAGCTTTCCCGATCTCGACCAGCACGCGCCTGCGGGGTGCTCCCTCTCCGAGCTGGTGCGGACCCGCTACCGGCTCGAACCCACCGCGGCGGACCAGCGCTTTCGCGTCGATCTCGTCGGCCGCGCGCTCGCCCGCTGGCTCGGGCTCGAGCCGGGCAGTCCCGTGCTGCAGGTCGATCGCACGCTGCACTTTCCCGGCGTCGGCGAAGCCGTCGTCGTCCGGATGGATTGCCGGACCGACCGTTTCTCCTTTTCCCAACGCATCGGAGCCGATCATGGCTGAGCCCGGAACCTACGGTCGCTTCGGCGGCGCCTACGTTCCCGAGATCCTGGTGGCCACCTTCGACGAGCTGCGCGCCGCCTTCGACGCCGCGAAGGCGGATCCCGCCTTCTGGGCCGGGTACGAGGCGCTGATGTCGTCCTACTCCTGCCGCCCCACGCCGATCACGTTCGCGGGCAACCTGAGCGCCGACCTCGGCGGGGCCCGCATCTACGTCAAGCGCGAGGACCTGAACCACACTGGCGCCCACAAGGCCAACAACGTGATGGGGCAGGGGCTCCTCGTGCAGCGCATGGGCAAGAAGCGCGTCATCGCCGAGACCGGGGCGGGGCAGCACGGCGTCGCGACCGCGACCATGGCCGCCAGGCTCGGCTTCGAATGCACCATCTACATGGGCGAGGTCGACGTGGCGCGGCAGCGCCCGAACGTCTTCTGGATGGAACGCCTCGGCGCGACCGTGGTCCCGGTGACCGAGGGCAGCCGGACGCTCAAGGACGCGATCAACGAGGCCTTCCGCGACTGGGTCACGAACATGGACACGACCCACTACGTGCTGGGAACGGCCTGCGGGCCGCATCCGTTCCCCGAGATGGTCACCTGGTTCCAGAGCATCATCGGCCGGGAGGCGCGCGAGCAGATCGTGGCCGTGGCGGGCAAGCTGCCCGACCGCATCTACGCGTGCGTCGGCGGCGGGTCCAACGCGATGGGCATCTTCTCCGCGTTCCTGGACGACGCCGAGGTGGAACTGGTGGGCGTCGAAGCGGGCGGACGCGGGGCCGGGAGCGGGCGGCACGCGGCCCGCCTTGCCCTGGACGAAGCGACGGTCGGGATCGCGCAGGGCTACAAGACGTACTTCCTGCAGGACGCGGACGGTCAGATGCTGGAGACGCATAGCGTGGCGGCCGGCCTCGACTACGTCGGCGTGTCGCCGATCCTCGCGGATCTGCACGAGAGGGGCCGCGTTCGCTTCGAGGTCGCGACTGACGCCGAGGTGATCGACGCGCTCTCGCTCACGGTACGGCGCGAAGGCCTGATCCCGGCCCTCGAGTCCGCGCACGCGTTCGCGCAGGCGTTCGCCGAGGCTCCGGCGATGTCGCCCGACCAGGTGATCCTGATCAACCAGAGCGGTCGCGGCGACAAGGACATCTTCACCGTGGCGGATGCCTTCGACGACCCCAAATGGAAGGCGTTCATCCGGCGCAAGGCGGAGGACTACCGTGGTTAGTGGACCCGTGTCCGGTGGAACGCTCGAGGACTTCATTCGCGAACGGCGTCGCGGCAAGGACATCCTGCTGATGACGCACATCGTGCTCGGCTACCCGAGCTTCGAGGCCTCCGTCGCGATGGTGGACGCAATGGTCGCGTCCGGCGTCGATCTGATCGAATTGCAGATCCCGTTCTCCGAACCGATCGCGGACGGACCGGTCATCCTGCACGCGAACCAGAAGGCCCTGGCCGCGGGATCGCGGGTGGCGCGCTGCTTCGAGGTGGCGAGGGAACTGTGCGCCCGGCACGCGATCCCGATGCTCTTCATGAGCTACACCAACATCGCCTACCGCTACGGCTTCGACGCGTTCGCGCGCGACGCTGCAGCGGCCGGCCTGCGGGGCGCCATCCTCCCCGACCTCCCGTACGAAGAAGGCGCCGAACTCCTGGCGGCGATGGACGCGCACGCGCTCGATCCCGTCTTCATCTATTCGCCCAACACCAGCGACGCGCGCATGCGCGCGATCGCGAAGCGGGCCCGGGGCTTCGTCTACTGCGTCGCGCGCAAGGGCGTGACCGGGGCCGATACGGACTTCGGCTCGCTGGACGGCTACCTGGCGCGATGCCACGCCGCGACCCCGTTGCCGCTGGCGCTCGGTTTCGGCGTGTCGGATGCGGCCGACGTCGCGGGGCTGGTAGGCAAGGTCGACATCGCGGTCGTGGGCTCGCAGACGATCCGGGTCATCGACGAGCAGGGGGTGGACGCCGTGGGCGCATTCGTAGGCGGGTTGCGCTGACGCTGCCGCCCGCGGGGCGGAGGTTGCGCATCTGCTGCCGCTCGTCGGAGGCGGATGTACGATTGCGCACAAGTTCGCGCGGCAGGTCTGCCGATCCAGGGAGATCGGTCCCGGCCGCCTCGCGCGGGGCGGCGCCGGGCACGGAGTCCGTCGATGCGTCCTCTCTTCCTCGCCATTGCCCTCGCGACGCTCGGGTCCGTCCCGGCCGCGACCGCCGAGACCGGCGCGCCGCCGCCGCCGCCCGCGGCGCTCGCCGAGGCGGAACCCGCGCGTCCGCCGATCTCGGCGGACGCCGTCTGCCAGGTGCCGGCCACGCTGCTCGAGATCGCGACGCGGCCGCTCCCGGGTGTGGCGCCGCGGTTCGCCGATACCGGGCCGGGCCCCGGCCCGGCGGCCCCGCCCCAGCCGATTCCGGAGCCCGCCCGCTGGCGGCTCGACGAGCGCCGCCAGCCCGCGACCGTGGGGCGCGACCTCGCGAGCGACGATCGCGACCGGTCCCTGGTCGTCCGACTCCAGCTGCGCTTCTAGCCCGGTCCGGGCCCGGGCTCACGCGTTCGCGAGTTCCATCCGGATCTGGAGCTTCAGGACCGCGTTGCCGATGCCGCTCGGCGCTTCGGTCACACCGACCGAGATCTCGCGCTCGTCCACCACGGGATCTGCGCCCGGTGCCGGGCAGGTCAGGTGGATGTCCACCGATTTCTCCCCGGTGTCGTTCTGGAGAAGGTCGACCTCCTCGGCCGCCAGGCGCAACTCGACCTTGATCTCCGCACCGCTTTCCCCCGCCGGGATGACCACGGGCGCTGGAGGTCCCGGGGGCGCCTGGTTCGTTCCTGAGTCGAGGTTGTGCTTCGGGACCGCGATCGCGTCCTGGCCCGTCATCGCCCCGCTGTAGACCTTGGCCTTGAGCTCGTACTTCCAGTCGTTCCCGATGTCGCCTTCCTGGCTCTCGGACAGGATGGACAGGGTAAGCGTGCAGGGCATCTGGGTTCCTCGGATGGTGGAGATGCGCATTGTAGGGCGGATCCGCCCCGCGGGTCCACGACTTCCACCCGCCCGTTTGCGCTCGCGCGCGGGCCGTGGATCCTCTTGGCCATGTCGCGCGAGAAGCACGAAGACGCCCTCGAGCGGATGGCCCGGAGCGGGACCGAGGGCAGCCTCCCCGTTCCCGCCGCGACCGTGATCCTGCTGCGCGACGCCCGTGGGCAGCTCGAGACCCTGATGTTGCGCAAGGCCTCCAAGATCGCGTTCGGGGGGATGTGGGTGTTCCCGGGCGGCCGGGTCGACGAGATCGACAGCCGCGGGCTGGCGCCCGACGACGAGCTCGGAGCCGCGCGTCGGGCCGCCGTGCGCGAGGCGGAGGAGGAGGCCGGGGTCCGCGTGGACGCCTCCGCGATGGTTCCTTCTCCCACTGGACGCCGCCGCCGATCCAGCCGCGCCGCTTCGTGACCTGGTTCTTCGCCGCGCCCGCGCCGGCCGGGGCGGTGGTGATCGACGACGGCGAGATCCGGGAGCACGAATGGATGACGCCGGCCGGGGCGCTCGAACGCCGCGACGCGGGAGACATCGAGATCGCACCGCCCACGTTCGTCAGTCTCTTCGAACTCTCGCAGTGGTCCAGCACCGACGACGCGCTGGCGGCCGTGGCGGCTCGCACGCCGGAACGCTTCGCGACCCGGATCGCGGTGCAGGCCGAAGGACCGGTTGCCCTCTGGCATGGCGATGCCGGCTGGCCGCAGGGAGACGCGTCGGCCGAGGGCGGGCGGCATCGCCTGGCCATGGCAAGGGGAGGGCCCTGGCGCTACGAGCGGCACGCAGGGTAGGCCGGTACCGCTGCAACGAGGAATCGCCCGCGTCGCAGCGCGACGCGGGTGGCCCTCCAGGGTCGTCGGGCGGCCTAGCCTTGATCCGGCATTGCCGATTGGCCACGGAGGCGGCGAGGGGTGGGCGCAGGCGAAGTCGAGCGCAGCAGGGCCACTCGTCTGTTCCCTGTGCCTTGGGTCACCCGAGTGACTCCCGCCACCGGGTGCCGATCAGGGGCGAGCC